>Ga0209958_1000452_pt1 | contig 75820 bp, 75 predicted proteins | sample ThiBio_inoc_plan_FD_183942 | JGI IMG/M metagenome (GOLD analysis project Ga0209958, IMG submission 183942) | Wastewater bioreactor microbial communities from Cape Town, South Africa - Thiocy_inoc_plan (SPAdes) | ecosystem: Engineered > Bioremediation > Thiocyanate > Unclassified | place: South...
TAAGGGGCCGAAGGGGGCTCAAAGGCTCCCGAAACAGGCCCTGTGGGGCAAAGCACAGTATCTTTGCGGGCCATTTGGCATTCAAATGGCTGTGCGATGGATATGACGTTACTTGTTCAGCATTGCCCTAAGTGCTAAACCAGGGCAGACATGCAACAGAGTGCAAATGCCAAGACCTGAAGTTTACGCAGTTTGGCGTGCGCCTACACCGCCGATTCACTCCACGCGCAGCACGGCAGCCGGCTTGAAACCCAGGTCCGCGGCCTTGCCCTTGCGCCCACGCAGGGCGCGGGCATTGTTGAGGCTGCGGATTTCGAGCTGCTCCTCGCGCTCCTTGCCGCCGCGCCCCAGGCCGGCGATGCGCACGCTGCGCGTGTAGGCCGCCACGCCCGCCAGGCTGTCCTTGGCGTCCAGGTCGATGAGCATGAGGCCGCGCCCGCCATGGGCCATTTGCTTGAGCTCACCGATCTCGAAGGTGAGGATGCGCCCGCCCACCGAGGCGCAGCACACATGCGTGGCCGGCGCCAGGGGCGCGCTGGCGCTGCTGCCCGCGGCGTGCGCGGGGGCGCACAGGCTCTCGCCCTCGCCCAGGCTGACAAAGGCCTTGCCGCCCTTCTGGCGCGAGACCAGGTGCTCGACCAGCGCCAGAAAACCATAGCCCCCGGTGCTGGCGAGCAGCAGTTGCGCCTGTAGCGGCCCGGCAAAGAAGTGGCGGATCTGCGTGCCCGGCTCCAGTTCGATCAGCGTGGTCACGGGCTGGCCGTCGCCGCGCCCGCCGGGCAGGCTGGAGACGGGCACGGAGTACACGCGCCCGTTGCTGCCGAAGACGATCAGCGGATCGACGGTGCGGCATTCAAAAGTACCGTACAGGGCGTCACCCGCCTTGAAGGCAAAGCTGTCCACGGCGTGGCCATGGCCCTGGCGCGTGCGCACCCAGCCTTTCTGCGAGACCACGACGGTGACGGGCTCGTCCACCACCTTGAGTTCGGCGACCACCTTTTTCTCGGCCTGGATGAGGGTGCGGCGCGCGTCGGCAAACTGCCTGGCGTCGGCTTCGATTTCCTTGACCATCAGGCGGCGCAGCGAGGCCGGGTGGGCCAGGATGTCTTCGAGCTTGCCCTGCTCCTCGCGCAGCTCGGCCAGCTCCTGCTCGATCTTGATGGCTTCGAGCCGCGCCAGTTGGCGCAGGCGGATCTCCAGAATGTCCTCGGCCTGGCGCTCGCTCAGGCGGAAGCGCTCCATCAGCGCCGCCTTGGGCTCGTCGGCCGCGCGGATGATGGCGATCACCTCGTCGATGTTGAGCAGCACCATCTGCCGCCCTTCGAGGATGTGGATGCGCTCGAGCACCTTGCCCAGGCGGTGCTGGCTGCGCCGCGTGATGGTCTGCTGGCGGAACTCCACCCACTCCACCAGCATCTGGCGCAGCGACTTCTGCGTGGGCTTGCCGTCCAGCCCCACCATGGTGAGGTTGATGGGTGCGGAGGTCTCCAGGCTGGTGTGCGCCAGCAGCGCCGTGGCCAGCTCCGGCTGCGGCACCTTGCCCGTCTTGGGCTCGAACACGATGCGCACGGGCGCATCCTTGCTCGACTCGTCGCGCACGCCGTCGAGCACGGCCAGCATGCTGGCCTTGAGCTGCGTCTGCTCCTGCGTGAGCGCCTTCTTGCCCGCCTTGACCTTGGGGTTGGTGATGTCCTCGATCTCCTCCAGCACCTTCTGCGCCGACACCCCCGGCGGCAGCTCGGTCACCACCATCTGCCACTGGCCGCGCGCCAGGTCTTCGATCTTCCAGCGCGCGCGCACCTTGAGGCTGCCGCGCCCGCTGCGGTAGGCGTCCTGGATGTCGCTGCTCGTGCTGATGATCTGTCCGCCGCCGGGGTAGTCCGGGCCGGGGATCAGCGTGAACAGCTCTTCGTCGGACAGTTGCGGGTTCTTCACCAGCGCCACGCAGGCGTCGGCCACCTCGCGCAGGTTGTGGCTGGGGATTTCGGTGGCCAGGCCCACGGCGATGCCGCTGGCGCCATTGAGCAGGGCAAACGGCAGGCGCGCCGGCAACTGGCGCGGCTCCAGCGTGCTGCCGTCGTAGTTGGGCTGGAAGTCCACCGTGCCCATGGCGATCTCGTCGAGCAGCAGGCGGGTGATCCTGCTCAGGCGCGCCTCGGTGTAGCGCATGGCCGCCGCGCCGTCGCCATCGCGCGAGCCGAAGTTGCCCTGGCCGTCGATCAGCGGGTAGCGCTGGTTGAAATCCTGCGCCAGGCGCACCAGCGCGTCGTAGGCCGACTGGTCGCCGTGCGGGTGAAAGCGGCCCAGCACGTCGCCCACCACGCGCGCGCTCTTGACCGGCTTGGCCGGCGTGTTGCCGCCCGGGCCGCCGTAGCCCAGGCCCATCTGCTCCATGGCGTAGAGGATGCGCCGCTGCACGGGCTTGAGCCCGTCACACACATCGGGCAGCGCGCGGCCCTTGACGACCGAGAGGGCGTATTCGAGGTAGGCGCGCTGGGCGTAGCCGCCCAAGGAGTCATCGCTCGCCGAAGGGGCCGAAAAATCGAGAACAGGTTGGTCGGTCATGCTTCAAAAATAAGAGCGGTCAGCGCTTGCTGGACAAGGTCAAAAACCGAAAATTTTCAATATCTTGCTGCAGGGCGGTGCCGGGCTCAGACATCCACCTCCACCGCATCCCCATGCAGCTCCATGAGCGCGCGGCGCGCGGCCGCCTCGCCCTTGCCCATGAGCTGTGTCATCAGCGCCTCGGTGGCCGGCACGCCCAGCGCGCCCACCTGCACCGCCAGCAGGCGGCGGGTGTCGGGGTTGAGCGTGGTCTCCCACAGCTGTTCGGCGTTCATCTCGCCCAGGCCCTTGAAGCGGCTGATCTGGCACTTCTCGCGCGCCACGCCTTCCTTGGCGGCCTTGTCGAGGATGGCGTCGAGCTCGCCCTCGTCGAGGGCGTAGAGCTTGGCGGCAGGCTTTTTGCCGCGCGCCGGGATGTCCACGCGGTAGAGCGGCGGGCGCGCCACGTAGATATGCCCAGCCTCGATGAGCCCGGGGAAGTGGCGGAAGAACAGCGTGAGCAGCAGCACCTGGATGTGCGAGCCGTCCACGTCGGCGTCCGACAGGATGCAGATCTTGCCGTAGCGCAGGCCCGTGAGGTCGGGCGTGTCCTGCGGCCCGTGCGGATCGACGCCGATGGCCACCGAGATGTCGTGCACCTCGGTGTTGGCGAACAGGCGGTCGCGCTCGACCTCCCAGGTGTTGAGCACCTTGCCGCGCAGCGGCAGCACGGCCTGGGTTTCCTTGTCGCGGCCCATCTTGGCGCTGCCGCCGGCGCTGTCGCCCTCGACGAGGAACAGCTCGTTGTAGGCCAGGTCGCGGCTTTCGCAATCCGTGAGCTTGCCGGGCAGCACGGCCACGCCGCTGCCCTTGCGCTTTTCCACCTTCTGCCCGGCCTTCTGGCGCGTCTGCGCGGCCTTGATGGCCAGCTCCGCCAGCTTCTTGCCGTACTCCACATGCTGGTTGAGCCACAGCTCCAGCGCGGGCCGCACGAAGCTGCTCACCAGGCGCACGGCGTCGCGCGAATTGAGGCGCTCCTTGATCTGGCCCTGGAACTGCGGGTCCAGCACCTTGGCCGAGAGCACGTAGCTGGCGCGCGCGAACACGTCTTCGGGCATGAGCTTGACGCCCTTGGGCAGCAGGCCGTGCAGCTCGATGAAGCCCTTGACGGCCTGGAACAACCCGTCGCGCAGGCCGCTGTCGTGCGTGCCGCCGGCGCTGGTGGGGATGAGGTTGACGTAGCTCTCGCGCACCACCGCGCCCTCTTCGGTGAAGGCCACGGCCCAGGCGGCGCCCTCGCCCTCGGCAAAGCTCTCGTGGCCGCTGTCGGCAAAGCCCTCGCCCTCGAACAGCGGGATGACCGGGTCCGCGCTCAGGGTCTGCGAGAGGTAGTCACGCAGACCGCCCTTGTACTGCCAGGTCTGGGTTTCGCGGGTCTTCTCGTTGACCAGGGTGACGGCCACGCCGGGCATGAGCACGGCCTTGCTGCGCAGCAGGTGGGTGAGCTCGCCCAGGGGCAGTTGGCTCGATTCGAAGTAGCGCGCGTCGGGCCAGGCGCGCACGGTGGTGCCCTGCTTGCGCTCGCCCGCCTCCAGGGGGCGCGCCACCAGGGGCTCGCTCACGTCGCCGCCGGCGAACACCAGGCGTGCCACCTGGCCCTCGCGGTGCGTGGCCACTTCCAGCCGGGTCGAGAGCGCGTTGGTCACCGACACGCCCACGCCGTGCAGACCGCCCGAGAAGCTGTAGGCCCCGCCCTGGCCCTTGTCGAACTTGCCGCCCGCGTGCAGGCGCGTGAACACCAGCTCCACCACCGGGGCGTTTTCCTCGGGGTGCAGGCCGAAGGGGATGCCGCGGCCGTCGTCCTCCACGCTGACCGAGCCATCGGCATGCAGCGTGACCTTGATCTTCTTGCCATAGCCGGCGAGCGCCTCGTCGGCGGCGTTGTCCAGCACCTCCTGGATGATGTGCAGGGGGTTGTCGGTGCGGGTGTACATGCCCGGCCGCTGCTTGACGGGCTCCAGGCCCTTGAGCACACGGATCGAGCCTTCGGAATACGCGGGTGCGGGGGTGGGTTTGACTGCCATGGGCGCGGATTGTAGTGGTCGCCGCGCCGGAATGCTGGATAAACAAACAGCCTTTGCTGCGCGGCCCGTCGCATGTGCGCCAGCACAGGAGACGCAGGCCCGCTACCATTTGTGCATATGCACAACGCTCCCCCCAAACTCTCCATGGTGCAGGTGCTGGCCTGCGGCGCGGCCATCGTCACCCTGTCCATGGGCATACGCCACGGCTTCGGCCTGTGGCTGCAGCCCATTACCCAGGCCATGGGCTGGACGCGCGAATCCTTCGCCCTGGCCCTGGCCATACAGAACATCGCCTGGGGCCTGTTCGGTGTGTTCGCCGGCATGGCGGCCGACCGTTTCGGCGCCTTCCGCGTGCTGCTGGGCGGGGCCATCCTCTACGGCCTGGGCCTGGTGGGCATGGCGCTGTCGCCCAGTACGCTGCTGTTTGCGCTCACCGCGGGCGTGCTCATCGGCGCGGCGCAGGCGGGCACCACCTATGCGGTGATCTACGGCGTGCTGGGGCGCCAGATCGCGCCGGAAAAGCGCTCCTGGGCCATGGGCGTGGCGGCGGCGGCGGGCTCGTTCGGGCAGTTCCTCATGGTGCCGGTGGAAGGCTTCCTCATCACCCGCCTGGGCTGGCAGGACGCGCTGCTGGCGCTCTCGCTGCTGGTGCTGCTGATCGTGCCCTTGGCGCTGGGCCTGCGCGAGCCGGGCTTCCAGGGCGCGGCGCCCGCGCAGCGAAGCCAGACCGTGGGCCAGGCGCTGACGGAGGCGCTGCGCACGCCCAGCTTCGCGCTGCTGACGCTGGGCTACTTCGTCTGCGGCTTCCAGGTGGTGTTCATCGCCGTGCACATGCCCAGCTACATCAAGGACCTGGGCCTCTCGCCCCAGGTGGCGAGCTTCTCGCTGGCGCTGATCGGGCTGTTCAACGTGTTCGGCACCTACATCGCGGGCTCGCTGGGCCAGCGCATGCCGCGCCGCTTCATCCTGGCCTTCATCTATATGGCGCGCTCGGTGGTCATCGTGGTGTTCCTGCTGGTGCCGATCTCGCCCATGTCGGTGTACGTGTTCTCGGCCGTGATGGGCGTGCTGTGGCTCTCCACCGTGCCGCCCACCAATGCCACCATCGCGCAGATCTTCGGCGTGCAGCACCTGTCCATGCTGGGCGGCCTGGTGTTCTTCAGCCACCAGATCGGCAGCTTCATGGGCGTGTGGCTGGGCGGCGTGCTGTACGACCGCACGGGCAGCTACGACATCGTCTGGTACATCTCCATCGGCCTGGGCGTGCTCGCCTGCCTGGTCAACCTGCCCGTGCGCGAACGCCCGCTGGTGCGCACGGCGCCACAGCCCGCCTGAGGGCCCCGCAACCATGCACACGCCCTCCCCCGCCCCCCGCACCGCGCCGCGCTGGCGCCGCTGGCTGGGCGCGGCCGCGGCCCTGCTCGTGCTGCTGCTGGTGCTGCAGCTCTACCGCGACCCGGAATTCATGCGCATGCTGGCCGACCAGGTCTGGGCCTGTTTCTAGGTAAAAAGTGGCTCCAGCGCCCACCGGACAAGCGCCACAAGCTATGACTTCAATAGCACCCCCCTCTGCACCCCCCGCCCCCGGGGCGGATGCGCCCTCGGCCTGGGTGCGCCGCTGGTCACACCTGGTGCCGTCCGGCGCGCCGGTGCTCGACCTGGCCTGCGGCGCGGGCCGGCACCTGCGCTGGTTCCGGGCCCTGGGCCACCCGGTGACGGGCGTGGACCGCGACCCCCAGGCCGTGCAGGCGGCGGAGCGCGAGGGCGAGGCGATTGCCGCCGACATCGAGAACGGCGCCTGGCCGCTGGCGGGGCGCCAGTTCGGCGGCGTGGTGGTGACGAACTACCTCTGGCGCCCCCTGCTGCCCGCCATCGTGCAGTGCGTGGCGCCAGGCGGCGTGCTGATCTACGAGACCTTTGCCCAGGGCCAGGAGACGGTGGGCCGCCCCGCGCGGCCCGAGTTTCTGCTGCGGCCGGGGGAATTGCTGCACGCCTGCACGGACCTGCGCACCGTGGCCTACGAGGACGGCTTTGTGGATGCGCCCGCGCGCTTCGTGCAGCGCATTGCCGCTGTGCGCCCGGCGGCCGGCGCCGGCGGCCCCCTCAGGTACCGGCTGCGTAGTTAGAATGCCCCTTTACCGTTTTTTGCCGCGGACATGACCACTCCCACCGCCCCCCTCACCGGCAGCATCGTCGCCCTTGTCACCCCCATGCTCGAAGACGGCAGCGTGGACTACGCCAGCCTGCGCAAACTCATCGACTGGCATATCCAGGAGGGCACGGACTGCATCGGCGTGGTCGGCACCACGGGCGAGTCGCCCACGGTGAACGTGGAGGAGCACTGCGAGATCATCCGCGTGTCCGTTGAGCAGGCCGCCGGGCGCGTGCCCATCATGGCGGGCTGCGGCGCCAACTCGACGGCGGAAGCCATCGAGCTGGCCAAGTTCGCCCGCAAGGTGGGCGCCAACAGCCAGCTGCAGGTCGTGCCCTACTACAACAAGCCCACGCAAGAGGGCCAGTACCAGCACTTCAAGGCCATCGCCGAGGCCACGGGCGACCTGCCCATCGTGCTCTACAACGTGCCCGGCCGCTCCGTGGCCGATATGCAGCACGACACCGTGCTGCGCCTGTCGCAGGTGCCGGGCATCATCGGCATCAAGGAGGCCACGGGCAACATCGAGCGCGCGCAATGGCTGATCCGCGACGTGCCCAAGGGCTTTGCCGTCTACTCGGGCGACGACCCCACCGCCGTGGCCCTGATGCTGTGCGGCGGCCAGGGCAATATCAGCGTGACGGCCAACATCGCCCCACGCCTCATGCGCGCGCTATGCGCCGCCGCGCTTGCCGGTGACGTCCAGCGCGCCATGGAAATCCAGTTCCAACTCCTGCCCGTGCACAAGCACCTGTTCGTCGAGGCCAACCCCATCCCCGTGAAGTGGGCCATGGCCCGCCTGGGCCTGTGCGGCGGCACCCTGCGCCTGCCCATGACACCGCTGTCGCGCAGCAGCGAAGGCGTGGTCGAGGGCGCACTGCGCGCCGCCGGCCTGCTGTAAGCCCCTGTCCGCTCCCTGCCCCCTGTTTTCAAGAGGATTGCCGCGTGAAATCCATCGCTAGCCTGGGCCTGCTTGGCCTGACCCTCGCCCTGGGCGCCTGCTCCGTGCTGGAGGGCGACAAGATCGACTACAAGAGCTCCGCCAAGGGCACTTCGCTGGAAGTGCCCCCCGACCTGCGCCAGCTCTCGCGCGACACGCGCTACGCCGTGCCCGGCAGCTCGGTCTCGGCCAACGCCCTGGCCGCCAGCCAGGCTGCGCAGCCCTCGGGGCCGCAGACGGCCGCCGCCACCCTGGGCGATGTGCGCGTCGAGCGCAACGGCAACCAGCGCTGGCTGGTGGTCAATCGCCCGGCCGACCAGCTGTGGGAGCCGGTGCGCGCGTTCTGGCTGGAAAACGGCTTCACCCTGGCGCTGGACCAGGCCAACCTGGGCATCATGGAAACCGACTGGGCCGAGAACCGCGCCAAGATCCCGCAGGACCTAATCCGCAGCACGCTGGGCAAGGTGCTCGATTCGCTCTACTCCACGGGCGAGCGCGACAAGTTCCGCACGCGCCTGGAACGCAATGCCCAGGGCGGCACCGAGATCTACATCAGCCACCGCGGCATGCAGGAGGTGTTCAACACCTCCACCAAGGAATCCACCGTCTGGCAGCCCCGCCCGGCCGACCCCGAGCTGGAGGCCGAGTTCGTGCGCCGCCTCATGGTCAAGCTGGGGGTGAGCCAGGAGCAGGCCCAGGCGGCGGCCGCCTCCAGTGCCGCCCGCCCGCCCGCAGCGCGTGTGGCCAGCGCCAACGGCGCGCCCGTGGTGCAGATCGACGAGGGCTTCGACCGTGCCTGGCGCCGCGTGGGCCTGGCGCTGGACCGCACGGGCTTCACCGTGGAGGACCGCGACCGCAGCCAGGGCCTGTACTACGTGCGCTACGTGGCCCCCAAGGCGGACAAGAAGGAGCCCGGCTTCCTGGGCAAGCTGCTGAGCTTCGGCTCGTCGGAAAAGGCTGTTGCGCCGCTCAAGTACCGCATCGTGGTGCGCAGCCAGGGCGAGGCCACCACGGTGTCGGTGCTCAACGCCGCCGGTGCGCCCGAGACCTCGGCCAACGCCGAGAACATCGTGCGCGTGCTCGCCGACGACCTGAAGTAAGCCCTGCTCTGCCCACCCCCCCTGGCGCCGCGCGGCGCCACCGGGAGGCCTCCCATCGGCCCGCGCCGCGTTTCAGGCGCGCGCGCCGCGCTTTACGCAAAGACCAGCAGGGGCCCGCCGGCCGGTGCGGCGGCCTGCATCTGCCCCACCACACCTGCCTGGGCAAAGCCGTCCGCCGCGAAGGCCTGCAGCACGGCCGGCACGGCCGTGGGGGCGCAGCTCACCAGCAGGCCGCCGCTGGTCTGCGGGTCGGTGCACAGCGCGCGCAGCCACTCGGGTGCCTGGGCCGGCCAATGCACTTCGTTTCCATAGGCCGCCCAGTTGCGCGCCGAGGCGCCCGTGAGCACGCCCTGCTGCGCCCAGTGCACGGCGCTGGCGATCAGGGGCAGGCGCGCCAGCTCCACGCGCGCCGGCACGCCCGAGCCCCGGCAGATCTCCAGCAAATGGCCGGCCAGGCCGAAGCCCGTCACGTCGGTCATGGCGTGCACACCCTCGATCTGCGCCAGGACGCTGCCCACGCGGTTGAGCTGGGTGGTGTGGCGCAGCATCTCGGCGTAGCCTGCGGCATCGAGCAGGCCCTTCTTCAGCGCCGCCGAGAGCACGCCCACGCCCAGCGGCTTGCCCAGCACCAGCGCATCGCCCGCCTGCGCGTCGGCGTTGCGCCGCACGCGGTCCGGGTGCACCAGGCCCAGGCCCACCAGGCCGTAGATGGGTTCGAGCACGTCGATGGAATGCCCCCCGGCGATGGGGATGCCCGCCTCGCGGCACACGGACGCACCGCCTTCGAGCACCCGGCCGATGACCTCGGGCGCCAGCTTGGCGATGGGCATGCCCACCACGGCCAGCGCCAGGATGGGCGTGCCGCCCATGGCGTAGATGTCCGACAGCGCATTCGTCGCGGCGATACGGCCGAAGTCGCAGGGGTCGTCAACGATGGGGGTGAAGAAGTCCGTGGTGGCCACCAGCGCCTGCTGGTCGTTCAGGCGGTAGACAGCGGCATCGTCGCTGGTTTCCGTGCCCACCAGCAGTTCGGGCGGGACCAGGCCCTGCGGCGCGCGTGCCAGAATCTCGCGCAGCAAGCCCGGCGCAATTTTGCAGCCGCACCCACCGCCATGGGCGAACTGGGTGAGCTTGATGGTTTCTTCGATTACGGGTGCGGAGTCGGTCATGGTGGCGGCCATTGTGCCAGCCGGGCTGGCTCCCCGCCCCTCTCCACTGGAGTTCTCCCATGAGCCACCGCGGCCCTGTGCGTGTGCACGAACGGCATGCCTTCGACACCCTGATCGACGCCCGTTCGCCGGCCGAGTTCGCGCTCGACCACCTGCCTGGCGCCATCAACTGCCCCGTGCTCGACGACGAGGAGCGGCGCATCGTCGGCACGCTCTACAAACAGCAGGGCGCGTTCGAGGCGCGGCGCGTGGGCGGCGCTTTCGTGGCCGCCAACCTGGCACGCCATTTGCGGGAACAGTTTGCTGACCAGCCCGCCTCCTGGAAGCCGCTGGTCTACTGCTGGCGCGGCGGCATGCGCAGCGGCTCCATGGTCACCTGGCTGCGCCTGGTGGGCTGGGATGCGCAGCAGCTCGCGGGCGGCTACAAGTCCTGGCGCCGCCATGTGATCACCCAGTTGGAGACACTCAGCCCGCAACTGCCGCTGCGCGTGCTCAGCGGCCCCACGGGCAGCGCCAAGACGCGCGTGCTGCATGCCCTGGCCGCCCTGGGCGCGCAGACCCTGGACCTGGAGGCCTGCGCGCGCCACCGCGGCTCGGTGCTCGGCGCACTGCCCGGCGTGGCCCAGCCCGCGCAAACGGCGTTCGAGACGCAGATCGCCGCGCAGATCGAAGGCCTGGACCTGCAGCGCCCGGTGTACGTGGAGGCCGAGAGCAGCCGCATCGGCCGCCTGACGGTGCCGCTGCCGCTGATCCGCCACCTGCGCGCCAGCCCCTGCATCGCCATCGAGGCCGATGCCAGCGAGCGCCTGGCCTTCCTGCTGCGCGACTACGCCCACCTGGGCCAGGACCGCGCGGCGCTGGCAGGGCTGCTGGGCACGCTGTGCGAGCTGCATGGGCGCCAGGTCATCGAGCGCTGGCAGGCCTGGGCGGCAGAAGGCGCCCTGCAGCCCCTGTTCACGGAACTGATGGCGCTGCACTACGACCCGCTGTACGCGCGCTCGCAAAGCACCCATTTGCACCAGTGGGCACAGCGCCGGACGGTGCACGCCGACAGCCTCACGGACGCCGGCATCGAGGCGCTGGCGCGCCAGATCCTGGCGCTGCCCTGAGCGGGGAAATATATAAAAAAACAGCTTCCAACGCCCTGTTTGCAAGCGCTGGAAGCTATTTTTTTGATAGCGAAATCTTATTCGCGGATGAAATCGATGAGGATGGCGCCGGGCTCGCGCTGGCGGTACTCGATGCGCACGCCGTTGCCATAGCGCATCTGCATCTGGTGCAGCAGCGGCAGGGGGTCGTGGTCGTTCACGAAACGCATGGTCTCGCCCGGGTGCAGCGCGTCGAGCGCGCCAAAAATGGCCGCGTGGCGAAACCGCTTGGCGACGCCGCGGGCGTCGAACGGGTAGATGGCTTCAGGGGTGGAATGGTCGTGCATGGCTTAAACATTCATGTGAAATGAATTTTAAGTATACGCCGGTTTCCCGCGCTGCGCCATGGCGCGGCAAGGAGCACCGCGCAAAGAAGCTCCACACGCGCCTACACCATGCGCGAAGGCTGCACCCAGGCGTCGAACTGCTCGGCCGTCACATGGCCGCTGGCAAGGGCGGCCGCACGCAGGCTCAGGCCCTGCTGGTGCGCGGCCTTGGCGATCTGCGCCGCCTTGTCGTAGCCGATATGCGGGTTGAGCGCGGTCACCAGCATGAGCGAACGCTCCACCAGCTCCGCGATGCGCGCGCGCTGCGGCTCTATGCCCACGGCGCAATGCAGGTCGAAGCTGCGCATGCCATCGGCCAGCAGACGCACGCTTTGCAGGAAGTTGTGCGCCACCAGGGGGCGGAACACGTTGAGCTCGAAGTTGCCGCTGGCCCCGCCGATGTTGATGGCCACGTCGTTGCCCAGCACCTGGCAGCACAGCATGGTCAGCGCCTCGCACTGCGTGGGGTTGACCTTGCCGGGCATGATGGACGAGCCCGGCTCGTTCTCGGGGATGCTGATTTCGCCCAGGCCGCTGCGCGGCCCGCTGGCGAGCCAGCGCACGTCGTTGGCAATCTTCATCAGGCTCGCGGCCAGGGTCTTGAGCGCGCCATGGGCGTGCACCAGGGCGTCGCAGCTGGCCAGGGCCTCGAACTTGTTCGGCGCCGTGACGAAGGGCATGCCGGTCAGGTCGGCCAGCTCCTGCGCCACGGCCTGGGCGTAGCCCGGCGGGGCGTTGAGCCCCGTGCCCACGGCCGTGCCGCCCAGGGCCAGCTCGCACAGGTGCGGCAGCGCGGCGCGCACATGCTGCTCGGCGTGCTGGAGCTGCGCCACCCAGCCCGAGATCTCCTGGCCCAGCGTCACCGGCGTGGCGTCCTGCAGGTGCGTGCGGCCGATCTTCACCACGTCGGCAAACGCCTCGGCCTTGCCCGCCAGCGTGGCGCGCAGGGCCTGCAGCGCGGGCAGCAGGCGGTGCAGCAGCGCATCCACGGCCGCCACATGCATGGCCGTGGGGAAGACGTCGTTGCTCGACTGGCTCAGATTCACCTCGTCGTTCGGGTGGACCAGGCGTGCGGGCCCGCGTGCGCCGCCGAGCAGCTCGCTCGCGCGGTTGGCCAGCACCTCGTTCATGTTCATGTTCGTCTGCGTACCCGAACCGGTCTGCCAGACCACGAGCGGAAACTCCTCGCCCGGCCCGTTCGCGATGATCTCGTCGGCCGCAGCGACGATGGCCGTGGTCTTGGCCGCGTCGAGCCGGCCCAGGCGATGGTTCACGTAGGCGCAGGCGCGCTTGACCTGGGCGAGCGCACGCAGCAGCTCGGGCGCCATGCGCTCGCCCGAGATGGCGAAATGCTGCAGCGAGCGCTGGGTCTGCGCGCCCCAGAGCCGCGCGCGCGGCACCTCGATGGGACCGAAACTGTCGCGCTCGGTGCGCGTGGCGTGGCTGGATGCGGCAAGGCTGGGCATGGCGGCTCTCCGTGAAGGCACGGCCGCAGCATACCCCGGCCTCCAGCAGGGCGACAGATCCACGCAAGGCCCGGGGGGATAATCGGGGGTTTCGCGACACCCGTTCCCCTCCCCCACGCCATGACGACCATCCGCCAAGAAGACCTGATCGAGTCCATCGCCGCCGCGCTGCAGTACATCAGCTACTACCACCCGGCCGACTACATCCAGCACCTGGCCCGCGCCTATGAACGCGAGCAAAGCGCCGCCGCCAAGGACGCCATGGCGCAGATCCTGACCAACAGCAAGATGAGCGCCTACGGCCACCGCCCCATCTGCCAGGACACGGGCATCGTCAACGTCTTCCTCAAGGTGGGCATGAACGTGCGCTGGGAAGGCTTCACCGGCAGCCTGGAGGATGCCGTCAACGAAGGCGTGCGCCGTGGCTACAACCACCCCGACAACACGCTGCGCGCCTCCGTGGTGGCCGACCCGCTGTTCGCACGCAAGAACACCAAGGACAACACGCCCGCCGTCATCTTCACCGAGATCGTGGCCGGCGACACCCTGGACATCACCGTCGCTGCCAAGGGCGGCGGCAGCGAGAACAAGTCCAAGATGATCATGATGAACCCCAGCGACAACCTGGTGGACTGGGTGCTCAAGACCGTGCCCACCATGGGCGCCGGCTGGTGCCCGCCGGGCATGCTGGGCATCGGCATCGGCGGCACCGCCGAGAAGGCCGTGCTGCTGGCCAAGGAAAGCCTGATGGACGACCTGGACATGTACGAGCTGCAGGCGAAGAGCGCGCGCGGCGAGAAGCTCACGCAGGTGGAGGAGCTGCGCCTGGAGCTGTTCGAGAAGGTCAACGCCCTGGGCATAGGCGCGCAGGGCCTGGGGGGCCTGACCACCGTGCTGGACGTGAAGATCAAGATGTACCCCACGCACGCGGCCAGCAAGCCCGTGGCCATGATCCCCAACTGCGCGGCCACGCGCCACGCCCATTTCGTGATGGACGGCTCCGGCCCGGTCTACATGGACCCGCCCAGCCTGGACCTCTGGCCCAAGGTGGACTGGGCGCCCAACACCGAGACCAGCAAGCGCGTGGACCTCAACACGCTCACCCAGGAAGAGGTCGCGAGCTGGAAGCCCGGCCAGACCCTGCTGCTCAACGGCAAGATGCTGACCGGCCGCGACGCCGCGCACAAGCGCATCCAGGACATGCTGGCCAAGGGCGAGACGCTGCCCGTGGACTTCACCAACCGCGTGATCTACTACGTCGGCCCCGTCGATCCGGTGCGCGATGAAGTCGTCGGCCCCGCCGGCCCGACCACCGCCACGCGCATGGACAAGTTCACCGACATGATGCTGGCCCAGACCGGTCTGATCGCCATGGTGGGCAAGGCCGAGCGCGGCCCCGCCGCCATCGAGGCCATCAAGAAGCACCAGAGCGCCTACCTCATGGCCGTGGGCGGCGCCGCCTACCTGGTCTCCAAGGCCATCAAGGGCGCCAAGGTGGTGGGCTTTGCCGATCTGGGCATGGAGGCCATCTACGAATTCGACGTGGTGGACATGCCCGTGACCGTGGCCGTGGACGCGGGTGGCACCAGCGCCCACATCACCGGCCCGGCCGAGTGGCAGAAACGCATCGCCACGGGCGAGTTCAAGGGCATCAGCGTCAACGCCGGCTGAGCACCCACGCGCCCCCTGCCGCACGCATGACCGACGCAGCGCAGCAGCCCATCGGCGTGTTCGACAGCGGCGTCGGCGGCCTCAGCGTGCTGCAGGCGCTGCGCGCGGAACTGCCGTACGAGCGCTTCGTCTACCTGGCCGACAGCGGCAACGCGCCCTATGGCGAGCGCGGCGACGCCTTCGTGGCGGCGCGCACACAGGCCATTGGCGACCACCTCTGCGCGCAGCACCACATCAAGGCCCTGGTCGTGGCCTGCAACACGGCCACGGCCGCCGCCATCCACGAAGCGCGCGCACGCCATCCGCAACTGCCCCTGGTGGGCGTGGAGCCCGCGCTCAAGCCCGCCGTGGCCGCGACACGCACCGGGCGCATCGGCGTGATCGGCACGCGCGGCACCCTCAGCAGCCACAAGTTCGCCCGGCTGCTGGCCTCGCTGCAGGGACAGGCGGAGTTCATCGTCCAACCCTGCAACGGCCTGGCCCACGCCATAGAGCGCAGCACGGCCGTGCCACCCGCCGGCGTGCAGGACGCTACTGAAATAAGAGCGCTTTGCGCACGCTACACGGGCGCCATGGGCCGATTTGGCTCAAGTCCGGGGGAGATAGACACCCTGGTGCTGGGCTGCACGCACTACGTCTTCGCCCAGGAGGTGCTGCGCGATCTGCTGGGCCCCGAGGTCACGCTGATCGCCACGGGCGAGCCCGTGGCGCGCCAGACCCGGCGCCTGTTGCAGGCCGCCGGCACCCTGGCCGCAGAGAGCGGGCCGCCGCCCCCGCCGCAGGAACGCATCCGCCTGCTGACCACCGGCGCCCTGGCTCCGCTGCAAAACGCCGCCCACCGCTGGCTGCAACTGCCAGCGCAGTGCTGCGCCACGGTGGACGTGCCGCAGCCGCGTTAGTCGCCCGTTGGCACTGTTATTGCCAGTGCGAGCAGGCCCCGGCTCGCGCCAGCGCTCAATGCAGGTGGCGCGGGCGGCGGCCGCCGCCATGCCCGCCCGCCGGTCCGCCGGGTCCGCGCGGCGGCTTGCCCAGTTCCAGCGAGTTGACCAGGGCATCGAAACGCTGGGTGAACAGCTTGTCGATCTCGGCGACCACGCCGCCCAGCTCCGAGCCGTCGAAATGGCGCTCCATCATGTTCACCACGTCCTGCACCAGCAGGTCGCGCTGCACCTGCATGATGGCCGCCGGCGTGGGGCCCACGAACAGCATGACGAAATCATCACGCGCCTCGGCATCCTCATCGGCCTCGTCCTCGTCGAACTCGGTGTCGTAGAAGGTCACCTCCAGGGCCGCGCCCTGCTCGGCCAGCTCGTTCAGAGCCATGCACAGGTCGTCCAGCGACTGGCGAAAATCCTCGTCGCCCCGCACCGTCCAGCAGATCTGCAGCAGATGGGTCTTGGCGTCGAATTCGATGCCCGGCTCCTCTTCGTAGGCGCTGGCCGCTCCAGCCGCCAAGGAGCGCGCGCCCGCGTACTTCCACAAGGGCTTGAGAGCCTCCTGCAACTGGTCGTAGCCGACATCCGCGCGCAAGGGCACCTGGCCATGCACATGGATTTCAAAGGGAGCGTTGTAGTTTGACATGTTCGTTCTCAGTGGTGGTGCCCCGAGCCGGGGTCGAACCGGCACGCCCCTTTGCAGGAAGCGGCGGATTTTAAGTCCGCAGTGTCTACCAATTTCACCATCGGGGCGCGCCAGGCCCACGCTGCCCGCACGGCCACAGGGTACTCCCTGGACCGCCGTGCATGCAATGCCGGGCACCGCAGCAGCCCTGGCCACCGTTTCCGCAAAAACAAAAGGGAAGCCGAAGCTTCCCTTTTTAGAACTGGAGCGGGAAAAGAGTCTCGAACTCTCGACCTCAACCTTGGCAAGGTTGCGCTCTACCAACTGAGCTATTCCCGCACGGCGCCTGTTCGACCTGCTTTCGCAGACCTAGGCTGGCAAGCCTCATATTATAGTGCATTTTCACGCACTTTCCAGAAAATTTGCACCGCCTGTCCGCCAGGCCCATGCATCTGGAGGCGCGGCCCGGAGTCGAACCGGGCTAACCGGATTTGCAATCCGGGGCATAACCGCTTTGCTACCGCGCCGCAAGCCTATGACAAAAAAGGGAAGAGCAAGCCTTCCCTTTTTCGAAAATGTGGAGCGGGAAAAGAGTCTCGAACTCTCGACCTCAACCTTGGCAAGGTTGCGCTCTACCAACTGAGCTATTCCCGCATTTTCTACAGCCTCACATTGTACAACGTTTGTCTGCAGTGTTGGCATTGTAGCGCATTTTTTGCAGGGCTCCACAAAAAATGCGCATCTCAATGCTTGATGGACTGCGCCGGCAGGGTCTTGCCCTCGCCCGCCACGGCGGCCGCGGCGGCCGCGGCCACTTCCTCGTCGGTCAGCGGCACGGGCTTGCGCTCCAGGGCGATGTCGAGCACCTTGTCGATCCACTTGACGGGCACGATCTCCAGGCCGCTCTTGACGTTGTCCGGGATCTCCTGCAGGTCCTTGACGTTCTCTTCCGGGATCAGCACCGTACGGATGCCACCGCGCAGGGCCGCCAGAAGCTTCTCCTTGAGGCCGCCGATGGCCGTGACCTCGCCGCGCAGGGTGATCTCGCCCGTCATGGCCACGTCGCCGCGCACCGGGATGCCCGTGAGCGCCGAGACAAAGGCCGTGACCATGGCCGCGCCTGCGCTCGGGCCATCCTTGGGCGTGGCGCCGTCGGGCACGTGGATGTGCACGTCCTTCTTCTCGAACACCTCGTCCTTGATGCCCAGCAGGCGGGCGCGCGAGCGCACCACGGTGCGCGCCGTCTCCACCGACTCCTTCATCACGTCGCCCAGCGAGCCCGTACGCGTGATCACGCCCTTGCCCGGCATGGTGGCTGCCTCGATGGTGAGCAGGTCGCCGCCGACCTCGGTCCAGGCCAGGCCCACGACCTGGCCCACCTGGTTCTGGTCTTCGGCGCGGCCATAGGTGTACTTGCGCACGCCCAGGAAGTCGGGCAGGTTGTCGGGCGTGACCACGACCTGGGGCGTGTACTTCTTGAGCAGCAGGCCCTTGACCACCTTGCGGCAGATCTTGGAGAGCTCGCGCTCGAGCGAGCGCACACCGGCCTCGCGCGTGTAGTAGCGCACCATGTCGCGCACCGCGGCCTCGGTGACCTCCAGCTCGCCCTCCTTGACGCCGTTGTTCCGGATCTGCTTGGGCAGCAGGTAGGTCATGGCGATGCGGGTCTTTTCGTCCTCGGTGTAGCCCGAGAGGCGGATGACCTCCATGCGGTCGAGCAGCGCGGGGGGGATGTTCATGGAGTTCGACGTGGCCACGAACATCACATCCGACAGGTCGAAATCGACCTCGATGTAGTGGTCGGAGAAGGTGTGGTTCTGCTCGGGATCGAGCACCTCCAGCAACGCACTGGACGGGTCACCGCGGAAGTCCGTGCCCAGCTTGTCGATCTCGTCGAGCAGGAACAGCGGGTTGCGCGTGCCCACCTTGTGCAGGCTTTGCAGCACCTTGCCCGGCATGGCGCCGATGTAGGTGCGGCGGTGGCCGCGGATCTCGGCTTCGTCGCGCATGCCGCCCAGGGCCATGCGCACGTACTTGCGACCCGTGGCCTTGGCGATGGACTGGCCCAGCGAGGTCTTGCCCACGCCCGGTGGACCCACCAGGCACAGAATGGGCGCCTTGACCTTGTCCACGCGCTGCTGCACGGCAAGGTATTCCAGGATGCGGTCCTTGACCTTTTCCAGGCCGTAGTGGTCCTCGTTGAGCACCACCTCGGCATGGCCCAGGTCGTGCTTGATCTTGGTCTTCTTGCTCCAGGGCAGCGAGACCAGGGCGTCGATGTAATTGCGCACCACGGTGGCCTCGGCCGACATGGGCGACATGAGCTTGAGCTTCTTGAGCTCGCCCTCGGCCTTCTTGCGCGCCTCGGCGGGCATCTTGGCGGCCTTGATCTTTTTCTCGATCTCTTCGAGATCGGCACCGTCCTCGCCCTCGCCGAGCTCCTTCTGGATGGCCTTGACCTGCTCGTTGAGGTAGAAGTCGCGCTGGTTCTTCTCCATCTGGCGCTTGACGCGGCCGCGGATTTTCTTGTCCACGTTGAGGATGTCGACCTCGCGGTTGAGCTGCTCGAACAGGTTTTCCAGGCGCTCCTTCACATCGGCCAGGTCCAGCACGGCCTGCTTGTTGTCCAGCTTGAGCGGCAGGTGCGCGGCAATGGTGTCCGCCAGGCGCCCCGGGTCGTCGATGCTGCCGATCGAGGTGAGGATCTCGGGCGGAATCTTCTTGTTGAGCTTGACGTACTGGTCGAACTGCTGCATCACCGCGCGGCGCAGGGCCTCGATCTCGCTCGGCGCATGGGCCTCCAGCAGGGCCTCGACGGGGGTGACCGTGGCGTTGAAGTGCGTTTCCACGTCCTGGATGTCGCGCACCTGGGCGCGCTGCTGGCCTTCGACGAGCACCTTCACGGTCCCGTCGGGCAGCTTGAGCATCTGCAGGATGGTGGAGATGCAGCCCACGTCGAACATGTCCTTGACGGAGGGTTCGTCCTTGGCGGCGGCCTTCTGGGCCACGAGCATGATGCGGCGGTCGGCCTCCATGGCCAGCTCCAGCGCCTTGATGCTCTTGGGGCGGCCCACGAACAGCGGAATCACCATATGGGGGAAGACGACCACGTCGCGCAGCGGCAGCAGCGGCAGCTCGACGGGGGTGGAGGGCAAAGGGGTATGTCCGGACATGGGATTCCTCATCTAACTATCGGGAATATGGCCCGCCGACGACGGATTTCAAGTCGTATGTGCAGCGCCACAGTCTGCACACCGATCACGCTGCAGCATACACGGCAGCGGTGGCGGCGCGCCAGCCGGGGCCGGGCGCGCCGCAGCAGCCGGGTGGCTGCTCAGGCCGTCTTCGCTGCCTCGCGGTACACCAGCAGCGGCGGCTTGCCTTCCTCGATGGTGGATTCATCGACCACCACCTTCTCGACATTGCTCGCGGTGGGCAGATCGAACATGGTGCCGATCAGCGCCTGCTCCAGGATGGAGCGCAGGCCGCGCGCGCCGGTCTTGCGCGCCAGCGCCTTGCGGGCGATGGCCTTGAGCGCAGCGGGGCGGATCTCCAACTCGGCGCCCTCCATGGCCAGCAGCTTGTTGTACTGCTTGACGAGTGCGTTCTTGGGCTCGGTGAGGATTTGCACCAGCGCGTCCTCATTGAGCTCGGCCAGCGCTGCCACCACGGGCATGCGGCCCACCAGTTCGGGAATCAGGCCGAACTTGATCAGGTCCTCGGGCTCGATGTCCTGGAACACCTCGCTCAGGGAGCGCTGCTTCTTGCTCTTGACGGCGGCGCCGAAACCGATGCCCGAGGCCTCGGTGCGGCTTTCAATGACCTTCTCCAGGCCGGCGAAGGCGCCGCCGCAGATGAACAGGATGTTGGTCGTGTCGATCTGCAGGAAGTCCTGGTTCGGATGCTTGCGCCCGCCCTGGGGCGGCACGCTGGCCATGGTGCCCTCGATGAGCTTGAGCAGCGCCTGCTGCACGCCCTCGCCCGAGACGTCGCGCGTGATGCTGGGGTTGTCGGACTTGCGCGAGATCTTGTCGATCTCGTCGATGTAGACGATGCCGCGCTGGGCGCGCTCGACCTCGTAGTTGCAGCTCTGCAGCAGCTTCTGGATGATGTTTTCCACATCCTCGCCCACGTAGCCGGCCTCGGTCAGCGTGGTGGCGTCGGCCATCACGAAAGGCACGTCGAGCTGGCGTGCCAGGGTCTGGGCCAGCAGCGTCTTGCCCGAGCCCGTGGGGCCGATGAGCAGGATGTTGCTCTTGGAGAGTTCGACGTCGTCCTTGTGCGCCTTGTCCTTGTGGCGCAGGCGCTTGTAGTGGTTGTACACGGCCACGGCCAGGGTGCGCTTGGCCGCCTCCTGGCCGATGACGTAGTGGTCCAGGTTGGCCTTGATCTCGGCCGGCGTGGGCAGGTCGGTGCGCGCCTCGCGGCCCGCGTCACCGCCGGGCAGCTCGTCGCGGATGACTTCGTTGCACAGATCGATGCACTCGTCGCAGATGAAGACCGACGGGCCGGCAATCAGCTTCTTTACCTCGTGCTGGCTCTTGCCGCAGAACGAGCAGTAAAGGGTTTTTTCGCTGGATGAGCCTTTTTTCTCGGCCATGGGGAAGCTGTGCCTTGTGTAGTACGGAAAGTGGACCGGATGATAACCAAAGGAGAAAACGGGTGCCGGGCGGCGCTGCGTCCGGCCCCGGGGCCCGCCGGGTCAGGGGCGCTTGGCGATGACCTGGTCGATGATGCCGTAGTCCTTGGCCTCGTCGGCGGTCATGAAATAGTCGCGCTCGGTATCGGCCTTGACCTTCTCCACCGGCTGGCCGGTGCGCTCGGCCAGGATGCGGTTCATCTGGTCCTTGGTGCGCAGGATGTCGCGCGCATGGATCTCGATGTCCGTGGCCTGGCCGCGTGCGCCGCCCAGCACCTGGTGGATCATGATCTTGGAGTTGGGCAGCGAGAAACGCTTGCCCGTGGCGCCTGCGGCCAGCAGAAAGGCGCCCATGCTCGCGGCAAAACCGCAGCACAGGGTGGAGACGTCGGGCTTGATGAACTGCATGGTGTCGTAGATGGCCATGCCCGCGGTGACGCTGCCGCCCGGCGAGTTGATGTAGAGCGAGATGTCCTTGTCCGGGTTTTCGCTCTCCAGGAACAGCAACTGGGCGACCACGAGGTTGGCCGTCTGGTCGTTGACCTCGCCCACGAGGAAGATGACCCGCTCCTTGAGCAGGCGCGAGTAGATGTCGTAGGCGCGCTCGCCGCGGCCCGATTGTTCGATGACCATGGGGACCATGCCCAGGGCCTGTGTTTCCAGTGCGCTCATGTGTATTTCTCCATTCAGGCGGGTACTGTACCCAGAAATGAATTGGGGCTTGTGCCCTTGACCACAAGCCCCTCCAGGCATGGTTTCGCCGCCCGCCGGGGCCGATGCGCAGGGCCCCGGCACGGCAGACCGGTCAGGCCTGCGCCTGGGCGCCGCCCATCAGTTCGTCGAAGGACACGCTCTTGGTATTGACCTTGGCCTTGGCCAGCACGAACTCGGCGACGTTGTTCTCGATCACCACGGCCTCGACCTCGCCCAGGCGCTGGCGGTCGCTGAAGTACCAGCGCACCACGTCCTCGGGCTTCTCGTAGCTGGCGGCCAGCTCGTCGATGTGGGCCTTGAGCTGCTCGGGCTTGGCCTGCAGGTCGTTGGCACGCACCACTTCGGCCACGACCAGGCCCAGGCGCACGCGGCGCTCGGCCTGGGGGCGGAAGATGTCGTCGGGCAGCTCGGCCTTGTCGGCGTCCTTGATGCCGCGCTGCTTGAGGTCGGCACGGGCGCCGTCCTTGAGGCGTTCGATCTCGGCCTGCACGCTGGCGTTGGGCAGGTCAAGCTCGGCCTTGGAGAGCAGCGCGTCCATCACGGCCGCCTTGTTGCGGCCCATGAGGCGGAACTTGACTTCGCGCTCCAGGTTCTTCTTGATGTCGGCACGCAGGGCGTCAACGGTGGCTTCGAGGATGCCCAGGGACTTGGCGAACTGCTCGTTCACTTCGGGCAGGTGCGAGGCCTCGATCTTCTTGACGGTGACGAGGAAGTCCGCCGTCTTGCCGGCCACGTCCTTGCCATGGTAGTCCTCGGGGAAGGCGAGCGGGAAAGTCTTGCTCTCGCCGGACTTCATGCCGCGCACGGCGTCCTCGAATTCCTTGAGCATCTGGCCTTCGCCGACGAGGAACTGGAAGCCCTCGGCCTTGCCGCCGGCAAAGGGTTCACCGTCGATCTTGCCTTCGAAGTCCACGGTCACGCGGTCGCCGTCCTGGGCGGCGGCGTCCAGCGCGCGCTGGGCGAAACTGCGGCGCTGCTTGCGCAGGATCTCCAGGGTGCGGTCGATGGCGCCGTCGGTCACTTCGGTCTCGAGCTTCTCGACCTCGACCTCGGACAGGTCACCGATCTTGACTTCGGGGAACACCTCGAACACGGCGTCGAAGGTGACCTCGCCGTCAGGCGCGCCTTCCTTCTCGCTGATGCGCGGCTGGCCGGCCACGCGCAGCTTGGCCTCGTTGGCCGCCTGGGAAAAGGCCTCGCCGACCTTGTCGTTGAGCACCTCGTAGTGCACCGAGTAGCCATAGCGCTGCGAGACCACGCTCAGCGGCACCTTGCCGGGACGGAAGCCGTCCATCTTGACGGTGCGCGCCAGGCGCTTGAGGCGCGACTCGACCTCGTTCTGGATGGCCGCCAGGGGCAGGCTCAACGTGATCTTGCGTTCCAGTTTTTCCAGGGTTTCAACGGTAACTGCCATGGCTACTCCTACATTTGTGATGAATGCGCCGACCGCTCGGCAGCGGCGCCGTGTCCCGAATTCAGATACGTGGTGCGCGGGGGGGGACTCGAACCCCCACACCATTGCTGGCGTCAGGACCTAAACCTGGTGCGTCTACCAATTTCGCCACCCGCGCGGTCTGCAAACAGGCAGGCGGCATGGCCACGCATGCCCCTGCATGAATTTGGTGAACCCTTGATTTTAACCTGACGCGCCCGGCGCCCCCGCTCAGCCCACCTCGGGCGCCGGCCGGCGCACGCGGAACCAGGCCGCGTACATGGCCGGCAGGGCCAGCAGCGTGAGCACGGTGGCCACGATCAGCCCGCCCATGATGGCCACGGCCATGGGGCCCCAGAACACGCTGCGCGAGAGCGGGATCATGGCCAGCACGGCGGCAGCGGCTGTCAGCACGATGGGGCGCAGGCGGCGCACCGCCGATTCGACGATGGCGTCCCACGCCGGAACGCCGCGCGCGCGGTCCTGCTCGATCTGGTCGATCAGGATCACCGAGTTGCGCTGGATCATGCCCATGAGCGCGATCACGCCCAGTAGCGCCACAAAGCCGAACGGCCGCCCCAGCAAAATCAGCGCCCCGGCCACACCAGCGATACCCAGCGGCCCGGTCAGGAACACCAGCATGGCGCGGCTGAAGCTGTGCAGTTGCAGCATCAGCAGCGTGAAGGTGATGAACAGCATGATGGGCACGCCCGCCGCGATGGACGACGAGCCCTTGGAGCTTTCGGCCACGGCGCCCGCCACGGTGATGCGGTAGGCGTTCTGCCCGGCGGCGTGCCAGTCGGCCTCGATCTTGCGCAGCGCGGGCAGCAGTTGCTGCGTGACCGTGGCCCCCTGCAGGCCCTGCACCACGTCACCCTGCACGGTGATGGCGTACTCGCGGCCCTCGCGCCACATCACGCCCGGCTCCCAGGTGAACACCGGCTTGGCGATCTGCGTGAGCGGGATCGACCGGCCCGAGGCCGTGGGCAGGTAGGCGTTGGCGATGTCGGTGATGGCGCGGCGCTCGTCCGCGGGCTGGCGCAGCACGATGTCGATGAGCTTGTCGCCCTCACGGAACTGGCCCACCTGCATGCCCGACTGCATGACCTTGGAGGCCTGCGCGATGGACTGGCTGGTCACGCCCAGCGCGCGCGCCTTGTCCTGGTCCACCTCCAGGCGCAGCACCTTGACGGACTCGTTCCAGTTGTCGTTCACGCCGCGCATGTTCGGCGAGGCGCGCAGCACCGCCTTCACCTCGTCGGCATGCGCGCGCAGCAGCGCCGGGTCCGGCCCCAGCACGCGGAACTGCACCGGGTACGGCACCGGCGGCCCGTTGGGCAGCAGCTTGACGCGGCCGCGCACCTCGGGGAACTCCTGCGCCAGCAGGGCGGGCAGCGCGCGCATGAGGGCCTCGCGTTTTTTGAGGTCCTGCGCCAGCACGATGAACTGCGACACGTTGCTCTGCGGGAACACCTGGTCCAGCGGCAGGTAGAAGCGCGGCACGCCCGAGCCCACCCAGCCGCTGACCGTGGCCACGCCGGGCTGCTCCATGAGGCGCTTTTCCACGCGCAGCGTGACTTCCTCGTTGCCCGCGTACGAGGTGCCCTCGGGGAACCACAGGTCCACCAGGATCTCGGGGCGGTTGGAGTCGGGGAAGAACTGCTGCTGCACCTTGCCCATGCCCACGATGCCCAGCGCAAAGACCAGCACGGTGGCGGCTATGGTCATCCAGCGGTGTTCCACGCACCAGTGCACCAGGCGCCGGAAGGCCGTGTAGAACGGGCTGTCAAACACCTCGTGCGGATCGTCGGTGATGCCCGCAGCCACCACATGCGGCGGCAGATTGTTGGCCCCCACGCTCGCCACTGCGTGGGCTTTGCTGCCCCCCAAGGGGGCGCCAACCGCCTTGGGGCGGCCCGGCGGCGGTTTGAGCAGCAGCGTGCCCAGGTAGGGCACGAAGTACACCGAGGCGATCCAGCTCAGCACCAGCGCAATGACCGTGACCGCGAAGATGGCAAAGGTGTACTCCCCCACGGCCGACTTGGCGATGCCAATGGGCAGAAAGCCCACCGCCGTGATCAGGGTGCCCGTGAGCATGGGAATGGCCGTGATCTCGTAGGCGAAGGTGGCGGCGCGCAGCTTGTCGTAGCCCTCTTCCATTTTGCGCACCATCATCTCGACGGCGATGATGGCGTCGTCCACGAGCAGGCCCAGGGCGATGATGAGCGAGCCCAGCGACACCTTGTGCAGGCCTATGCCCCAGTACCACATGGCCAGGAAGGTCACGGCCAGCACCAGCGGAATGGTGATGGCCACCACCAGGCCGGGGCGCGGGTCGATGTACCAGCGCCGCCACCAGCGCCGCTCGCCCGTGCGCTGGTGCAGCCCCAGGCTGACAAAGCTCACGGCCAGCACGATGGCCACGGCCTCGATCAGCACCTTGACGAATTCATTGACCGAGCTGGCCACCGATGTCGGCTGGTCCTGCACGTTCACCAGCTGCACGCCGGCGGGCAGGGTCTTGGCGATCGACGCGGTGGCTGCGTGCAAGGCCTTGCCCAGGCGGATGATGTCGCCGCCCTTGGTCATGGAGACGCCCAGCGCAATCACCTCCTGCCCCTCATGGCGCACCTTCACCGCCGTGGGCTCCACATAGCCGCGCCGGATCTCGGCGATATCGCCCAGGCGCAGCATGGCGCCCGAGGCGCCGCGGATGGGCATGGCGCGCAGGTCCTCGATGGCCTGGAACTGCCCGGCCACGCGCACCTGCACCTGGTCCTGCGGCGTCTGCACCACGCCGGCGCTCTCCACCGCGTTCTGCTGGCCCAGTTGCGCCAGCACCTGGTTCATGTCCAGGCCCAGTTGCGACAGGCGCCTCTGCGAGATCTCGATGTAAAGCTTCTCGTCCTGCGCGCCGAACAGCTCCACCTTGGCCACGTCGGGCACGCGCAGCAGTTGCTGGCGCACGTCGTCGGCGAACTGCTTGATCTCGGCGTAGCTGTAGCCTTCGGCTTGCAATGCATAGATCACGCCGTACACATCACCGAAGTCGTCGTTGAAGAACGGCCCCTGGATGCCCTGCGGCAGGGTGTAGCGCATGTCGCCCACCTTCTTGCGCACGGTGTACCAGATGTTGGCCACGTCGGCGGCGCGCGTGCTGTCCTTGATTTCCAGGATGATCTGCGACTCGCCGGGCTTGGAGTAGCTGCGGATCTTGTCGGCGTTGGGCACCTCCTGCAGGGTGCGCTCGATCTTGTCGGTGACCTGCTCGGCCACCTGCTGCGCCGTGGCCCCGGGCCAGTAGGTGCGCACCACCATGGCGCGGAAGGTGAACGGCGGGTCTTCGTCCTGCCCGAGCTGGAAGTAGGCGGCGAAGCCCAGCACCATCAGCACCACCATCAGGTAGCGCGTGAGCGGGGCATGCTCTATGGCCCAGCGGGAGAGGTTGAAGCCCTCTTTGGGTTGCACTGGCGTCATGGCAGGCTCACTGGGCAGAGGAGGCCGCGGCGGCTGCGGCATCGGTAGCTACTGTTTTGGTAGCTGCTCGCGCTTGTCCAGATTGCCCTGGAGCCGATTTTTGCTCATATACCACGACCTTTTGCCCGGGCGTGAGCACATGCACGCCGGTGCTCACCACCTGCATGCCGGGCGTGAGGCCGCCCACGATGACGGCCTCGTTGCCGTCGGCCGTGGCCACCTGCACGGCCTGCGAGCGCACCGTGCCCTTGTCGGCCTCGTACACCCACACGGCCGTGGCCTGGCCCTCCTGGCGCAGCGCCGTGGTCGGCAGCTTGAGGGCCTGCTGCCCCTGGGCCGCCAGCGCCTGCGGCGCCACGTACACCGTGGAGCCCAGCGGCGGCGCGCCGGCCGCGGCGATGTCCACCTTGACGGTGAAGGTGCGCGTGACCGGGTCGGCACTGGCCGCCACCTCGCGCACCGTGCCGGGCAGGGACGCGCCCGTGGCCCAGGCGCGCACCTGCACCGGCTGGCCCACGCGCAGGCGGGCGACCTTGTCCTCGGGCACGGCAAACACCACGTCGCGCGCGCCATCCTGCGCCAGGCGCAGCACGGGCGTGCCCGCCGCCACCACCTGGCCGGGCTCGGCCTCGATGCCGGTGATGACGCCCGCGGCGTCGGCCAGCAGGCGTGTGTACTGCGCCTGGTTGCCCTGCGCCTGGGCCTGGGCCTGGGCCTGCTGCAGTTGCGAGCGCGCCGCCTTCAGCGCGCTCTCGCGGCGCTCGAGCTCGGCACCGCTGATGAAATTCTGCGCCTGGAGCTTGGCAAAGCGCTGGAAGTCCGCCGCTGCCAGGTCGTACTGGGTTTGTGCGGCGGCCACCTGGGCACGCGCCGCGGCGGCGCTCAACTGGTAGTCCTGCGCATCGAGCTGGGCCAGCACCTGTCCGGCCTGCACGCGCTGGCCCAGTTGCACGGGGCGCTCGACCAGCTTGCCCGCCACGCGAAAGCCCTGGCGCGACTCCACGCGCGCGCGCACCTCGCCGGCATACTCCTGCTCGGCCTGCAGCGCGCTGGCGCCCACGGTCAGCAGCTTGACCGCGCGCACGGGCTCGGCTACAGGTTCGGCGGGGGTGCAGGCGGCCAGCAGGGCCAGCGCCGCCGCCGCAGCGGCAGCCTGTGCCCCGGTGGCGGAAACCAAAAAAAGCCCCTGACGGGGCCGCAGTGCGGACGAGGTGCGCATGGGTGGGTCCAGAAAATTACTGACTGACTGGTTAGTAATCTATGTGATCGCTTGCGCCTTGTCAAGGCACCCGGGAAGGACGGCGCACCCGCCACCTGCAGCGACAATGCGCGCGTGAACCCGAACCCCGCCGCCCCCCTCGCCGTCACGCACTACGAGAACTTTCCCGTCGCCTCCTGGCTGTGCCCGCCGCAACTGCGCGCGCCCATTGCCGCCGTCTACGCCTTTGCGCGCACGGCGGACGACCTGGCCGACGAAGGCCCGGCCAGCGCCGCCGAGCGCCTGGAGGCGCTCGCCGCCTACCGCGCGGACCTGCACGCCCTGGCGGCGGGCCAGGCACCGTCGGCGCGCTGGCCGGCGGTGTTCCTGCCCCTGGCGGGCATGCTGCAGCGGCACGGCCTGCCCGTGCCGCTGCTCGACGACCTGCTCAGCGCCTTCATCCAGGACGTGGAGAAGACGCGCGACGGCGCGGGCTACGCCCAGCGCGCCGAGCTGCTGGACTACTGCCGCCGCTCGGCCAACCCCGTGGGCCGGCTGCTGCTGCACCTGTACGGCGTGCACGGCGCGCAGGCCCTGCGCGAGAGCGACGCCATCTGCACCGCGCTGCAGCTCATCAACTTCTGGCAGGACCTGAGCGTGGACCTGCCGCGCGGGCGCTTCTACCTGCCCGAGGCCGACTGCGCCGCACACGGCGTGGACCGCGCGCAGTTGCAGGCGCTGCAGCCCACGGCGCAGACCACGGCGCTGATCGGCGAACTCGCGCACTGGGCGCGCAGCACCATGCAGCAGGGCGCGCCCCTGGTGCACCGCCTGCCCGGCCGCATCGGCTGGGAGCTGCGCCTGGTGGTGCAGGGCGGACTGCGCATCCTGGACAAGGTGGACGCGCTGCGCGGCCGCAGCCTGTGCCAGCGCCCGCGCATCCGCGCCTGGGACGCTCCGGGCATGCTGGCCCGTGCCCTGGCCATGTAAGAAACATTCATGGGCCGCAACCGGGGCTGCTCTGCGCTGAAGAAATCAGACAAAAACGGCTTTAGCGCCCTGAAATAAAGCGCGAGCAGCTCTTTTTTTCATAGCAAATTCCACTCCCGCCCCACCCTGCAGGCACGGGCCGGGCTGCCGGCTCAGGGAATGCGCCCTTGCCAGCGCGCCGCCGCGGCCCCACGCTGCGGCCATAGGCTCCAGGCTGCGCCCGCGCGCGGCGGCCTGGCTCATTTCCCTGGGGGCGCTGGCCCCCGCTGCACACCAGACCATGACCGTCAGCGTATTCGACCTGTTCAAGATCGGCATCGGGCCGTCGAGCTCCCACACCGTGGGGCCCATGATCGCTGCCCGGCATTTCGCGGCCTCCCTGCAGGACGCAGGCCTGCTCGCGCACACCGCCGCGGTGCGCACCGAGCTGTTCGGCTCGCTCAGCGCCACGGGCCTGGGCCACGGCACGGACAGCGCCATCCTGCTGGGCCTGGCCGGGCACGAGCCCGACCGCATCGACCCCGACCAGATCGGCCCCCTGCTGCTGGCCATCCGCAGCCGCCAGGAGCTCGCGCTGCTGGGCACGCACGCCGTGCGCTTCAGCGCGAAGGAGCACCTGCTGATGCGCCGCAAAAGCCTGGCGCACCACCCCAACGGCATGCGCTTTGCCGCCCTGGGCGCTGAGGGCCAGGAGCTGGCCACGACGGAATATTTCTCCGTGGGCGGCGGCTTCGTCACCGATGCGCAGGGCGAGCGCGTGTACAGCCGCCCGCCCGCCGCCCTGGCCAGCAGCCCGGCGCCCTTCCCCTATGCCAATGCGGCCGAGCTGCTCGCCCAGTGCCAGGCGCAGGGCCTGAGCGTGGCGCAGCTGCAGCGCGCCAACGAAGAGCACCTGCGCAGCCCCGCGCAGGTGCAGCAGGGCCTGGCCGAGCTGTGGCAAGCCATGGCCGCCTGCGTGCAGCGCGGCTGCGCGGCCCAGGGCCACCTGCCGGGGCCGCTGCAGATCCGGCGCCGCGCCGCCGAGCTGCACCGCCAGCTCAGCAGCCAGCCCGAGGCGGCACTGCGCGACCCGCTCTCCATGCTCGACTGGGTGAACCTCTACGCCATGGCCGTGAACGAGGAAAACGCCGCCGGCGGGCGCGTGGTGACGGCGCCCACCAACGGCGCGGCGGGCGTGGTGCCGGCCGTGCTGCACTACTACGTGAGGTTCATCCCCACGGCCAGCGAGGCGGGCATTGCCGACTTCCTGCTCACGGCCGGCGCCATCGGCGCCATCTACAAGATGAATGCCTCGCTCTCGGGCGCCGAGGTGGGCTGCCAGGGCGAGGTGGGCGTGGCCTGCTCCATGGCGGCCGGCGCCCTGGCCGCCGTGCTGGGCGGCACGCCCGCGCAGGTGGAAAACGCGGCCGAGATCGGCATGGAGCACAACCTGGGCATGACCTGCGACCCCGTGGGCGGCCAGGTGCAGATCCCGTGCATCGAACGCAACGCCATGGGCGCCATCAAGGCCATCAACGCCGCGCGCCTGGCGCTGCGCGGCGACGGCACGCACGTGGTGTCGCTGGACCAGGTGATACGCACCATGGTGCAGACCGGCAAGGACATGATGTCCAAGTACAAGGAGACCTCGCGCGGCGGCCTGGCCGTGAACGTGGTCGAGTGCTGAAGCATTGCGGCGGGCCAGCGGCCCGCGCGCCCGGCCTACGCCCGGGCCCTCACCAGCGGTCGGAGCGCATGCGCAGCTCCCAGTTGCCGCGGCGCAGCTCGTACACGCCCACGGCCGCGTAGCGCTGCTCGCCCTTTTCGTCCCACTTCATGGTGCCGGTGACGGGCGCGTAGCCGTTGATACGGTGCAGCGCGGCGACCACGTCGCGGGGCTTGACGGACTTGGCCGCCTGCATGGCCGCCGAGAGCACGTACATGCTGTCGTAGGTGTAGTGTCCGCCGTAGGCCGGGGGGATCTTGAAGGCGCCCAGGTACTTTTCCAGGAACTGGCGCCCGGCCACGAATTCCTTGGCCTCCAGCACGGGCGAGGTGGCAAAGATGCCCTGGATCAGGCCCGCGCCCTTGGTCATGTCGGTGGTCTTGGCCGTGTCGCCGCCGAGCATGCGCACATTGGTGTAGTCGATCTTCCTGAGGGCCTCGATCAGCGCGAGGTTCTGGAAGTCGTTGAGCGTGGTCACGATGACCGCGATCTTTTCCGCCTTGATCTTCTGGGCCAGTTCCTCGAATGCAACGGTCTTGTCGTCAAAGGATTCGCGCAGCACGACCTCGCGCTTCTCGGCCTTGAGCTGCTCGACGGCGCCGTCGATCAGGCCCTTGCCGTAGGGTGTGCCGTCGTCGAACGCCGCGTAGCGCGCCGCCTCGCCGAACTGGCCGGCCGCGAAGGCGCCGATGGCGCGGGCCTGCAGGCTGTCGTTGGCCACCATGCGGAAGGTGGTGTCGTAGCCCATCTGCGTGAACTTGGGGTTGGTGGAGATGGCGATCTGCGCCAGGCCGGCACCGGAGTAAATGGGCGCGGCCTCGATGCTCACGCCCGAGTTCAGGTGCCCGATCACGGCCACCACCCCAGCATCGACGAGTTGCTGCGCCACCGCCTTGCCCGTGGCGGCATCCGACTTGTCGTCCACCGACATGATCTCCAGCGCCACGCGCTTGCCATCGATGGAGAAGTTGGCCTTGTTGAGCTCGTCCACGGCCAGCTGCACGCCATTGAGCAGGTCTTTGCCCAGGGCGCTGATGGGCCCGCTCAGCGGCTGGGCCACCCCGATCTTGATGCTGTCGGGGATGTTGCTGCAGCCAGAAAGCAAACCACCCGCGGCCCAGGGGGCCACGGCCAGACCAGCGGTAAACCGGCGCCGGTTCAAGGATGAAGGCATGAAATCACTCCGTGCAAATCGTTACGATGCGGCGGGTATAACGGAGCTCCCCGTGAAAAACCACCGGGTAAGCCCTTGCATAAGCAATTATCCATGCCCGCAAGCCCGCCCCGGGCGGGCGGGCGGCACGGGCACCCGCCAGCGCGCACTCAGCGCCGGCCGGCGATGTAGTGCTCCAGTTGCTCGATGATGAACTGCTGCTCGGAGATGATGTCCTTGACCAGGTCGCCAATGGAGATCAAGCCCAGCAGGCGGCCATCGTCCACCACGGGCAGGTGGCGCAGGCGCTTGCCCGTCATGATCTGCATGCACTGCTCGCTGGTCTGCGTGGAGCGCACGCACAGCACGGTGGAGGTCATCACGTCGCGCACGGGCGTGCTCATGGAGGGCCGGCCCTGCAGGGCCAGGCGGCGCGCGTAGTCGCGCTCGGTGAAGATGCCGACGATGGTCCCGGCATCGAGCACCAGCAGGGCGCCCACATCCTTGTCGGCCATGGTGCGCAGGGCCTGGAACACGGTGTCGCCGGGGGCCACGCTGTGCACGCTGGCATCGGGCTTGGATTTGAGGATTTCTGCAACGCTGGTCATACGGCCTCCTTGTGCACAGGGTCTTGGACCAGCCCATTTCAGCCCATCCTCCGGCGGAAAGCAACCCATGCCGCGCCCCGCGCGCCCCACCAGGTGCCACGGCGCAACACACCGGGCCTGCCGCGTCCATGCCAGCGCCGTGGATTATTTCTATAAACGAAATGGTCAATTCGCGACCAGACGGTTTTTTTGCAGGCGAATGAGGAATACAGTCTCCCCATCGATGAGACGCAAGCACCTACCGCCCTCACCGACACCGCTCCCGCAATGACTCCCGGGCCTTTGCAGGAGCACTTTGACAAGTGACTTTTGACCAAGGAAAACACCATGCAAAACGCTCGCATCCTCGCCATCGCCGCCCTCTCCGCTTTCGCCACGCTGGGCGCCCAGGCCGCTGAACTCAATGGCAATCTGTACGGCACCGACTTCGAAGCCAAGGTGCAATCCGTGCGCAACCGCACCGATGTGCGCGCCGAAGGCCAGCGGGCGCTGCCCCAGTTTGCCCGCGGCCCCGTGGCCGACCACGCTGCCGCCGCCGCCAGCACCCAGGAGCGCCCTGCCGTGCGCAACGAAGGCGCCGTCGCGGCCCGCGCACACCGCATCGCCCTGGGCGAGCTGAGCTGATCGGCCGAGCGCCGCCTCCCGGGCGCTCCTCTTCGCGGCTCTGCCAGGCGCCGCGCCCCCCAGCCCGCAGGCCCGCCTGCGGGCTGCGTGCTTTGGAGCTGCGCCGCATGCTGCACAATGGCCGGCCCTGCAGCCAACACACAGCCATCCCATGGGCATTCGCCATTACCTCAAGGACATAGGCCGCGGCAAGGAGGGCGCGCGCGCCCTCGACCGCGCCCAGGCCGCCGACCTGCTGGGCCAGGTGCTCGACGGTGCCGTGAGCGAGCTCGAAGTGGGCGCCTTCTGCCTGGCCATGCGCATCAAGGGCGAAACGCCCGAGGAAATGGCCGGCTTTCTCGACGCCATCCACCAGCGCCTGCCGCACCTGCCCGCCAGCACCGCCCCCCTGGTGGTGCTGCCCAGCTACAACGGCGCGCGCAAGCTGCCCCTGCTCACCCCGTTGCTGGCCCTGCTGCTGGCGCGCGAGGGCCTGGCCGTGCTGGTGCACGGCACGGCCACCGAGGAGCGCCGCGCCAGCAGCGCCGAGGTGCTGGCCGCCCTGGGCATCGAGGCCCTGGCGCAGCCGCAGGCCGTGGCAGCCGGCAGCGTGGCCTATGCGCCCACGGCGCTGCTGTGCCCCGGCCTGGAGCGATTGCTGCAGGTGCGCCGCGTGCTGGGCCTGCGCAACAGCGCGCACAGCCTGGTCAAGCTGCTGGACCCGCTGGTGCCGGCGGGGGCGCGCAGCATCGTCGTCGGCAGCTACACCCACCCCGAATACGCGCAATCCATGGCGGCCACCCTGGCGCTGACCGGCGCCTGCGCCCTGCTGCTGCGCGGCACCGAAGGCGAACCCGTGGCCGATGCACGCCGCACCCCGCAGATGGACGCCTACCTCTACGGCCAGGCCTTGCGCATGCAGGAGGCCCAGGGCGGCCCGCTGGCCAGCGTGCCCGCCCTGCCCACCGACATCGGCGCCGCCAGCACCGCGGCCTACACCCGCGCCGTGCTGCAGGGCGAGGCGCCGGTGCCCGCCCCTGTGGCGCTGCAGGTGCAGCACCTCGTGGCGCTGGCGCGGCAGATGCGCTGAGGCAACGCTGAACCAGTCCTGCGCGCCATCACAGGGATCTATTCGGCGTCGCCCTCAGCCACCAGGTGGCGCGCGGCCTGGGCGATGTGCGCCGCATCCACGCCGAAGTGGCTGCGCAGCGCGGCGCGCGTGTCGCTGCAGCCGAAGCCGTCCGTCCCCAGCGTGACGAAGCGCCGCCCCGGCGGCAGGAAGGCGCGCACGGTCTCGGGCACGGCGCGCACATAGTCGGTGGCGGCGATGATCGGGCCCTGCGTGGCCTGCAGCACCTGGGCCATCCAGGGCGTGCCGGGCGCCGGCTCGCCCGCCAGCAGACGCGCCTCGCAGGCCTGGCCGTCGCGCGCCAGTTCGCTCCAGCTCGTTACGCTGACCACGGTGGCGGCAATGCCCTCGGCGGCCAGCAGCGCGGCGGCCCGGACCACCTCGGTGAGGATGGCGCCGGAGCCCAGCAGGGTCACGGATTTTTCAGGTGAAACAGGGCTCTGGCGCCCATCCGACAAGCGCGGGTAGCTATTGAAGATATAGCACCCACGCAGCACACCCTCGTGCGCGCCGGGCGGCAGGTCGGGCTGGGCGTAGTTCTCGTTCATCAGCGTGACGTAATAGAACACGTCGCGCTGCTCGGTCACCATCTCGCGCATGCCGGCATCGATGATGACGGCCATCTCGCCCGCGAAGGCCGGGTCGTAGGCCTTGCAGTTAGGGATGGTGGCGGCCACGAGGTGGCTGGAGCCGTCCTGGTGCTGCAGGCCCTCACCGCCCAGCGTGGTGCGGCCTGAGGTGGCGCCCAGCAGGAAGCCGCGCGCGCGCTGGTCGGCGGCGGCCCAGATGGCGTCGCCCACACGCTGGAAACCGAACATGGAGTAGTAGATGTAGAACGGCAGCATGGCCAGGCCGTGCACGCTGTAGCTGGTGGCCGCCGCCGTCCAACTGGCGATGGCGCCGGCCTCGCTGATGCCTTCTTCGAGGATCTGGCCGTCCAGCGCCTCGCGGTAGGAGAGCACCGAGCCGATGTCCTCGGGCGCGTAACGCTGGCCCACGCTGCTGTAGATGCCGACCTGCTTGAACAGGTTGGCCATGCCGAAGGTGCGCGCCTCGTCGGCCACGATAGGGACGATGCGCGGGCCGAGCGTAGCGTCCTTGAGCAGCGTGCCCAGCATGCGCACGAAGGCCATGGTGGTGCTCATCTCCTTGCCATCGGCCGCCAGCGCGAACTGCGCATAGTTCTCGATGGCGGGCACCGGCAGCGCATCGCACGTGGTCTCGCGGCGCGGCAGGTAGCCGCCCAGCGCCTGGCGGTGCTTTCGCAGGTACTGCATCTCGGCGCTGTCCTCCGCCGGCTTGTAGAAGGCCAGGCCCGTGGCCTGCGCGTCGCTGAGCGGCAGGTTGAAGCGGTTGCGGAATTCGATGAGGTCCTGGTCGTCCAGCTTCTTCTGGCTGTGCGTGGTCATCTTGCCCTGGCCGGCCGTACCCATGCCGTAGCCCTTCTTGGTGTGCGCCAGGATCACCGTGGGCTGGCCTTGGTGGCGCGCGGCGGCAGCATAGGCGGCGTGGATCTTCACCAGGTCGTGGCCGCCGCGCTTGAGGCGGTCGATCTGCTCGTCCGTCATGCCCTGGGCCAGCGCGGCCAGTTCGGGGTTCTGGCCAAAGAAGTGGTCGCGGTTGAAGCGCCCGTCCTTGGCGGCGAAGGTCTGCATCTGGCCGTCCACCGTGCCCTCGAGCGTGCGCACCAGCGCGCCCGTGAGGTCGCGCGCGAACAGGCCGTCCCAGTCGCTGCCCCAGACCAGCTTGACCACGTTCCAGCCCGCGCCGGCGAACAGGCGCTCCAGCTCGTCGATGATGCGGCCGTTGCCGCGCACCGGGCCGTCCAGGCGCTGCAGGTTGCAGTTGACCACCCAGACGAGGTTGTCCAGACCCTCGCGCGCGGCGAGCGTGAGTGCGCTCATGGATTCGGGCTCGTCCATCTCGCCATCGCCGAACACGCCCCACACCTTGCGGCCGGAGCAATCCAGCAGGTTGCGGTGCGTGAGGTAGCGCATGAAGCGCGCGTGGTAAATGCTGCTGATGGGGCCGATGCCCATGGAGCCCGTGGGGAACTGCCAGAAGTCGGGCATGAGCCAGGGGTGCGGGTAGCTGCTGAGACCGCGCGCGCCCAGCGCCGGGGCGGTGATCTCCTGGCGGTAGTGCATCAGGTCCTGCTCGCTCAAACGCCCTTCGAGGAAGGCGCGCGCGTACACGCCGGGCGCGCTGTGCGGCTGGAAGAACACCAGGTCGCCCCGGTGCTGGCCTTCGCCCAGGCCCTCGCGGGCGCGGAAGAAGTGGTTGAAGCCGCTCTCGAACAGGTCGGCCGCACTGGCGTAGCTGGCGATGTGGCCGCCCAGTTCGCCATAGGCCTGGTTGGCGCGCACCACCATGGCCAGCGCGTTCCAGCGCATGATGGAGGCGAGCCGCTCCTCCACGGCCAGGTCGCCGGGGAACACGCCCTGATCCTGCACGGCCACGGTGTTCACGTAGGGCGTGTTCAGGCCGGGCTGCCAGCCCACGCGCTGGGCGCGCGCCAGGCGCGCGAGCTCATCGAGCACGAAGCGCGCGCGCTCGGGGCCTTCGGTGGCCACGAGGGCGAGGAAGGCGTCGCGCCACTCGGCGGTTTCCTGGGGGTCGGTGTCCTCGGGCAATCCTGCGGGGTGCGCGAGGGCCTGGGGTGGGATGGGTGCATTCATGGTCGCCACTCTATTCCTTGGCTGGCAAAACAGGGTGCTGTTTTGCGGGCAAAATCAACCGTCCGCAGCACAAAATTCCAAATCCAAAATCTAACGCAGCATATGAAGCTTGACGCCATCGACCTGCGCATACTGGCCGAGCTGCAGGCCGACGGCGCGCTCTCCAACGTGGAGCTGGCGCGGCGCGTGCATCTCTCGCCCTCGCCCTGCCTGGCGCGTGTGAAGGCGCTGGAGGCCGCGGGCGTCATCAGCCGCTACGTGGCGCTGGCCAACGCCGCCGCGCTGGGGCTGGGGCTCAATGTGTTCATCAGCGTCAGCCTCAAGACGCAGAGCAAGGCAGCCCTGGCCGGCTTCGAGCAGCGCATCGCCGAGCAGGACGAGGTGATGGAGTGCTACCTCATGACCGGCGACAGCGACTACCTGCTGCGCGTGGCCGTGGCCGACATGGCGGCACTGGAGAAGCTCATCCTGGAGCGGCTCTCGCCCATCCCGGGGGTGGAGAAGATCCGCTCCAGCTTCGCCCTCAAGCAGGTGCGCTACAAGACGGCGCTGCCGCTGCCGCCGCCTCCCCAGGCTGGGCGCGGCTAAAGCCCAGGGCCTGCACCAGGTCCAGGGCCTGGCCCACGTCGGCCAGGATGTCCTCCACGTCCTCCAGCCCCACCGACAGGCGCACCAGCCCCTCGGAGATACCGTGCGCCGCGCGCTCCTCGGGCGTGTAGGTGGAATGCGTCATGCTGGCCGGGTGCTGGGCCAGGGATTCGCCGTCGCCCAGGCTCACGGCGCGCGTCACCAGGCGCAGCGCGTCCATGAAGCGCACGCCCGCCTGCAGGCCGCCGTGCAGCTCGAAGGCGATCATGCCGCCCATCTGGCGCATCTGCTGCCGGGCCAGCGCATGCTGGGGAAAGCTGGGCAGGCCCGGGTAGTGCACCACGGCCGCCGCCGGGTGCGCCGCGATGAACTCGGCCACCTTCTGTGCGCTCTGGCAGTGGCGGTCCATGCGCAGCGCCAGGGTCTTGAGGCCGCGCATCACCAGGTGCGCGTCGTGCGCCGACATCACCGCGCCCGTCATGTCCTTGAGGCCATACAGGCGCACGCGCTGGGCCAGTTCGGCGTCGGCAAAGACGGCGGCGCCCGCCGTCAGGTCGCCATGGCCGCCCAGGTACTTGGTGACGGAGTGCACGCTCACATCAGCCCCCAGCACCAGGGGCTGCTGCAGGTAGGGCGTGCAATAGGTGTTGTCCACCACCACCTTGGCGCCGCGCGCATGGGCCAGGGCGGCAATCGCAGCGATGTCCGCCAATCGCATATTCGGGTTGGCCGGCGACTCCAGGTAGACCACGCGCGTCTTGTCGCTGAGCGCCGCGGCGACGTTGGCCGGGTCGGTCATGTCCACATGGCGCACGGTGACGCCGAAGCGCCCCAGGCCGTGGTGCAGGAACGCAAAGGTGCAGCCGTACAGCGTCATGTCGGTCAGCACCTCGTCGCCGGGCTCCAGCATGGACCACAGCGTGGCCGTGATGGCCCCCATGCCCGAGCCGAAGACCACCGCCCCCGCGCCCTGCTCCAAGCTGGCCAGGCGCCCTTCGAGCAGCGCCAGCGTGGGGTTGGCAATGCGCGTGTAGATGTAGCCGCTTTCCTCGCCCGCAAAGCAGCGCGCGCCGTAGCCCACGTCGGGAAAGACCCAGGTGGCCGAGGTGTGGATGGGCGGCACCAGCGCGCCCTGGTTCTCGGCCGGGTCGTAGCCGAAGTGGATGGCGCGCGTGGAAAAACCGCCGCTGTGGTCGTAGGCCTTGCTCATGGTGGGTCTCCTGGAGGGGTTGGAATGAGCAAAATTGTTTGCCAAAACCACCGGAAAAATTTCGCCATTGGCGCGGTGATTTCGCGCAAAATTGGAAATAATTTTCTCCAATCAACACAAACAAGGCATACCATGCCCCATGCTGCCACCCCCCTGGATGCCGTGGACCGCGCCCTGCTGAACGCGCTGCAGCAGGACGGCCGCGCCACCGTCGGCGAGCTGGCCGAGCGCGTGCACCTCTCGCCCTCGCCCTGCTGGCGGCGCGTGCGCCAACTGGAGGACAGCGGCATCATCAGCGGCTACCACGCGCACCTGGACCGCCACCACGTGGGCCTGGGCGTGCTTGGCTTCGTGCAGATCGGCCTGCACAACCACACGGCGGAAATCACCGCCGCCTTCGAGCGCGAGGTGCAGGCCCTGCCCCAGGTGCTGGCCTGCCACAACCTCTCGGGCCGCTACGACTACCAACTGGAGGTGGTGGCGCCCGACCTGGAGTTTTTTGCCGAGTTCGTGCGCACCAGCATCCGCAGCCTGCCCGGGGTGCGCGAGATCTCCACCAGTTTTTCACTCAAGGAAGTCAAGCGCACGGTGGCGCTGCCGGTCTAGGGCAACGCCTCAGAACGCCGTGGGCGTGGTGGACAGGCCCTCCAGCCAGGCCAGGGTCTGCGCCAGTTCGGACGGGCGGATCTCGTGCGCGCTGGAGAACTCGCGGCTGGTGACGGACACCGGCAGCGTGTCGAAATGGTGGCAAATGGCCTGCGCGCTGGAGCGCGGCACCACGTCGTCGTGCACGCCGTGGCTCACCCACAGCTTGCGGCCATGGAAGGCGTCGGCCGCTGCCTGCAGGGGCAGCACCTCGGTGAGCAGGCGGCCATGCCAGACGATGCAGCCCAGCAGCAGCTCGGGCCGCGTGAGCAGCATGGACAGCGCCATGGTGCCGCCCTGGCTGAAGCCGCCCGCCACCACGCGCTCGGGCGGGATGCCGGTCTGGGCCGCCGCCGCCTCCAGGGTCTGCGCGATCAGGGTGCGGCTCTGGGCCTCCTGCGCCTCGTCGATGCGGCGCGTGCCCCCGGGCTCCAGCGAGAAGTCGTACCACGCGAACGACCCCGGCCCCATGCGGTGCGGTGCGCGCAGGCTGAGCACGTAGTAGCGCTCCGGGAACTGCCCGGCCAACGCAAACAGGTCCTGTTCATTGCTGCCCACCCCGTGCATCAGCACCAGCAACCAGGGCTTGGGCGTAGCGGGCGTCGCAGGGCGCTGCAGAAAAGTGAGCGGCAAATCCAACATGGCCTGGCCCTCGAAGCAGTGGTTTCCGATGGTACTGCAGCAGGCGCCATCACACCACAGGCTGCAGCGCAAACGCATCCATGGCCAGCATGCGGTACATCACTTCTCGGCTGATGTACTGGGTATGCCAGTCCTGCGGCGCCGCACCCAGAGCGAAGAACAGGGGCAGGAAATGCTCGTCCGTGGGGTGCGCGCGCCGTGCATGCGGCGCGCCGTCCCGGTAGGCCAGCAAGGCCGGCACGTCGCGGCGCTGCACAGCGTCTTCCACCCAGCGGCTGAAGGCCTGCACATAGGGGTCGCTCGTGCCCTCACCCTCCCCACCGCCCATGAACTCGGCCAGGTTGTGCGTCATGCTGCCCGTACCCACCAGCAACACCCCTTGCTGCGCCAGTGGGCGCAAGGCCGCCCCCAGGGCATGCACCTGCGCGGGCCCGGCGCCCACGGGCAGTGCCACCTGCACCACAGGCACATCGGCCTGGGGAAACAGGTGCATCAGGGGCACCCAGGCGCCGTGGTCGAAGGGGCGCTGCGCATCGCCCTGCGCGGCCACGCCGGCAGCGGCCAGCAGGTCCAGCACCTCCTGCGCCAGCCCCGGTGCGCCCGGCGCGGGGTATTGCAGTTCGTACAGCGCGGACGGGAAGCCGCCAAAGTCGTGCCAGGTGGCAGGCTGGGCACCGGTGGCCACGCGCACGCCGCGCGCCATCCAATGCGGCGACATGAGCACCACACCCCGCAAGCCCGGGAATTGCGCACGCAACTCCTGCCCCCAGCGCGTGAGCGCGGGGCCGGTCTCCCCCGCGTCCACGGCAAACAGCGGCGCACCGTGCGACACGAACAGCGAGGGCACAACGGGGTGGGTGGAGGCGGTGGCGGTGGCGGTGGCGGTCATGGTGGTCGTCCTTTACCGGCACTGTAGAAGTTTAGGAACAGTGCATAAAGCACCCGCGCGCCGACTCTTCGTTCCAAAATTGACGCTAATGGGGCCGCCTGCGGCAGCGCAGGGCGAAACCCCGTTTTACATTTGCACCTTGCCGCGCAAGGCCTTGGTCTGGCCGCGCTGGCTTTTGGACTCCAGCCGGCGCTGCTTCGATCCATAAGTGGGCTTAGTGGGGCGGCGCACCGGCGGCGCGTGCGCCACGCTTTGCACCAGCGCATTGAGCCGCGCCAGCGCGTCGGCGCGGTTCTGCTCCTGGCTGCGGTACTGCTGGGCCTTGATGACGACCACACCGTCCTGCGTGATGCGGCTGTCGCGCAGCGCCAGCAGGCGCGCCTTCACGTCCAGGGGCAGGGACGAGGCGCCGATGTCAAAGCGCAGGTGCACCGCGCTCGACACCTTGTTGACGTTCTGCCCACCCGCGCCCTGGGCGCGCATGGCAGAGAACTCGACCTCGCTCTCGGTGATCTCGGGCAGTGCCCCGGCCGTCATGGCGTCACTGCATCTGCGCCAATGCGTCGATGGCCAGCCCGTAGCCCGCCACGCCAAAGCCGCACATCACCGCGCGCGCCACTGCGGACAGGTAGGAATGGTGGCGGAACGCCTCGCGCGCGTGCACGTTGCTGATGTGCAGCTCGATCAGCGTCACGCCCGTGCCCTTGACGGCGTCCGCCAGCGCCACGCTGGTGTGCGTATAGGCCCCGGCATTGAGCACCAGCCCCGCCAACTGGCCCTGAGCCTGCAGGCGGCCGGCCTCGTGGATCCAGTCGATCAGCGCGCCCTCGTGGTTGCTCTGGTGAAAGCGCAGCGCAAAGCCATGGCGCGCGCAGGCAGCGGCGCAGATCTGCTCCACGTCGGCCAGCGTTTGCGCGCCGTACACGGCGGGCTCGCGCGTGCCCAGCAGATTCAGGTTGGGGCCATTGAGGACGAAAACGGTTTTCACGGGCAGCAGCCTCCGCAATGCACATGCCCGCCACAGTGGCAGGCATGCGCGAGATTATGCGGTCAGGCGGGCCGCACGGCGGCCAGGCAAGCACCCTTCATGGTGCCCGTTGTACGCCTTCAGTCGCGCCAGCGGTCGCGCCCGTGGCGGTGGTGGCGGTGCTCGCGGTAGTAATGCCCGGGCGGCGGCCCGTAATACACCGGCGCCGGCGGGGCGTAGTACACGGGGCGCGGCGGCGCGTAATACACCGGGCGCGGGGGCGGCGGCGGGGGCGCGTAATAGACGGACGCCGGGGCCACGTACACCGGGGCTGGCGCCACATACACGGGGTAGCCATTGCTCACGCCCACGGACACTCCGGGCGAACTCAGGCCCACAGACCAATTCACATCGCGCGCCTGCGCCGGGGCGGCGCCCACCGTCAGGGCCAAGGCCGCAGCAGCGGCCAGTGCCATGCCGAGGAAAGAACGGGTTGAGGTCATCGACAACTCCTGTTAACCAGACGGGCTCTGGCACCCTGCCAAGCCCGACCCATGCGCCCATAACGCACGAGACAGCCCATAGGATGGCAGAAACCGCAGGGTTTATTGTTTCCGAAGGTACACACCCCCACGCCATGGCGCGCATTACTGCACGGATGCGCCGCCTAAAATGGCCGCATGAGTACCCTCTCCCCCGCCAACCCCCCTGCCGCGGCGCCCGCCGCAGGCCCTGAAGCCGCCAAACCCAGCAACTTCCTGCGCCAGATCATCGAAGCCGACCTGGCCAAGGGCACCTACGCCAGCCGCCGCTGGGCCGGCAGCCCCGGCGACGCCGCCCACCACGCGGCCGGCCAGCCCGACCCCGCCAAGATCCGCACCCGCTTCCCGCCCGAGCCCAACGGCTATCTGCACGTGGGCCACGCCAAGAGCATCTGCCTGAACTTCGGCCTGGCGCGCGACTACGGCGGTGTGTGCCACCTGCGCTTTGACGACACCAACCCCGAGAAGGAAGACCAGGAGTACGTCAACAGCATCATCGACGCCGTGAAATGGCTGGGCTTCGACTGGGCCCAGCCCGGCAACGACCAGCCCTACCAGGCCAGCGACTACTTCGACTTCATGTACCGCGCGGCCGAGTACCTGATCGAAGCCGGCCACGCCTACGTGGACGAGCAGACGCCCGAGCAGATGCGCGCCAACCGGGGCGACTTCGGCAAGCCCGGCGTGGACAGCCCCTTCCGCAGCCGCACCCCCGCCGACAACCTGGCGCGCTTTCGCGAAATGCGCGACGGCCAGCACGCCGACGGCGCCATGGTGCTGCGCGCCAAGATCGATATGGCCAGCCCCAACATCAACCTGCGCGACCCGGCCATTTACCGCATCAAGCACGCCGAGCACCACAACACCGGCAACCAATGGTGCATCTACCCCATGTACACCTACGCGCACCCCATCGAGGACGCGCTGGAGCAGATCACCCACAGCATCTGCACGCTGGAGTTTGAGGACCAGCGCCCCTTCTACGACTGGCTGCTGGAGCGCCTCATCGAAGGCGGCCTGCTGGCCAGCCCGCCCCCGCGCCAGTACGAATTTTCGCGGCTGAACCTCACCTACGTCATCACCAGCAAACGCAAGCTCGCCCAACTGGTGAACGACAAGCACGTGAGCGGCTGGGACGACCCGCGCATGCCCACCATCGTGGGCCTGCGCCGCCGCGGCTACACGCCAGGCAGCATCCAGCTCTTCGCCGAGCGCATCGGCGTGACCAAGGACTATTCCTGGATCGACTACAGCACCCTCGAAGGCTGCCTGCGCGAAGACCTGGAAAACAAGGCCCACCGCGGCATGGCCGTGCTGGACCCGGTCAAGCTCGTGCTGACCAACTGGGCCGACGTGTTTGGCTCGGACGCCTACCTGGAGGCCTGCACCCAGCCCGCCCTGCCCCACAGCGCCATCGCCGAAGGCCAGACGCCCCCACCCGACCGCGTGTTCCAGATCGGCCGGGAGGTGTGGATCGAACGCGAAGACTTCGAGGAAGTGCCGCCCAAGGGCTACAAGCGCCTGACCCCGCCCAAGGTGAACCCTGACGGGTCCACGTCCCCCGGCGCCGTGGTGCGCCTCAAGGGCGGCTACGTCATCGAATGCACCGGCTGCACCAAGGACGCCAACGGCCAGGTCACCGAAGTGCACGCCAAGGTCATACCCCACACCAAGAGCGGCACCCCCGGCGCCGACAGCGTGAAGGCCAAGGCCGCCATCACCTGGGTGGGCGTGCAGGATGGCGTGCAGGCCGAGGTGCGCCTGTACGACCGCCTGTTCACCGACGCCCAGCCCGACGCGGGCGGCAAGGACTTCCTGGCCCTGCTGAACCCGGGCAGCCTGAAGGTGGTGACGGCGTATGTGGAGCCCTCGCTGGCGGCAGCGCAGCCCGACGACAAGTTCCAGTTCGAGCGCTTTGGCTACTTCGTGGCCGACCGCAAGGACCATGCGCCGGGCAAGCCGGTGTTCAACCGGGTCACGGGCTTGAAGGACTCGTGGGGGAAGTGAATGCCCCTTGACCCGCCCGCCCCGCGCGTCGTGGTGTTTGCTGGCCCCAACGGGGCCGGCAAGTCCACCCACGCCGATGCGATCTTGGGGGCGCTGGGCATCCCCACCTTCGTCAATGCGGACTACATTGCCCGCGGCCTGGCCGGCCAACGCACCGAGACCGTGGCCTTTGCGGCGGGCCGCATCATGCACAACCGCTTGCGCGAGCTGGCCCAGGCGCGCGCCGACTTTGCCTTTGAATCCACCTTGTCCAGCAGGAGCTTTCACCCATTCTTGCTGCGGCTCAAGGAGCGCGGCTACCATGTGGCCATCTACTACTTTGTCTTGAGCAGCAGCCGGCTGGCCCAGCGCCGCGTCAAACACCGCGTAGCCCTGGGCGGCCACGATGTGCCGGCCGACGTGACCAAGCGCCGCTTCGGGCGCAGCCTGCGGAACTTCTTGCAGCTTTATGCAGGCGTGGCAGACGAGTGGATGGTGTTTGACAATTCCAGCGGGCACACCGCCCAGACCGTGGCCCACCTGACCCACGGACAGCAGACCATCGAGGACACAGCACTATGGCGCAAACTGCAAACCATGGCCCGCGACTGACCCCCAGCCCCCGCGCGCTGCAAAAGGCCCTGCTGCAATCCGCCCAGCAGGCCCAAAAACTGGCCCAGGCCTTCGGCAAAGTGGTGCCGGCAGAAAAGCGCAAGACCACAGCGCACACGGAGCAAGCGGCCCCAGCCAGCACGTCTGCGCACTGATTGCAGCGAAAACGATGGCTGGCACCAGAAACGACAACTTCGACGCTGACAGCATCAGGGCCGCCATCACCTGGGTGAACGCCGAAGTGCGCCTGTACGACTGCCTGTTCACCGACCCGCAACCCGACGCAGGCGGCAAGAACTTCCTGGACGCCCTCAACCCCAGAAAGCCTGAAGGTGGTGAAGGCCTACGTCGAGTCGTAACTGGCCGCCGCGAAGCCGGACCAGAGATTCCAGTTTGAGCGGCACGGCTACTTCGTGGCCGACCAGGCGGACCATGGCGTGGGCAGGAAGGCGGTGTTCAACCGGGTGACTGGGTTGAAGGACTCTTGGGGCAAGTAATTAAGGACTCAGCCCCACAAAAATAGCTGAATACTGATCAGTTAATGAGAGGGCCCGCGCTAAGCGGGCCCTCTTGCTTTAGCTTCCGACACATTTCTACTCAGAAGAATCCGATGCCGGCAGAGGCTTTGCAGCCATTTCCCCCATGAAACTAACGGTAGGCAAAAAACGAATGCCAGGCTGCATGCGGGCCGACAAAAACGAAAACTGCTCCCGAATCATTCCATATAAAATTGTAAGACCATATTCAAATGCCAAATCTATGGGCGCTTTATCTCCGACATGCTCAGGCAGGCATGCAACAACCCCAGAAACAACAAACTCAAAAGAATATCCGCCTGCCGGCTTATTCTCCGGAGTTTTAACCCCCAACGTAACTCGAAAAGTTCGTTCATTCACCCCCGAAACCGGAGGATCAATCTTCCAAAAATCACTACATGGCTCAATGCCTCGCATGATTTGAAGGTCGACTTTTTCGAAAGCCTGCTGCCCTTGCTCTTCATCTTGATCGAGCAGCGCCACCTCCACCAACACCTTCTCTGGAAAAGACTCTAGAAGCTGGATCGGACTAGCTCTCATGCCGCACCCCTATTAACACCTGTATCTATTCTGACAGCACCAATGTGCTCGAGGTTCGCCATCTCCCAAGATGCACTCAAAGCCTTCTTGGGAAAGCTTGCATATTTGTCTCTGGAGTTCGGAACATGAATATAGATCCCGTTAGCTGCATCTTCGTGCTTTGACGAGACAGTCTCATAGGCGCCGTACAGCTTATGAGAAGAAGCAGACACCGACTCCTTCGTAGCACTGCTTCTTGGACACAAATCCACATCAGCCATTTTCGCCAAAAAAGAAACAACCTCAGGAAATTTAGCAGCAACCTGAATTAATAAAGCCGCAGGGGTACTAATGTTCGATTGCCTACTTTCCCACTTACCAAAAGAGCTAACACCTGCACCAAAAATCAATGAAGCATCTTTCTGTGAAAGACCCCACTTTTCACGAAACGCTTTCAAGACATCAACAGAAATCACTTCGCCAGAAATCGAAGCGGCATCACGAATCAATTCGGCATTTTTATCATGAAATTCAAGCGGAACAGATTCACTTCCACAATGATCGCAAACCACCTTTTTAAGGTCAGAAACAAAAACGCTCTTTCTTCCAAATTTAATTTTTCCCGAATACTCGACCACACGAGCAGCCTCTTCCTCACAAAACGGGCACACCCGACTATTAGTCATAACAATCTCCATCAAAATCTTGTCGGATGACAAGAAAATATCAAAATCTGCTTAGATTTCTCCCGCACACTAAATTTTATGTAAACCCAAGGCACTCTTAACTGGCTCTCAACCAGCTTCATCCGATCAAATCCCATTACATAACTGTCGGCAGCTAAAGGTCCGAACTTGTTGCCATAACTTGGCGGGAGACACCATTCAGAATCGTTATACCGCCCCAAGTGCAAAGCTTGAAAAAATCCAACTACTTGAGAAGAAGTCCAATTAAGCTCTGAAACAATTTGCTCACTAGCGGTAAAACTCAAGTTCAAGCTCAGCTCATTGCTCGATACAGCAGACTGAACTGCCTTGAGGTCCCAACATCGACTTCCAATCTTGCGCTCAACGTCGGAGCACAGGCTCAGTGGCTGCGCAGGGAGCTGTGGTGTGTGAGTCGAATACGTCATGAAGGTTCGATACCTTAAAGGTACTTTCTTTGATTGTCCATAGCTTTGGCTTTTCCCGCAGCGGCGATGTGGTGTTTAAGCACCGCGTCAAGCCTCAAAAAAATACACAAGGCACTCACTTTCACTGCAGGGCGTCGGTGCACGGCATAGAGCGGCATGGGGGTCAGATCTTGCCTTTTGCCTAGACGCGCGCAGCGAACCGCCCGCCCCCACTCGCCCCAATCACCAACCGCTGCGTCGCCCGCGTAGCCCCCACATAAAACAGTCGCGCTTCCTCGCGCTCGTCTTCGCCCTCGGCGGGCATGTGGCCGACGCCCACCATGGCCACCACTGGGAACTCCAGGCCCTTGCTCACGTGCAGGGTCATCACCTTGATGCTGTCCTCGCCGGGGTCAAACTGCCCGGTCTTCTTGCGCACCTGGTGCGGCAGGCCGCGCCGGGCCAGAACGTCGGCACACAGATCCATTTCGCTCCAGTGCCTGCAAAGAATGGCCATGTCGCCCCAGGCGTGGCCCTCGCGGTGGGCGGTGGCCAGCAGCTCGGCCACCTGGGCCACCTCTTCGCGCAGGGTGGGCAGGCGCACGATGAGCGGCGCCTCGCCGTCGCGCCCGCAGCTCACGGGCTTGAGCAGGGGCACGCCGTCGTCGTCCTTGTCTTCGGCGGTCAATAGATCAGCCGCAACGAGGCTGGCCGTTTGCAGGATCTGCCGCGTGTTGCGGTAGTTGATCTTGAGGATGGTGGTGCGCCCCTGCGCCTGGATGCCCACTCTCTTGAAGCTGAAGTTCTTCTTCTGCGTGCGTTCATAGATGCTCTGCGCGTCGTCGTACAGCACGAGCAGGCTATTGGTGGCGGGGTCCACCATCTGCGTGACAAGGCGCAGCCATTCGGGCGCGAAGTCGTGGCCTTCGTCGATAAGCACGGCGCGGTACTGGCCGCTGGGGATCTGGCGGCGGTCCACGCCAGTGATCACGCGCTGGACCATGTCGGCCATCTTCGCGGCCACTGGCAGGTTGTTGGCGGGCAGGTCTTGCCCATAGGCCACCAGTTGGTCGCGGCACCATTTGTGGAAGTGCACGGCGTGCACGCGGTCGGCAATGCCTTTGGCGGCCATCACGCAGGCGAGCTGCCGGGCCAACGGTTCGTTGTAGCAGAGGATGAGGATGGGTTTGCTGGCAGCCGCATCCTGAGTGTTGAAGGCCTTGGCCAGGTGTTCGGCGCGGTAGCCCAGCAGCATGGTCTTGCCCGAACCGGCCACGCCGTGGATGACGCGGTGCCCCTCGCCCAGGCTGCGGGCCAGTTGCTCCTGCTGCAGGTCCATCACGCGCATGATGCTGGGCAGTGCGGCGGCTTCGTCGCTGTCGTCAAACAGCGAGTCCTGCACCTGCACGCGCACTTCGGGGAACATGATCCAGCGCACCCGGTCCATCTGCGGCAGCGACATGACGCCGCCCATCATGAAGGGGAACATGTCCCACAGGCGGCTTTGCAGCGCCTCGGGCTCCACCTGTTCGCCCATCTCGTCCTGGCAGACGACGCGGTGCGGTTCGATGGCGTGGCCGAGTTCGGCTTTGTCGAACTGCGCGCGGGTGATGTTGGGCAGCACCACGCCGTAGCTCCAGGGGAAGGCCAGCTTGCCTTTGTACCGGCCGTCAGGGTTCACCAGCTGCGGATCGCGCTCCAGTGCCTTGACCACCTGGTGCGCATATTGCCGCGCCTGTTCCAGGGGGTTGATGATGGTTTTGGGGCCCAGATCGCCATGGATGTCCCAGGTCTGCTTATTGGCCTGGATGAGGGTGGAGAGCCGGAAATCCTTGACCTCCAGGATCAGGATGCCCCGGCGCGGGTGCATGACGACGAAATCCGGGTGCTGGTGCTTGGGGCCAACGGCCACGTCGTACCAGAGCAGGTAGTCGGCATCGAGCTTCTGTTCCAGCCGCTCGGCCACACGCCGCTCGCCGCTGGTCATGCGGGCCACACAACTGCCCAAGGCCGGTATCAGTACCGCCATCGCCTGTCACCCCCCTGCTTGTGGATTCAGTGGACGGACCATCATGCCAAAAATGGAAGCAAAAATGCGCTTTTGGCCGTTACTTTTTGAAGTATTTGGCGTGAGGAATCGCCAATGCCACAGCCCATGCCGGCGATTCTGGCCGGCATTGCTATATTTGTCATAGCTGCTGGCGCTTTATTTGCAAGTTGTAGACACCAATTTGATGCTCAAACGCAGCACAGCCCTGCCACACCACCGCCCGCATGGCGGTGGACGCTGCAGTTTTGGGATACAAACATCGCCATGCATCAGCCCCAGGCCCAACCGCTTGCCTTCACACCCGCCTGAACGACTGGTACACGGAATACTCCATCGGTACACTTGGTTCCATGCACCCCGCCATCGCACAGCACCGCACCGGCATTTCTGCCATCTGCCAGCGCTACGGCATTCGTCGCCTGGAAGTGTTTGGCTCGGCCGCGCGGGCCGATGATTTCGACCCCGAGCACAGCGATGCCGACTTTCTGGTGGAGTTTGCACCGGGCATCGAGCCAGGGCTTCATACGATTTTTAGCGCAAAGGCCGAGCTGGAAGCGCTGCTGGGCCGAAGCGTGGACCTGGTGGAGCCCGGCGCGCTGCGCAACCCTTACGTGCTGGCCAGCATCAACCGCCACCGCGAGGCTGTTTATGCAGCGTGACCCGCGCGCCTTTCTGTGGGAGGTGCGCGAGGCGGCGATGGCCATTGGGTCCTTTACCAAGGGCCTGGACGCAGCGGCCTATGGCAACAACGCCATGGCCCAGGCTGCGGTAGAGCGCAAGTTTGAAATCATTGGCGAAGCGCTCAGCCAACTGTCCAGGCTGGACACGACCATGGCGGCCCGCATTCCTGATTTGCCGCAGATCGTGGCGTTTCGCAACCAACTCATCCACGGCTATGCCACGGTGAACGTAAGTACCGTGTGGAACATCACCCAAACGTCCCTGCCCGCCTTGCTGCAGGCGGTACAGACCTTACTGGACGAACAAGGTTGAGACGCGCCGCCTATGCCCCTGTGCCGCCCGGCCCGGTGGCCGGCCCCTTGCAGTTGCTGCCCGTCAGCGCCGAGGTGGTGACGGTGCATACGGCCGATGGGGCGCATGTGGGTTCGCTCAAAAAGGTGGGCGGGGTCTGGAAGTTCAAGGCCATGGGCTACGGCGCTGACGGTGGCATGGAACCCGGCCACGGTCCGCTGACAGAGCAGCACAACATGCAGTTCGCCACCCCCGATGCCGCCGAGGTGAGCGCGCGGCTGCTGGGGGCGCTGGCGGGTGTGCCGGGCTCATCGCCTTGACTTCTCGCGCACCCATGTTGCTTCTATTTTTATAGCTGATTGCGCTTGCTCCACTTGCGGTGGCGGCTTTTTTTGCCTACAACCACACCATGCGCCGCCGCAAACCCCAGCACCACGTTTACGTGGTCGAACTCTCCAAGGATGTGCTGAACGAGCCGCGCTTTCGCAAATGCAACCCCGGCTACGTGGAAGGCAAGCCCTGCGTGTACGTGGGCATGACGGGGCTGGACCCGGATGTGCGCTTTGACAAGCACAAGGCAGGCATCCAGGCCAACCGGTTCGTCACGCAGTACGGCCTGCGCCTGCTGCCGGACTTGTACGAGGGCTTCAACCCCATGGGCTACGACGAGGCGGTGGACCGGGAGATCGAGATCGGCATCGACCTGCGCTCGGCGGGGTTTGGGGTGTGGCAGGCCTGAGAACCATCGGCAGCTCCCGCCACCGGCGCATCACCCCTGCCGCGTCAGCCAGCCCACCGCCTTGCGCGTGAGCGGCGCCACCACCAGCACCACCGGAAAGGCAATAAGCCACGCCGTCAGCCAGGCCGTGGCCCACAGGACGGGGAAGTGGGCCGCCAGCCCCACGGCGCGGGCGGTGGAGATGCCGGAGACGAGCAGCGACATCAGGCCGGAGAGGATGAAGCCGAACAGTGCGGGAGCGTATTTTTGGGGAAACATGGTGAACCCTCTGGGGTGGATGAAGGGGCGATCTCAAACTTGAAGTGCAACACCTGAACCCCAGGTGATTTGCACAGATGACTTCACGATACACGCACTTGCAGCCAGAAGATCGCCTCACGGTTGCTTCTCTTTTGCAGCAGGGCTGGAGCCAGCGATCCATTGCCCGCCTGCTCGGGCGCAGTCCCAGCACCATTTGCCGTGAGCTTTCCCGCAATGGGTCTGCATCCGATGGTTATGCCTTCCAACCCGCCCAGGCAGCCTGTGAGGCCCGCCGCATCGCGGCCCGCCCCTTGCCCAAGCTGCATCCGCATGGCGCCCTGTGGCGCGTGGTCTGCGATCTTTTGCTGTGGCGTTGGTCTCCCCAGCAGATTGCCCGCACACTGCAGGGCATGCACCCTGAGGATTCCAGCCAGCATGTGTCTCACGAGACGATCTACAACGCCATCTATGCGTATCCCCGTGGAGAGCTCAAGAAGCAGTTGATTGCGTTGCTGCGCCAGGGGCGCAGTGGCCGCCGGCCTCGTTCTGCGGGTCAGGATCGGCGAGGCCAGATTCCCGAGATGGTCAGCATCCACGTGCGCCCTCCCGAGGTCGATGACCGGCTGATGCCCGGGCACTGGGAGGGGGACTTGATCAAGGGGGCCAACAACCAGTCTGCAGTCGGTGTGCTGGTCGAGCGCAGCACACGTCTGGTGCTGCTGTGCAAGATGCCTGATGCAACGGCCCAGAGCGCCCTGGCGGCCTTCACGGCCAAGCTCAACCAAGTGATAGCGCCTATGCGCCAGACGCTCACCTACGACCAGGGCAAGGAGATGGCGCGCCATCGGGAGTTGGCCCAGGCCACTGGTGTGCGGGTCTACTTCTGTGATCCGCACAGTCCCTGGCAACGGGGCAGTTGCGAGAACACCAATGGCTTGCTGCGACAGTTCCTGCCCAAGGGAACGGACTTGAGCGTGCATGATCAGGATGCGCTCGATTCGATTGCCGACATGATGAACAACCGGCCGCGTGAGACGCTGGGATGGAAGTCTCCGTACCAGGCGTTCCAGCAGTTCATGCAGGCCATCGCGCAGCGCCAGGACGCTACCATTCACTGAATCTCAATCGAGCCGTTTCAACAAGCGGTGTTGCGCTTCGGATTTGAGACCGCCAGGTGAAAGGGAAGTAAGGACTCAAGCCGCTCAGCGGCCGATCTGCTGCACGGCTACCGCCGCGAGGTACAGGCCCGCGCCAAACACGGCATGGTTGGTCAGGCTGCGCGCGCAGTTCTGGAGCGGCGCGGGCGTCTTGCGGGCCGCGAAGCCCAGCCCCATGGCGGGCTGCATGACGAACAGCGGCACAGCCACGGTGCCCACGCCGAAGGCCAGCGCGGGCCACAGCGTGGGGGCCTGCAGCCAGCCGCCCGGCAAGGCCGCCAGCAGCGCGGCGAAGGCGATGCCCACAAGGTAGTGCACCAGCCAGCCCAGGCCGCGTTCGCCCGCCACGGGCGCGGCCTGCGCGATGGCGGCGTGGCGCCAGCGCCCGCGCAGGCCGTGCCCGACCCAGCGGCCGAGCAGCACGAAATTCATGGTGGGCAGGCCCAGGCGCTGCAACAGCAGCAGCCAGGCGTCCAGCACGGCGGTGGCGCCCGCGCCCACGAGGGCGATGGTGGCAAGGTCTTGAAGTGAAGGCATGTGAAAACTCCTTTTGCAATGGACCGCCGGAGCGGTTGCTGGTTAATATAGAAGTTCAAGTCAACTTCAAGTCAAGAGGTTTTTGATGGATATTTCCGAGGTCGCCCGGCTGTCGGGCGTGCCGGCCTCCGCGCTGCGCTATTACGAGAGCAAGGGGCTCATCCACGCGCTGGCGCGCGACGGCGGGCGGCGCCGCTTCGCGCCCGAGGTGCTGGACCAGCTCGCGCTCATCGCGCTGGGGCAGGCGGCGGGTTTCTCGCTGGACGAGATCCGCAGCATGTTCACGCCCGGTGGGGAGCCGAACATCGACCGCACGCTGCTGTCCGCCAAGGCCGACGAGCTGGACCGCACGGTCAAGCGCCTCAAGGCCATGAGCGAGGGCCTGCGCCACGCCGCCGTGTGCCCCGCGCCCAGCCATGCGGCGTGCCCGTCGTTCCAGCGGCTGCTCAAGGCAGCGGCGGCCGGCATGATGGAGGCGCAGCCCCGGCCGCTGGCGCCGCGCGGGAAGTGAGCGCAACCGCTCCTTTTTCAATAGCTTGTCGCGCTTGATCCATAGGCGTTACAGGCCGATTTGATTCAAAACCATGACCCATTCAATCCCCACCGACCCCACGGCCGTGCTGCAATTCTGGTTCGACGAGCTGAGCGCCGCGCAGCATTTCGCCAAGGACGCCGCGCTCGACGCCGCCATCGCCCAGCGCTTTGCCCTCACCTTGGAGGCCGCCGCGCGCGGCGAGCTGTCGGGCTGGCGCGCCAGCACGCCGGGGCGGCTGGCCGAGATCGTGGTGCTGGACCAGTTCTCGCGCAACGTGTGGCGCGACACGTCGCGCGCCTTCGCGCAGGACGGCATGGCCCTGGTGCTGGCGCAGGAGCTGGTGGCCAGCGGCCAGGACCGCGCCCTGCCCCCGGCGCAGCGGGCCTTTGCCTACATGCCCTACATGCACAGCGAGTCGGCCGCCATCCACGCGCAGTCGGTGCAGCTCTTCGCGCAGCCGGGGCTGGAGGGCAACCTGCGCTTCGCACTGCAGCACCAGGCCATCATCGAGCGCTTTGGCCGCTACCCGCACCGCAACGCCGTGCTGGGGCGGGCTTCCACGGCGCAGGAGCTGGCGTTCCTGCGCGAGCCGGGGTCGAGTTTCTAGGAACGGCACAGATCAATAAATGTCGAATATGCTTGACATTTATTTGCGCCTTACCCATACTGAAACAATGAACCTTCAGGAAATCGGCCAGATGGTCCAGACTCGCCGAGAGGCGCTGGGCCTGTCACAAGACCGGCTGGCCCGGCTTTGCGGGCTTTCGCGCGCCACCATCAATCAGTTGGAAAACGGCACATTGGCGGATTTGGGGGTTGCCAAGCTCATGGCACTTCTGAACCTGCTCGGCATTGAGCTATGCACCCAAGCCCGGCCACTCAAAGGCAACGCACTGGCCTTACTGAGCCAGACGGCCAGCGTCAGCTACCGCCGAGCGCTGGCCCCGGCCGAACTGGCCGACGCACTGGTGCGTGGCGAAGTGCCTGAAGCCATCGCTCCGCATGTGGCCACGGTGCTGGACGAAGCGCCGTTGCCACTGATACTCGCCGCGGTGGAACAGGTGGCACACAGCACGCACACCCCTCCCAAGACGCTGTGGAAACACCTGCTGCGCTGGGCGCAGGCTCTGCATTCGCCCCGGCCGGTATGGGCATGACATCTTCCCTCCCGCAGCCAGCAACCCTGCCCGACGGCGTTTGGCAGAGGCTGCTGGCCCATGCCCTCACATTGGTGGACGAGATGGCGCGCCATGGTGGCGTTGCCGATCCCTTCTGGACCTTGGGCGGCGGCACGGTGCTGATGCTGCGCTACCGGCACCGCGTCAGCAAGGACATTGACATCTTCGTCCCCGACCCGCAGTACCTGGGCCATGTCTCGCCACGTCTGAGCGATGCTGCCGAGCGCGTGACGGCAGACTACGTGGAAGGCCCGGGCTATGTGAAGCTGTTGCGCCCAGAAGGCGAGATCGACTTCGTGGCATCCCCCAACCTCACGGCCGAGCCATTGGAGGAATGGCGGCTGCTCGGCCGCCTGGTACGCGTGGAAACAGCGGCGGAAATCGTGGCCAAGAAGCTATGGCACCGGGGCGACCGTGCGACGGCACGGGACTTGTTCGACCTGGCACTGGTGATCGAGCGCGAGCCCACGCAGCTCGCGACGGCTGCACCCTTTCTCACGCGACACCGTGAAACCTTCATGGCACAGATCCAGCAACGGCGCGCGGTGCTGCAAGCACAGTTCGAGGCGATCGAAACGCTGGAGTACCAGCCCGGCTACGATGATGCGGTAGCGCTGGCCGGCCGCTTCCTGGCGAGTTTGTAGCTCCGCAGGCCAAGACCCTACCGCCTCGCGACGTTTCGCACGGCCCAGCGCCCTCCGCATCCCGTCCAGACCATGAACTTCGCCGACCGCCTCCAGCAACTGCCCGCCACCACCCACCTTGCCGCCCTGCAACTGCTGGACGCCAGCGGCCAGGTGCTCGCCACCATCGAGAACAAGCCCGGCCAGGCCGGCTCCCTGGCGGTGTACGCCGCGCTGGCCGCGCTGTATGGCGGCATCATCACGCCCGCCGCCGCGCGCCTGGGGCTGGAGTGGTATGCCGAGCACACGCAGGACGCGCTGGCCCACCCCGGCAAGCACCCCAATATCGACCGCCTGCGGGCCTGGGCCGAGGGCAGCGCGAGCTACCGCGCGCGGGCCGTCGCCGCCTGACGGGCGCCCGGGCCTGGGCGAGCGCACCCGGCGCGTTCGGCGTAGAGTGGGCCACGGGCCGCGCCGCCTCGGGGCGCGCCCCGCCCCCCTTCGCGTCGAAAGGAGCCTGCCCATGTCCACCACCGGCACCGTCACCCTGCACCGCGTGCTGCGCGCGCCGCCCGAGCGCGTGTACCGCGCCTTCCTCGACCCCGACGCCATGTGCAAATGGCTGCCGCCGCACGGTTTCACCGGGCGCGTGCTGGAGCAGGACCTGCGCGTGGGCGGCCGCTACCGCATGCAGTTCACCCACCTGGGCAACGGCCAGGTGCATGCCTTTGGCGGCGCATACCTGGAGCTGGTGCCGGGCACGCGCATCGTCCACACCGACCGTTTCGACGATGCCCACCTGCCGGGCGAGATGCGCACCACGGTCACGCTCCAGGCGGTGGCGGTGGGGACGGAGCTGCGCGTGGTGCAGGAAGGCATCCCGGCCGCCATTCCCACCGCGGCGTGCTACCTGGGCTGGCAGGAGTCGCTGCAGTTGCTGGCACTGCTGGTGGAGCCGGACCTTCCGCCGCCGTGAAGGCGCTCTTTTTTCCATAGCTGGCAGCGCTGGCTGCATCTGCCCCAGGGGCAGATTTCCTTCAAAAAACCCACACCCCGGTCAGCGCTGCGCCCGCACGAAGTCGATGGCCGCGCACACCGCCGCCACCTGCGCGGCGTTGCACTGCGCGGGCGTGGCGCGCGGGCTGTCGGGGTAGACCTCGGTGGTGGTGGTGTAGCGCGCGCCGGTGACGCTGGCGCACAGGCCCAGCGCGCGCAGCGGGTAGCGCACCACGCCGCGCGCCACGGCGGGCGTGCCGATGAGCTGGCCCCGGGCGTCGGCGGGCGCGATGTGCGTGATGGGCTCCACCGCGTCGATGATGGCCTGCTGGAACGCAGGCTGCGGGTTCTCGGTGTCGTCCACCAGGTAGAAGCCGTCCGGGATGCTGCCGGGCTCGAAGGGCTTGCCGTCGCGCGCGGCCAGCGCGGGGCGGAATTCGGACTCGTCGGTGTCGGTGGTTTCGTGCAGGTCGATATGCGCCGCGAACTGCCCGCGCAGCGGCGCCACCAGGCGCATCAGCGCCGCCGACTCCTGCGCCGGGCTGGGCTCGCGGAACGCACGGTTGGGGTCGATGGCGTCATGGTTCCAGCGCTGGATGTGCTCGTAGCCCCAGGGGCTCACGCAGGGCGCCACGAGCAGGTTCACCTGCGCGGCGCAGGCCTCGGCATGCAGGTCCAGAAAGCGCAGCGCGCCGTGCACGCCGCTGGTTTCATAGCCGTGCACGCCGCCCGTGACCAGCACGCCGGGCCGGCCCGGCCGCCAGTCGCGGCTGCGCAGAGCGAACAGGGGGTAGCGCTCGGGCCCGTAGACCAGCTCGCCGTAGGGCTGCACAGCGAAACGCGGGCGCAGGCGCTCGATGGGGGCCAGCACCTCGTCGGCATAGCTGCGCTGGCGCACCTGGCGCGCGCGCCATTGGGCGATTTCTGCAGGGCCCCAGGGCTGGCCGGGGGTGCCGATGGCGGCGTGGCTGGGAGCGGGTGCGGGTGGCATGGCGGGTACGGTGCGGCAATGCCCGAGGGGCGTGGTCAAGGGACACACGATTGTGCCGGCACTTGCGTTACCCTCGGCCCCCTTCCCCTTTTTTTGGAGCGCCGCCATGAGAACCCTCAAAGTCACCATCGAGCTGGAGATGTCCGTACCAGACGACTGGGAACTGGTGCAAACCTCCGAAGGCACGCCGGTCATCCGCATGGCGGATGGCGCCTACCTGGACATGGCGGTGGAGCCGCTGTTCGCGGCCGACCCCGAGGATGTGTGGAGCAGCACCGAGGATGAGGACGAGCTCAACGACATCCTCGACATGGTGGACAGCGAAGCCGTGACCTACGAGTTCGCGACCGACGACTGAGCCGGCCGCGCCGGGGCACGCGCGCCGCGCAGGCGCCAGCGTGTCAGTGCACGGCCTCGGGTTCGCTGGAGTCCAGGTAGCCGCGCACCAGCTCGAAGAAGCTGTCGTAGAACGACTCGCTGGCGATGGTCTCGCTGCCCACCTTGACCAGCGCCTCGCTGCCCGCCGACAGGGGCAGCGAGAGCGAGCCTATGCCGCCCACGCCCAGGCTGGCGGAGTTGCTGACCTTCTTGACGGTGTAGCGGTCTTGCACCGCCGTGACGAAGCCGGTGCTGAGCACGCCATGCGGCGCATCGGGCACGCAGACCACGCGGATGTAGATCTGCAGGTGCGATTCGGTGTCGGGCTGGAAATTCTTGCGCCCTTCCACCTGCTCGGCCGTGGAGCCCTGGATCAGGTAGCCCTGGCTCAGCAGGGCGCGGCGCGCGGCCTCGCAGGTCTGGGCGGGCGGGGCGTCGAACAGGCGCGCATAGGTGGCCACGGAGCTGAAGCGCTCCTGCGGCCCGTAGTGCGGCAGCGGCGCGGAGCCGCAGCCCGCCAGCGGCAAGGCCAGCGCCAGCCCCACGCGGCGCAGCACGGCGCCCCAGCGGGCAGGCAGGGCCAGGGACAAGGGCAGGCACACAGGCAGGCGAGGCACGTTCCAGAACTCCAGCAAGGCACAGAGGCCGCAGCGCGCCGCACCGCTCACTCCCAGGTGAGCCGGGGCGCGCGCCACGGCACGCAAGGTCCGCAGAGTTTAGCGGACCGGGGGCCTTGCCCGCTATCTTATCAATAGCTGCTTGCGCTTGTTGTGTATGGCCTCAATGCCAATTTGGCATTAAATCATCAGGCGGTGCGCGCTTCCTGCAGGCCCAGCTCGGCGATCATCTTCTCGCGCATCACGAACTTCTGCACCTTGCCGGTGATGGTCATGGGCATGTCGTCCACGAAGCGGATGTAGCGCGGCACCTTGTAGTGGGCGATCTGGTCGCGGCAGAAGTCGCGCACCTCGTCCTCGGTGCAGGTCTGGCCGGGCTTGGGCACGATCCAGGCGCAGATTTCCTCGCCGTACTTGGCGTCGGGCACGCCGAACACCTGCACCGACTGCACCTTGGGGTGGCGGAACAGGAATTCCTCGATCTCGCGCGGGTAGACGTTCTCGCCGCCGCGGATCAGCATGTCCTTGGCGCGGCCGACGATGTTGCAGTAGCCCTCGGCGTCGATGGTGGCCAGGTCGCCGGTGTGCATCCAGCCGTCCTGCACCGCCTCGCGCGTGCGCGCCTCGTCGCCCCAGTAGCCCTGCATCACCGAGTAGCCGCGCACCAGCAGTTCGCCCTTCTCGCCCACGGGCAGCACCCGGCCCTCGGCATCGACCACCTTGGCTTCCAGCATGGGCTGGATGCGGCCCACGGTGGAGACACGGCGCTCCAGGGGGTCGGTGGTGGAGCTCTGGAAGGACACCGGCGAGGTTTCCGTCATGCCGTAGGCGATGGTGATCTCGGAGAGGTGCATCTCGGCAATCACGCGCTTCATGGTCTCGATCGGGCACGGCGATCCGGCCATGATGCCGGTGCGCAGGCGCGAGAGGTCGAATTCGGCGAAGCGCGGGTGGTCCAGCTCGGCGATGAACATGGTGGGCACGCCGTGCAGCGCGGTGCAGCGCTCCTCGCTCACGGCCTCCAGCGTGGCCACGGGGTCGAACGACTCGCCCGGGAACACCATGGCGGCGCCCGTGGAGACGCAGGCCAGCACGGCCAGCACCATGCCGAAGCAGTGGTACAGCGGCACGGGGATGCACAGGCTGTCGGCCTCGGTGAAGGCCATGGCCTGGGCAATGAAGCGCGCGTTGTTCACCACGTTGTGGTGCGTGAGCGTGGCGCCCTTGGGGTTGCCCGTGGTGCCGCTGGTGAACTGGATGTTGATGGCGTCGTGGCACGACAGGCCCGCGCCCAGCGCGTCGAGCACGGCGCGGTCCGCGCGGGCGCGGCCGCTGGCCAGCACGTCGTCGTAGTTGAGCATGCCGGGGGTGCGGTCGGTGCCCAAGCGGATCACCATCTCCAGCGCGGGCATGCGCGCGGCCTTGAGCGCACCGGGCGTGCAGGTGGCCAGCTCGGGCGCCAGGCGCTGCAGCATCTCCAGGTATTTCGAGGTCTTGAGCTGCTCGGCCGTGACCAGGGCGCGGCAGCCCGAGAGGTTGAGCGCGTATTCCAGCTCTGCGATGCGGTAGGCCGGGTTGATGTTGACCAGTACCAGGCCCGCGCGCGCCGTGGCGAACTGCGTCACCAGCCACTCGACACGGTTGGGCGACCAGATGCCCACGCGGTCGCCCACGCGCAGGCCCAGCGCGATGAAGCCGGCCGCCAGCGCGTCCACCTCGGCCTGGAACTGCGCCCAGGTCCAGCGCACGCCCTGCTCGCGGAACACCACGGCGGGCCGGTCGGCAAAGCGCTGCACGGTATCGAGCAGGAAGCGGTGGATGGGCGCCTCCGACAGCGTGGCGTCGGTACGGCCCTTGACCTGCGAAAGGCCATTGAGCGGGGCGATGTTCCAGTCGGGGGTAGGGGCGGCGGCCATGGCGAAGTCTCCTTGGGAATGCAGCGGACCATTGTGCAAAGCACCGGCCCACGAAAAAAGACAAAATGGTTGCAAAAACAACCACTGCACACGCCTTGCCAAAGCGGTGCATGCGCCGCACATTACACCTTGGGACGACGCCGAACCAGGTCAACCGCCAGGGTGTCTGGCGCGTCATTCCAAGATGGGGCCGACCCAGCACACTGCAGAAAGATGCACGCCATGAAACACCTAGCGCTGAGCGCACGCACCCTCGTCCTGGGCAGCCTGGCCTTGCTGGCCACGGGCTGCGCCACCACCGAGGGCCCCTACCGTGCAGGCCCGTCCGGCTACCCCTACCCCTATCCCTACCCCGGCCCCAGTGAATCCGTGATCATCCACAGCCCCGGCGTGCAACCGGTGTACCCGGTTTATCCCGCGCCGGACTGGCGTCAGAGCCAGCGTGAGCGCGAGCGTTGGGAGCGCGATCAGCGCGATCGCGAGCGTTGGGAGCGCGATCAGCGCGAGCGCGCGGCGCGCGAACGCGATGCCCGTGCCCGCGACCAGCGCGAGCGCGACGCACGCGAGCGCCTGCAGCGCGAACAGGAAGCGCGCCGCGAACAGGAAATGCGCGAGCGCGAACGGCGCGAACGCGAGCGCCAGAACGCCAACCGCCGCGACTACGACCGCTACAACCCGCGCAGCGGCCAGTGGATGCCGCGCTCGGAAGACATGCCCTGAGCCCCCCGCCGGCAGATTCGCCATGGCCCGGCTGCGTCCCGCATTGCTGCTGTGCGCCAGCCTGCTGGGCCTGGGCGCCCAGGCCCAGGTCGTGCGCTGCCAGGACGCGCGCACCGGCCAGGTGACCTACACCGACGGCGCCTGCGCCAGCGGCGAGAAGGCGCGCGAAGTCGAAGCACGCAAGACGGCCGAAGAGCTCGAACGGGAACGCGCCCAGGCCGCCGAGGCGCTGGAGCGCAAGCAGCAGCGCCTGGAACTGGAAAAAACCCGCCAGGAGGCCGAGGCCGCACGCCTGCAGGCCCAGCGCCAGCGCGAGCTGCTGGAGCGGCCCGCGCCGGTGCGGCCGGACTATGCCGCCTCGCCCCCATGCCAGGCCGCGCGCCGCCAGTGGCAGGAGCTGAACGAAGCGCAAACGCGCGAGCCCTTGGTGCTGCAGCCCGGCCTGGACGCCGCCCAGCGCCAGATGGACCTCAACTGCCTGGGCCCCGAGGGCTATGCCGAGCTGGAAAAGGCCCGCGCCCAGCGCCCGCAGATCGTGGTCGTGCCCCCGGGGCGGGCGCGCCCCACCCCGCCGCCGCCCCGGCCCCGGCTCACGCACTGCTCGGAATTCCAGTGCTTTGACGAGCAGGGCAAGTCCTACCCGCGCGCCGGCCCCGGCCGCCTGCCGGGACCGGACGGCACCTGCCGTTCGGCCGGCGGGCGCGCGCCGTGCTAGCGCACACCCCCCGAGCGGCTACGCCGCTTCCCCCCGCTCTCGCAGCGCTGCGCGCTGCGGGCAGGGGGACGCACCCAGTGGCCGGGCGGAGCGCAAACCCTGCACCACCGTGGGGTAGCGCAGGCGCACACGCAGTTCGCGCCGCAGGCGCGTGTTGTCCATGCGGCGCGACTCGCTCATGAAGCTCAGCAGCATGGGGGCGATCTCGGCCTGGGCCTGGGCGCGGGGAATGCGCGGCGGGCGCGGCAGGCCGTACAGGCCAGCCGCGAGGTCGAAGTAGTCGCCCATTTTCAGGTCGCTGTCGTCGCTCGCGTGGTACACGCGCTGCGCGGCGCCGCGCCACAGGGCGGCCACGCAGGCGCGGGCCAGGTCGTCGGCGTGGATGTGGTTGGTGTACACGTCGTCCTCGGACGTCAGCACGGGCGTGCCCCGGCGCAGGCGCGCTTCGGGCGTGCCGCCCTCGCGGTCGGGGGCGTAGATGCCGGGCACGCGCAGGATGCTGGCGCGCACCCCGCTGGCACGGCCCCAGGCACGCACCACGCGCTCGGCGTCCACGCGGCGCCGGGCGCGCGCGGTGGCCGGAGCCACGGGCCGGGCCTCGGTCACCCAGGCGCCGCCGCAGTCGCCGTACACCCCGCTGGTCGAGGCGTAGACCAGCGCAGCCGGCAGGCGGCGCCGGCGCAGCGCACGCACCAGCGCCCGGGTGCGCGGGTCGCCCTCGCCCTGGCCGGGTGGGGGCGCCAGGTGCAGCACATGCGTGGCCAGGGCCGCGAGGCGCCGCAGGCTGCCCCCCTGGTCCAGGTTGCCGCACAGCGGTGTGATGCCCAGCGCACGCAGGGCGGGCCGGCGCTCGGGGCTGGAGGTCAGCGCCAGCACGCGCACGGGCGGGCGGCGCGCCGCGGGCGCCTGCAAGGCGCGCGCCACGCGCATGCCCACGTCGCCGCAGCCGACGATGAGTACGCGCGCACGCCGAAAGCGCGCCGGCAGGGCGCCCAGGGAACAGGCGGAGGAGGCAGGACGCATGAAAAATCCAATGGACAGGCCTGGACAGGCAACGGCCGGACACGGGAAAGGGCTTCACGCAGCGGGCACAATCCGGGGCATTTCCGTGTTCGACCCCCGCGAGGATAACCAAAGCATGACCACCGCAGCGCCGACGCCCGCCCTGCCCCACACCATCACCGTGCAGCCCAGCGGCCGCAGCTTTGACGCCCAGCCGGGCGAGACCATCCTGGCCGCCGCCATCCGCGCCGGCGTGGGCCTGCCCTATGGCTGCAAGGATGGCGCCTGCGGCTCCTGCAAATGCCGCAAGCTGGCCGGCGAGGTCGTGCACGGCGCGCACCAGGACAAGGCGCTGAGCGCCGAGGAAGAAGCCGCGGGCTGGATCCTGACCTGCTGCGGCGTGGCGCAGACGCCGGTGGCCATCGAGTCGCGCCAGGTGACGGACGAAAGCGCCTACCCCATCAAGAAGCTGCCCGTGCGCGTGACCACGCTGCAGCGCCGCTCGGCCGACGTGATGCAAGTGCAACTGCAACTGCCCGCGGCCGACACCTTCCGCTACCACGCCGGGCAGTACATCGAATTCATCCTGCGTGACGGCGCCCGCCGCGCCTACTCCATGGCCAACGCGCCGCATACACAGCAGGCCGCACCCGGCATCGAGCTGCACATCCGCCACATGCCCGGCGGGCGCTTTACCGACCATGTGTTCGGCGCCATGAAGGAGAAGGAGATCCTGCGCATCGAGGGCCCGTTCGGGAGCTTTTACCTGCGCGAGGATTCGAGCAAGCCCATCGTGCTGCTGGCCTCGGGCACGGGGTTTGCGCCCGTCAAGGCCATCATCGAACACCTGCGCCACAAGGGCATCACGCGGCCGGTGAGCTTTTACTGGGGCGGGCGCCGCCCGGCCGACCTGTACCTGGACGCCTGGGTGCGCGAGCAGGCCACCCACATGCCCGAACTGCGCTATGTGCCCGTGGTGTCCGACGCCCTGCCCGAGGACGCCTGGAGCGGCCGCACCGGCTTTGTGCACCAGGCCGTGCTGGAGGATTTTGCCGACCTCTCGGGCCACCAAGTGTACGCCTGCGGCGCCCCCATCGTCGTCGATTCCGCCCGCAGCGCCTACACCACCCAGCGCGGCCTGCCGCCAGAGGAGTTCTACGCCGATGCGTTTACGTCGGAGGCGGACAAGCATCCGCGCTGATTTTCTGAAGGAAATTGGGCTCTAGCGCTTATGGGGTGGGCACTGGCAGCTATGAAATCAGGAGTGATGGGATTTCTTTGGCTACTTTCGTTTAGAAGCAGCCACTCAACGTTGAAGCTTAGCCGACGGAAAAAAGCGCAGCTTTTGGTTGGTCGGCTGCAGCGTAGTGTTGGGCATCATCTGGTCGGAACATTAGCTTGTGACTTCACAGCGAAGAAGCCTGCGCAGGCCGTCCCAGCCATCCAGAACTGGAGCACGACTGAGTGGATTATTAATACCAACTTCTTCAATCGTCCAGCCACCTCGTCCGAATTGGTATGGGCCACAGGCTGTCACAAGGTTTAGCAAGCTGTTATCCCCTCCTCGACTGTGTGGGGTGATATGGTCAAGCGATGACTCCAGTATGCTTAGCGCGCGATGCTTTTCGATATTCTTGCTGCCCCATCGTGCTGCATCGGGGAAAAGCTTGTTCAGTCGTTTTCTAACATCTTTTGACACTACTGGAACATTGCAGAATCGGCAATGCCAACCATCTCGCTCGTATATGGACAGCTCGACTTTCCGCGAGGGCATTCTCGTCTTCACTTTTTCAACACGCGGAGCACTTGGAATCTCTCTCAGTCGATGTATTTCTGTAGACATGCTTCCAGCAATCTTCGCGTTATGCATTTCGAGCTCGGCGATGTCAGCTGCAACGATCAATTCTGAGGCAAGAGATAGATTCCCTTCCAAAATTGCATCTACGGCTTTGGATAATAGTTCTGCAGCGAGATACATCTCTGGAATTGGCTCCAAGAAACAATTTCTCGGTTCCCAGAAGGTCGGTTGATACAAAATGTCCATTACTTCCTCTTCGCTGCTGAAGCCCAACGTCGAAGGTAAGGGGCGCTGCGCGGCGCTTTATCGCGCAGCGTCCAGCGACCGAAGGGAGTGACCTTGACCGCAGTGTTAGGTGTCATTCAAGAACCCCAAAACTTCGGACTCGGTAGTGAAACGATACCGTACTCCCTGGAATGAATTGAAGATCTCGCTGTGTCCGGCCAGGGAACACGAGTTTGTTCTCGAATAGTAGTCGCCAGCCCACTGCAACAGCGCGCGTAATCCTTGGTCGGATTGGACACGCCCCATGTGAGCTTTGCTTTCAGAACCACGGGTCTCCAGCCTGAGCTTGCACAATTGCCAAGGGATATCCAGCCACAGGAGCACATCCGCATCAATGAGAAATCTCGATGCAAGATTGCCGAAGACCCCCTCGGCAATCCAGTTTTTCGAGCGTTTCGCGCTTTCGATAAGTTGAGATACCTCACCATCTTCACGCTTAATATCGAAACCGCCCGGCATCCAAAAAATGTCGTCAAGATGCGTGACATCGGCAGCTTGCTTTTCGGCAAGACGCTGCGCAAGCCAGGTCTTACCACTGCCACTATTGCCGATGATTACGCTACGCATATGACAGCTAACGTTCAAAGTAAATGGTGTGCCGCTTGCGGCACGTCCAAGCGCCTGCAAGGCGCGGTTTGACTGCGTTGTTAGCGTGAATTTTGAGCGGTGGTGGCATTTTTCGATTTTTTCTTGGCGTTTGGTGAAAAATAAAAGCCAATGGCAGCTCCAAGAGTTGAAATGCCACCATAAGGTAGTGCTGCCATTAAGAACAAGCCTATGAACCAGACGGGCTCGTGAATGGCGCCAATTGACACGAACAATCCGACAGCGATAGTAGGAATTAGAGCGCCCCATAACAAACTGCCTGTGACAAATGAAACAACTCCGCTAAAAAAGAAGGCAGCCAGCATGACGAAGTACGCTCTATCCATTGGAATGCTCGCTAACGAATGACAGGGACTTCCCCGTCCCGAGTGATCCGCACAGTTGCAAAGTACGGCACAAAGTGCCACGACGGAAAGTTCGATCGCTCATCAATTCACTCGTTCTTGAAAGGGGAGGCCCATGTCTGTCATTGTCTCCATCGGTATTGATCTCACCAAGAACGCCTTTGCTGTTCATCGCGTTGATGCCACAGCCAAGCCAGCGCTGGTGCGCCCCAGTCTGCCGCGTGCCAAGCTGCTCGAACTCATCGCGACATTGCCGCCTTGCATCATCGGCATGGAAGCATGCTCCGGCGGCCACTATGGGGCGCGTGAGTTCCAGCGGAATATCAGACCGCCGCATTGCCAAGCACCGCCTGATACACCGACATATCGCCCGCGGAGAAGCAACAGAACCGAACGTCCTGGATCGACGGGCACTGGTTGAGCGCCTGGCGCACAGTGGAAACGGCCACCGGAGCCGCAAGCTCGATGGGGTAGCCATAGACACCGGTGCTGATGGACGGAAACGCGATGGACCGCAGCCCAAGTTGGCCTGCAAGCTCGATGGAACTCCGATAGCACGACGCCAGCAATTCAGGCTCGCCTTGGGTTCCGCGGTGCCAGACGGGCCCCACCGTGTGAATGATGTGCTGTGCCGGGAGGCGATAGCCCTTGGTGCGCTTGGCCTGGCCGGTGCTACAGCCGCCCAGGAGTCGGCACTCATGGAGCAACTCAGGCCCCGCAGCGCGGTGGATGGCGCCATCGACACCGCCGCCGCCCAGAAGCGAGGCGTTGGCGGCATTGACGATGGCGTCCACCTGTAACAGGGTGATATCGGCTTGAAGGCAAGTGAGCTGTGCGGCCATGGCGGAGCGGTGGCGGTCTGAAGGGTGTCCGGGCATTCCCGGCTGGTTGGTTCCCATTGTGAACGCAGCATGCCCGCGTTGTGGGCGAGCGCACCGCTAGGCCCACAAGAATTCCCGGCACCCCGCATTCGAGGGACGCACCAAAATTTGCTATTTAATTGATAGCTACTGGCGCTTATTGGACGCTCGCCATGTCCATTTTTCGACTGAATTCCGCCAACAACCCCAGCTCAATCCGCCCACTCGGGCCCCTGGCACCACTGCATCACCTGCCCCTGCACGGCCTGCAGTGCCTGCGCGGGCACATGCTGGGGCGCCAGTTCGGCCAGGGGCTGCAGGACGAAGGCGCGCTCGAACATACGGGGGTGGGGCACGGTGAGGTCGGGGGTGGTGATGTGCTGGGTGCCGTACAGCAGCAGGTCCAGGTCCAGCGTGCGCGGGGCGTTGCGGTAGGGGCGTTCGCGCCCGGCAGCGTGCTCCAGGGCTTGCAGGGCGGCGAGCAGGTCGTGGGGGCTGAGGGTGGTGGCGATTTCGGCCACGGCGTTGAGGTAGTCGGGGCCGTGGGCATCGACCGGCGCGCTGCGGTACAGCGACGAGGTGCGCAGCAGGCGGATGCCTGGGGTGTGGGCCAGGGCCTGCACGGCCTGGCGCAGGGCGGCGGCGGCATCACCCAGGTTGGCGCCCAGGCCGACCCAGGCGTGCACTGCTGGGGCTGGTGTGCCCGCCTGCGGCACGGGGGGCGGGTTTGCGGGCGTGCTCACGCGTCGGCAGCGGGGGCGCTGCCGCCTGCGGCGCCGCCGGGTTTGCGGCGACGGCGGCGGCGTTTTTTGGGGGCGCTGCCTTCGGGCGGCGGTGCGGTGTCGGCGTCGGGGGCGTGGTTGTCGGCGCCTTCGTCCAGCGCCAGACCGCGCGGGTCGGCGGCCTTGGTGCGTGGTGGCACGCGGTGCACGGTGCCCTGGGCCTGGCGGCTGCGGGCCTTTTGCTCTTCGCGCGCCTGCTCCATGAGGTCGTAGCGCTCGTCTTCGTCGGCGGTGCTGAACTTTTGCCACCAGTCGGCCAGGGCCTCGTCCACTTCGCCCACGTCGGCGCGCAGGCGCATGAAGTCAAAACCTGCGCGGAAGCGCAGTTGCGCCACCATGCTTTCGGGGATGCGGCCCACGCGCTTTTCAAAGCGGGGCTGCATGACCCAGATTTCGCGCATGTCGGCGGCCAGCTTGCCGCGGCCCGAGACGTCGCCGATGCGCTGGTTGAAGACTTCGTCGATGGCGTCCTGCAGCGCGGGGAAGGCGTGTTCGCGCGCGTCCAGGCGGCGCTGCCAGCCTTCGCGCACGTCTTGCCAGAGCACGCAGGCGAGCAAGAAGCTGGGCGCCACGCGCTTGCCTTCGGCCAGGCGGCGGTCGGTGTCTTGCAGGGCGGCGTGCACCAGGGGGGTGTCGGCGCGTTCAACGACCAGGTCCAGCAACGGGTAGATGCCGCGCTGCAGGCCCAGCTTGCGCAACTGCTCCACGGTGGCCAGCGCGTGGCCGGTCTGCAAGAGCTTGAGCATTTCGTCGAACATGCGGCTTTGCGGCACCTCCTGCAGCAGGTGCTGTGACTGGGCCAGGGGCGCGGCGGTCTTGGGGTCCAGGGCAAAGCCCAGGCCGCTGAGCTTGGCCGCAAAACGCACGGCGCGGATGATGCGCACGGGGTCTTCGCGGTAGCGCTGGGCGGGGTCGCCAATCATGCGCAACTGCTTTTTCTTGGCGTCCTCGATGCCCTTGTGGTAGTCCACCACGGTCTGGGTTTCGGGGTCGTAGTACATGGCGTTGACGGTGAAGTCGCGCCGCGTGGCGTCTTCGTCCTGCGGGCCCCAGACGTTGTCGCGCAGCACGCGGCCCGATGCGTCCACGGCGTGCTGCATGCCGGCCAGTTGCGCCTTGCTGGTTTTTTCGTTGCCGCCCACTTGTTCGGCGGCCACGTTGTCGAGGTAGGCGCGGAAGGTGGAGACCTCGATCACCTCGTGCTCGCGCCCACGCCCATGCACCACGTGCACGATGCGAAAGCGCTTGCCGATGATGAAGGCGCGGCGGAACAGTTGCTTGACCTGCTCGGGCGTGGCGTTGGTGGCCACGTCGAAATCCTTGGGGCGCAGGCCCAGCAGCAGGTCGCGCACGGCGCCGCCGACGATGTAGGCCTCGTAGCCCGCCTGCTTGAGGGTGTGCACCACCTCCACGGCGCGGCGGTCCACCAGCGTGGGGTCGATGCCGTGCTGGGCTGCAGGCACCTCTACGCGCTTGCCGAAATGCGGCTTGCCGCCTTTGCCACCCTTGGCGGCCTTGCCCAGCAGTTTGTCGATGAAGGTTTTGATCATGGGTGTGCAGAAAACAGGTCGAGGATGCGCCAGCCGCGCTCTTGCGCCAGGGCGCGCAGGCGGGCATCGGGGTTGGTGGCCACGGGGTGGTCCACACGCTCCAGCAGGGGGACGTCGTTCATGGAGTCGCTGTAAAAGGTGCTTTCCACGTCGGCCCAGCGCAGGCCGCGCTCTGCCAGCCATTCTTCCATGCGCTGCAGCTTGCCTTCGCGCATGGTGGGGGTGCCCGCGATGTCGCCGGTGTACCAGCCGCTGGCGTCCACGGACAGGCCCATGGCCACCAGGTCCGGCACGCCCAGCGCCTGCGCGATGGGGCGCGTGACGAATTCATTGGTGGCCGTGACGATGAGCACCGTGTCGCCCGCCTGCTGGTGCTGGCGCACGAGCTGCAGCGCCTCGGGGCGGATGGCGGGGTGGATCACCTCGCGCATGAAGCGCGCGTGCGCGGCGTGCGCCTGCGCGGGGCCGCGCTCGCGCAGGGCCGCAGTGGCAAAGCGCACGTAGTCGTGCACGTCCAGCGTGCCGGCCTGGTAGTGCGCGTAGAACTCGTCGTTGCGGCGCGCGAAATCCACCGGGTCGGTCCAGCCGATGCGGATGGTGAACTCGCCCCACTCGTAGTCGGAGTCGAGCGGCAGCAGCGTGTGGTCCAGGTCGAACAGGGTCAGCCGGGGGCGAGGGGTCGGGGTATCAGTCATTCATTCTTGGTGTGCGACAGGCCACCGGCGCGGCGCATCGGGATGTTCTTCATTCTTCCTCCAGCATGGCCTTGAGCAGCGGAATGGTCACGGCGCGCTGCGCGCGCAGGGCGTAGGCGTCGAGCCGCTCGAGAAGCTGCATGAGGCTGCCCAGGTCGCGAGAGAAGCGGTTGAGCATGTAGTCCATGACCTCGTCGGACAGGAAGATGCCGCGCGCGTCGGCCTGCTGACGCAGCACGGCGCGGCGGGCGGTTTCGTCCAGCACCTGGAGCTGGAACACATGGCCCCAGCCCAGCCGGGTGCGCAGGTCGTCGCGCAGCGGCAGGTCGGCCGGGGGCAGGCTGCCTGCGGCCAGCACCCAGCGCGGTGCGCCGCCGCCCGGGCTGGTGGCGTTGACGAACCAGTTGAAGGCCAGGGCCTGCTGGCCCGTGGAGTACAGGTGCACGTCGTCCATGAGCACGGCGGCCCAGCGCTCGTCGAACTCGGGCCGCCCGTGCACGCCGGGGTCGAGCCAGCCCACGCTGGCCCCTTGCTCGCGCAGCGCAGCGCCCACGGCCTGCAGCAGATGCGACTTGCCGCTGCCCTGCGCTCCCCACAGGTAGGTGGGCACGGGTGCGCGCGTGGCCTGGCTGCTGCCCGCGCCGGCCCACAGGCGCAAATGCTGCAGCGCGGCCTCGTTCGGGCCGGCAAAGAAGCTGGCCAGCGACGGGGCCGTGGCCAGGCCGATGTCCAGGGCCAGTTGCTTCATGGACGGCCTCGGGAAACCCGCGGAGTCGAGTGGGCGGATGAGCGACGAAACAACGGCATCACGTGTGGGTTGGAAGGGCCTGCCCGCCGCAGGCGGCGGCAGCGGCGGCGGTCCGGGTCAGGCGGCGCGGGCACCGGGCCCGCGCGGGCCTGGGCAGCGTTGACCGGATTTTAGTCGTTCCGGGGGCCGCGCGCCCCGGGGCTGCGGGGCGCGGGCCCCCTCCCGCATAGAATCCGGGGTTTCGCGGCCGCCGAATGTGCCGCCTCCCTGTACCACGAGACCCATGAGCACTTCTGCCACCCCTCCCATTTCCTACAAGGACGCCGGCGTCGACATCGACGCGGGCGACGCGCTGGTCGATCGCATCAAGCCCCTGGCCAAGAAAACGATGCGCGAGGGAGTGCTGGCGGGCATCGGCGGCTTTGGCGCGCTGTTCGAGGTGCCCAAGCGCTACCGCGAGCCCGTGCTGGTCTCCGGCACCGATGGCGTGGGCACCAAGCTCAAGCTGGCCTTTGAGTGGAACATGCACGACACCGTGGGCATCGACCTCGTGGCCATGAGCGTGAACGACGTGCTGGTGCAAGGCGCCGAGCCGCTGTTCTTCCTCGACTATTTCGCCTGCGGCAAGCTCGACGTGGACACCGCCGCCGCCGTGGTGGGCGGCATTGCCAAGGGCTGCGAGCTCTCGGGCTGCGCGCTGATCGGCGGCGAGACGGCCGAGATGCCCGGCATGTACCCCGCGGGCGAATACGACCTCGCCGGCTTTTGCGTCGGCGCCGTCGAGAAGTCCAAGATACTCACCGGCCGCGAGGTGCAGGCGGGCGACGTGGTGCTCGGCCTGGCCTCCAGCGGCGTGCACAGCAATGGTTTTTCGCTGGTGCGCAAATGCATCGAGCGCGCCGGCACCCAGCACCCCGCCACGCTGGACGGCAAGCCCTTCCGCCAGGCCATCATGGAGCCCACGCGCCTGTACGTGAAAAACGTGCTCGCTGCGCTGGCGCAGCACCCGCATACGCAGGATGGCGCCGGCGGCATCAAGGCCCTGGCCCACATCACGGGCGGCGGCCTGCTGGAGAACATCCCGCGCGTGCTGCCCGAAGGCCTGGCCGCGCACCTGCGCAAGGGCAGCTGGCCCCAGAGCGAGCTGTTCGCCTGGCTGCAGCAGACCGCGGGCATCGACGACACCGAGATGAACCGCACGTTCAACAACGGCATCGGCATGGTGCTCGTCGTGTCTGCCGCCGCCGCCGAGGCCACAGCGGCCACGCTGCGCGCCGCGGGCGAATCGGTCTACACCCTGGGCACCATTGCCGCGCGCGGCACGGGCGCGGCCGTGGTGGTGGCCTGACAGCGCCGCGCGCGCCATGGCGCCATCCCGCGCACCCACCAGCGCCCCAGTCCCGCCGCGCGTGCTGGCGGCCAGCTACCTGTTGATGGCAGCCACGCTGCTGCTGGTGCTCTGGCGTGGCCTGCTGCCCGGCCTGCTGTGCGTGTGCCTGGGCTATATGCTCACGCTCGCCTGGACGGGCTGGCTCGCGCGCCTGCGCCCCGGCCCGGCCCCGGCCCAGCCACCGCGGGCGGCGCAGGTCGCCGCGGCGGCGCTGGTCATGCTGGTGCCGCTGTGCGCGCTCGCCGCGGGTCTGACGCAGTCGCGCAGCCTGGTCGTCGAGGCGCCGCAGCAGTACCGCGAGCTGCTCGAATACATGGCCAAGACGGTGCGCGAGCTGCGCCTGAAGCTGCCGCCCGACTTCCCCCTGCAATTGCCCGATGGCACGGCCGGCGTGCAGCGCGTGCTGGCCAACTACCTCGGCGCCAAGGCCGGCGACCTCGCCACCACGGGCCGCGCCTGGCTGGCCGGGCTGCTGTTTGCCTATGTGGGGCTGGTCATCGGCACCCTGGCGGCGGTGCGCACGGCGGGCGCATCGTCCGGGCCGCTGACGCGCGCCCTCGCCCAGCGCATCACGCTGTTTGGCGAGGCGTTCCGCCAGATCGTCGCCGCGCAGTTCTGGATTGCCGCCTTCAACACCCTGCTCACGGCGCTGTTCCTGCTGTTCGTACTGCCCTACTGGGGCCTGCAACTGCCCTACACGCCCCTGCTCATCAGCTTCACTTTCGTCGCCGGGCTGGTGCCCATCGTGGGCAATCTGGTGTGCAACGCCGTCATGACCATCGTGGGCCTGTCGGTCTCGCCGCTGGCCGCCGCCGCCTGCCTGGGCTTTCTGATCCTGATCCACAAGGCGGAGTACGTGATCAACGCCAAGGTGGTCGGTCGCCGCACGCAAATGGGGGTGTGGGAGCTGCTGGCCGTGATGTTCGTGGCCGAGGCGCTGTTCGGCCCGGCCGGTCTCGTGGCCGCGCCGCTGTACTACGCCTACACCAAGAAGGAACTGGCCGCCGCGCGCCTGGTGTGAAGAGCCCGAGTGACTCGCCAATGCCATGGCGATGGGCTATGCTGCGGATCGGCGCTGCTGCCAGCGCCACCTCCCATACATACAACCATTGCCATAGCAAGGAATCGCACACATGACCATCCTCGTCGCCTACGTGCCCCGCCCCGAAGGCCGGGCCGCACTGGACAAGGGCATTGAAATCGCCAAGCGCCGTCAGGAGCGGCTGCTGGTCGTGAACGCCGGCCCCGGCGGCACGCAGGAAGACCCCTCGCTCGCCCTGGGCAGCGAAGTCGAGCAGCTCGAAACCATGCTCCAGAACCAGGGCATCATGGGTGATTTCAAGCAGTTCGTGCGCGGCCGCAGTGCCGTGGAGGAAATCAACGAACTGGTGGAAACGCAAGACATCTCCGTCCTCGTCATCGGCCTGCGCAAGCGCACCGCCGTCGGCAAGCTGCTGCTGGGCAGCGTCGCCCAGGAGCTGCTGATGACCGTCTCCTGCCCGGTGCTGTGCGTCAAGTCGCAGAGCTGAACGCTATCACTACCATAGCATGTAGCGCTTGATAAACAAGGGCTGCATGGCTATTTCATTCAAAAATCATTGCAGACTGCGGATGCGCTCGGCGATGCTGGCGGCATCCGGCGCGTCCGGCCGCAGCGCCAGGTAGGCGCGCAAATCCTCCACGGCCTGGACGGCATGCCCGCAGGCGGCATGCGCCAAGCCCCGGTCGCGCCGCGGCTCCCCGTCCTGCGGCAGCAGGATGACGAGCCGCTCCAGCACGGCCAGGGCGCGCGGCCAGTCTTGCTGCATGCGGTGCACCTGCAGCAGATTGCGCAGCATGCGCGCCACGGTCTCGCGCGGCGTGGCGGCCTGCAGGTAGGGATGGAGGGCCGCGCCCTCGGCGTCCAGCGCCAGGGCCAGGGCCAGGGCCTGCTGCGGGCCGGGCGCCAGCAGTTCGATCAGATCCTCGCGCGCGAGCGACCGCCCGGTGAGCGGATCGAGCAGCACCTGGCCCTGGGCGAGCAGCGCCCGGACCAGGAAATGCCCCGGGAACGCCACGCCCTGCACCCTCAGGCCCACGCTCTGCGCCAGCTCCAGCCAGAGCACCGCCAGGCTGACGGGAATGCCGCGGCGCGTGCGCAGCACCTCGTTGAGGTAGCTGTTCTCGGGCGCGTGGTAGTGGTTCACATTCCCGCCAAAGCCCAGGGTGCCGAAGAAGAACTGGTTGAGCACGCGCAGGCGCTGCACGGCGGGCGCATCGGCCGCCACGCGCCGCCTCAGGCGCCAGAGCAGATGGTCCATTTCGCCCAGTACCTGCTGCACGTCGAGCTGCGGGTACTCGTCCTGGGCGATGCTGGCTGCCGCTTCCAGCAGCGGAAAGCCCGCGTCCCCCTGCACGAGCGCGGCGAAGTACTCCAGCGGGGTCGGTACGGACAGACGAAGCGGCATGTGGCACAGCCTCCGTACACACCGGCTCAGCGCCGCAGCAGGCTGCGCAGCCGCAGCCCACCCACGCGCAGCACCGCGAAATACAGGAGCGCCGCTGCCGCGATCAACAGCGCCAGCAGACCGGCGCGCTGCAGGCTGCGCGCGCGCATCTGCTCCCAGGCGAAATGGTCCGAGCCCCACAGCAGCAGCACACCCATCAGGCAACTCGCCGCGACCACCTGCAGGCCAAACAGGCCCCAGCCCGGGGCCGGCACATAGGTGCCGCGACGCAGCAGGCCCCACAGCAGCCAGAGCGCATTCACCAGCGCGCCCAGCCCTATGGACAGCGCCAGCCCCGTGTGCGCGAGCCGCGGCACCAGCGCCAGGTTGAGCAATTGGGTGACCACCAGCACCACCACGGCGATCTTGACCGGCGTGCGGATGTCCTGGCTGGCGTAGTAGCCCGGCGCCAGCACCTTGATGGCCACCAACCCCAGCAGACCGGCGCCATAGCCTGCCAGGGCCAGGGCGATCTGCCCCACATCGGCGTCCGTGAGCCGGCCATGGTGGAACAGCGTAGCCACCAGGGGGCGCGCAAAGGTCAGCAGCGCCACGGCACAGGGCAGGGCCAGCAGCACCACCATGCGCAGGCCCCAGTCGAGCATGGCCGAATAGCGCGCCGCATCGCCCGCCGCGCGGGCCGACGCCAGTTGCGGCGTGAGCACCACCCCCAGCGCCACGCCCAGCAGCGCCGTCGGGAACTCCATGAGCCGATCGGCGTAGAACAACCAGGTCACGCTGCCCGGCGCGAGGTAGGAGGCGATCTGGGTGTTGATCATGAGCGAGAGCTGTGCCACCCCCACACCGAGCAGTGCGGGCGCCATGAGCGAGAGGATGCGGCGCACCTCTGCCGTCTGCCAGGCCGCGCGCGCGGCGCCCCACGCCAGGCTGATATGCGGCAGCAGCCCCAGCCGGCGCAATGCCAGCCACTGGGTGGCCAGTTGCAGCACCCCCCCGGCCACCACCCCGCCGGCCATGGCGTAGATCGGCTCGATGCCCCGCGCCGCCAGCAGCGGGGCGCCCCACCACGCCGCGGCGATCATGCAGACATTGAGCAGCACCGGCGTGGCAGCCGGGACGGCAAAGCGCTTCCAGGTATTGAGCACCCCGGCTGCCAGCGCCACCATGGACATGAAGCCGATGTACGGAAACATCCAGCGCGTCATGACCACGGCGGCATCAAAGCTGCCCGGGTCCTGGCGCAGGCCGCTGGCCAGCAGCCACACCAGCGCCGGCGCGCCCAGCACGCCCAGCACGCAGGTCAGCGCCAGCGCCCAGGCCAGCGCCGTGGCCACGCTGTGAATGAGCCGGTGCGTCGCCTCCTCCCCCTGCTCCGCCCTGGTGGCGGCCAGCACCGGCACAAAGGCCTGACTGAAGGCCCCCTCGGCGAACAGGCGCCGGAACAGGTTGGGGATGCGAAAGGCCACGTTGAAGGCATCGGTGAGCGCATTGGCGCCAAAGACCGAGGCCATGAGCAGGTCGCGGACCAGGCCGGTCACGCGCGAGGCCAGCGTCAGCAGCGAGACCGTGGAAGCAGCTTTGAACAGAGTCACGGCGCACAGTGTATGCGCTGCGCTGGTCCATAGGCCCGCCAAGCCAGCGTGGGCTATAATGCTCGGCTTTGCTGGCAACATCCACAGACACAAGGAACATACATCATGGCATCTGGTAAGCCCAAGAAAAAGAACCCCCGCCTGGCATCCGGCCGCAAACGCGCCCGCCAGAACATCAAGCTGAACGCAGCGAACTCCTCGCTGCGCTCCAAGTACCGCACCGCTGTCAAGAACGTCGAGAAGGCTGTTCTGGCCGGTGACAAGCCCAAGGCAACCGAACTGTTCGCCAAGATGCAATCGGTGGTGGACACCATCGCCGACAAGGGCATCTTCCACAAGAACAAGGCCTCGCGCGACAAGAGCCGCCTGTCCGCCAAGGTGAAAGCCCTGGCCGCGGCCGCCTGACCCTTTCAGGTCCACAGCCCGAGCGGCCCTGCCGCCCGCCGTTTGTAACGGGTGCGCTGCCAGCAAAGACAACGAAGCGCCCTCCGGGGCGCTTTTTTGTTTCACGATGACTCCAGCCCGGTAGTTCGCTGGACTGCGCCGTAGCTAGATACAGCAGGTTTATCAATAACTTACGCGCGTCCATCATATGCCGGTGCTTTCTGAAACTTGACCCGGTTT
>Ga0209958_1000454_pt1 | contig 75465 bp, 68 predicted proteins | sample ThiBio_inoc_plan_FD_183942 | JGI IMG/M metagenome (GOLD analysis project Ga0209958, IMG submission 183942) | Wastewater bioreactor microbial communities from Cape Town, South Africa - Thiocy_inoc_plan (SPAdes) | ecosystem: Engineered > Bioremediation > Thiocyanate > Unclassified | place: South...
GGCGCCGCGCCGCACACCGGGCTTTGGCGCCACGGTGCCGCCCCAGGACCGGCGCGATTTCGCGCCCAGCGCGATGAACGTCTCGCGCTCCGTGGCCGCCGAGGAACTGTTCGACGTGCAGCAGCAGGCCGACTTCTTCGTCTCGCTCGGCGAGGACGACCAGGCCATCGCCGTGCTGCGCAACCACCTGGCCGAGAGCCACGAGCCCAGCCCGCTGGCCTACCTCGACCTGTTCCGCCTGTACCACCGCCTGGGCCGCCGCGACGAATACGGGGCGCTGCGCGAAGAGTTCAACCGCGTATTCAACGCCGGCGCGCCGCCCTTCGACCGTTACGCCGACAAAGGCCGCGGCCTGGACGCCTACGAGTCGGCCTTTGGGCGCATCCAGGCCCTGTGGCCGCAGCCGCGCGTGCTGGATCTCATCGAGCGCAGCCTGTTCCGCGACGCGGAGGAAGGCGACACGGAGGTGTTCGACCTGGAGGCCTACCGCGAACTGCTGATGCTGCACGCGATCGCCAAGGACATCGTTCAGCGCGAATCGCAGACGCTGCCGCCGCAGGAGTTCCGCAACACCTCCATGCAGCCGCTGAAGGCGGTGTCGCGCAACGCGCCGCTCACGGTCACGGGCGACGACCCGCAGCGCCGCACCGTGCCGATGGACCTGCACGTGATCCCGCCCGCCTCGGCCCGCCAGGGGCTGGACGTGAACCTGGAAGACATGGAGGCCGAGTCGCAGTTCGAGGCCTCGCTGCCCGAGGTGGACGTGCCGGTGGAACCCACTGCGGGGCGCGGTGGTGCGCTGCGCAGCGGCGAGAGCAGCCTGATCGACTTCGAGATCGTGGACAACGATTCCCGCCTCAACGAGTCGCGCGCCCCGCGCGACGAGGGCGACGGCGAGAGTGGAGGGCGTCGCTCCTGAGCGGGGGCATTCCCTCTCCAAGCCAGCCGGGTCACTTGACCCGGCTTTTTTTTATCAGCGGCGCACCTGCAGCGCCCCGGGGTTGACGATGTTCGTCGGCGTGCCCCGGATGAAATTCACCACGTTGTCGAAAGCGGCGCTGAAGTACATCTCGTAGCTGTCCTGCTCCACGTAGCCGATGTGCGGGGTGCAGATGCAGTTCTCCAGCCGCAGCAGCGCGTGGCCCTGCAGGATGGGCTCCGACTCGAACACGTCCACGGCCGCCATGCCGGGGCGGCCCCGGTTGAGCGCGGTGATCAAGGCGTCGGGTTCGATGAGTTCCGCGCGCGAGGTGTTCACCAGCAGCGAGGTGGGTTTCATGCGCAGCAGGTCGTCGAGCTTGACGCAGCCCAGGCTGCGTTCGCCCAGCCGCAGGTGCAGGCTGAGCACGTCGCAGCATTCGAAGAAGCCTTCCTTGGACGTGGCCACGTCGTAGCCGTCGCTCACGGCGCGGGCACGGGCCTCCTCGGAGCCCCACACCACCACGCGCATGCCGAAGGCGCGGCCGTAGCCGGCCACCAGTTGGCCGATGCGGCCGTAGCTCCACACGCCCAGGGTTTTGTCGCGCAACACCATGCCCACGCCGAAGTTGGGCGGCATGGCGGAGGACTTGAGCCCCGACTGCTGCCAGGCGCCGTGCTTGAGGTTGGCGACGTACTGCGGGATGCGGCGCATGGCCGCGAGCACCAGCGCCCAGGTGAGTTCGGCCGTGGAGACGGGCGAGCCGACGCCCTCGGCCACCGCGATGCCGCGCTCGGTGCAGGCGCCGACGTCGACGTGGCTGCCCACACGCCCCGTCTGGGCGATGAGCTTGAGGCGGGGCAGCTTGTCGACGAGCTGACGGGTGATGGGCGTGCGTTCGCGGATCAGCACGAGCACGTCGGCGTCGCGCAGGCGGATGGACAGCTGGCCGACACCCTTGACGGTGTTGGTGAAGACCTTGGCGGGGTAGGGCTCGAGCTTCTCGGCGCAATGCAGCTTGCGCACGGCGTCCTGGTAGTCGTCGAGGATCACGATGTTCATGCCGCCTATTGTGCCCGGCCCCCTCGTGGCGGCCGGGCAGCGGCGCGCTCAGGCCACCCGGCGTTGCAGCGTGGCGGGCGCGGCGCCGTCGAGCGCCGCGAGGCGGTCCAGCTCGCGGCAGACCTCGTCGATGCGGCCCGCGAGCGCGACGCGGCCGTCGTGGGCGTGCGAGGTATTGGCCGCCGAGCGGCCCAGCCAGCCCGCGCGCGCGAAGCGGCGCACGGCGGGGGTGGTGGGCGGCGTGGCCTTGGGGGTATCGCGCGCGTGCGGCTCGGGCAACCAGCAGTCGATCAGTTGCAGGGGCTTGCGCCAGCTGTTCGATGCAAAGGAGTGGAAGAACAGTCCCATGTGAAACACCTCGTCAAGGGGTTGAACACAGGCAGGATTGATCTGGAATGCCGTCGCTGCGGGGTTGCGTGAGCGGCCGGTGGCCGATTCAGGCAACGCCCGCCACCCGCAGTGGCGGCGCCGACCCCTGGGGTCAGTTCTGGAAGTTGTTGCGGATCAGGCCCACGGCCAGGCCCTCGATTTCGAAGGGCTCACCGGGCTCGACCACGATGGTGGGGTAGTCGGGGTTTTCGGCGTGCAGTTCGATGTGGTCGCGCAGGCGCATGTAGCGCTTGACGGTGACGTCGTCGCCCAGGCGGGCCACCACGATCTGGCCGTTGCGCGCCTCGCGCGTGGAGGCCACGGCGAGCAGGTCGCCGTCCAGGATGCCGGCGTCGCGCATGGACATGCCGCGCACGCGCAGCAGGTAGTCGGGGGTGCGCTGGAACAGGCTGGGCTCGACGCTGTAGGTCTGGTCGACGTGCTCCTGCGCGAGGATGGGCGAGCCCGCCGCGACGCGGCCGATGAGGGGCAGCACCAGCTGCGCCAGACCGGGCAGCGGCAGGGAGAGCTGGCTGTCGCGGGCCGCATGGATACTCTGCAGGTCGGCCCGGCGCAAGCGGATGCCGCGTGAGGTGCCGCTGACCAGTTCGATGACGCCCTTGCGCGCCAGGGCCTGCAGATGCTCTTCGGCCGCGTTGGCCGACTTGAAGCCCAGTTCGGCCGCGATTTCGGCGCGCGTGGGCGGTGCCCCGGTGCGCGCGATGGCGGTCTGGATCAGCGCCAGGATCTGCTGTTGGCGGGCGGTGAGCTTGGGAGCGGCTTGGGTGTCGAGCATGGAACCTCGCATCAAGGGCTGGTGGGCCGGAGTTGGATACTGTTTGGGTATCCAGTATCTGTATTTTTAACCAGTTATTGGGAGAAGGCAAGTGGGTGAAGGCACAAAGGCCACGCGGATCGTCGTGCTGGGCATGGGCGGGACCATCGCCGGCCGGGCCGAGCGTGCGGGCGACAACGTGGGCTACGACGCGGGGGCGGTGCCGGTCGAGGACCTCGCGGCCGGCCTGCCCGCGCTGCGCGGGCGGGACCTGGCCTTCGAGCAGGTGGCGCAGATCAACAGCAAGGACATGCGCCTGGCCGATCTGCAGCGGCTGGTGGAGCGCGCGGGCCGGCACCTGGCCGACCCCGCCGTGCAAGGGCTGGTGGTCACGCACGGCACCGACACCATCGAGGAGACCGCCTACCTGCTGCAGACGCTGCTGGCGCCGGCCAAGCCCCTGGTGCTGACCTGCGCCATGCGCCCGGCCACGGCGGTGTCGCCCGACGGCCCGCAGAACCTCAGCGATGCCGTGGCCGTGGCCACCGAACCGGGCGCACGCGGCGTGCTGGTGGTGTGCGCGGGGCGCGTGCACGGCCCCCTTGAAGTGGCCAAGCAGCACCCATACCGCACCGACCCTTTCGATTCCGGCGACGCCGGCGTGATTGCGCTGGTGGAGGAGGGGCGTGTGCGGCGCTTTCGCGATTGGCCCGCGGCGGCGCGCCACGCGGCGCGGCTGCAGGCCTTCCTGCGCGCGCCGGCCATGCCGCGCGTGGCCTGGCTGAGCAGCCACGCCGACGCGGCGGCCTGGCCGGTGCGCGCGCTGCTGGCCGCGCCGCCCGAGGCGCGGGTACAGGGCATCGTGGTGTCGGGCACGGGCAATGCGTCGCTGCACGCCGAACTCGAGGCCGCGCTGCGCGAGGCCGAGGCGGCCGGCGTGCGCGTGGCCATCGCCAACCGCAACGGCGCGCCACCAGTGCCGTACCCCCAGCAGCCCTTCGCCGACATCGACGGCCTGTCGCCGCCCAAGGCGCGCTGGGCGCTGGCGCTCGAGCTGCTGGACGCCTGAGGCTGGACGCCTTCGCCGCGCTGGGCGCCCATCCCTGGACCTACCCCATGCTGGAGTGGGCGCATATCGCGGGGTGTCGCCGGGCTGCTGGGCAAGCGGTTGCAGGAGGTGCGTGTGGGGGGCAGGGCGCGGCGCGGCCGGCGCGGCTCACAGCGTGGCCAGCATGGCGCCCACGGTCAGCGCCATGGCGACCGTGGCGATCCAGCCGAGCACGCGCAGGCGCGGGCCGATGACGTGCGGGCCCATCGTCGAGGGTCGTGCGGCCAATAGCATCATCACGACCATGATGGGCACGGCGATCACGCCGTTGATCACCGCCGACCAGAACAGCTCCCGCACGGGGTCCATCGGCGTGAAGCACAGCAGCACGCCGCCCACCGTGGCGGTGGCGATCACGCCGTAGAAGCCGCGGCCTTCTCCCTTGTCCAGGCGCGCGCTCAGGCTGCCCGACCAGCCCGCCGCCTCGGCCACGGCGTAGCCGGCGGAGCCCGCGAGCACCGGCACCGCCAGCAGGCCGGTGCCGATGATCCCCAGGCTGAACAGCATGAAGGTGAATGGCCCGGCCACGGGACGCAAGGCCTCGGCCGCCTGGGCCGAGGTCTGGATGTTGGTGACGCCCGCGGCATGCAGCGTGGCCGCCGTGCTCAGGATGATGAAGAAGGCGATCAGGTTGGAGAACGCCATGCCGATGCTGGTGTCGATCTTGATGCGCCGCAGGTGGCGGCGCACGTCCTGTCGGGTCTGGGGCGGCTTGCCGTTGGCGTCTTCCATTTCCTGCGCCGCCTGCCAGAAGAAGAGGTAGGGGCTGATGGTGGTGCCGAACACCGCGACCACCATCAGGAGCACGTCGTGGCCAAGGGCGAGTGGCGGCCGCACGATCTGCCGGGCCACGGTCCACCAGTCCAGCTGCACCGTGAACACCACGGCCACGTAGGACAGCAGCGCCAGCGTCAGCCACTTCAGCCAGCGCACGTAGGTCTGGTAGGGCAGGAAGACCTGGAGCACCAGGCAGAGCAGGCCGAAGGTCACCGCGTAGACGTGGGCCGATCCGCCCACCAGCAGGCGCAGCGCCTCCGCCATGGCCGCGATGTCCGCGGCCAGGTTGAGCGTGTTGGCCAGCAGCAGCAGGCCGACCACGGCCAGCAGCACCCAGCGCGGGAAACCCGCCCGGATGTTGGCGGCCAGGCCCCGCCGGGTGACGTGTCCGATGCGCGCGCTGACGATCTGGATCGCGATCATGAGCGGCAGGGTGAAGACCACCGTCCACAGCATGGAGAAGCCGAACTGCGCGCCGGCTTGGGAGTAGGTGGCGATGCCACTGGGATCGTCGTCGGCGGCACCGGTGATCAGGCCGGGCCCGAGCTTGCGCAGACCGCGCCGAAGGCCGAATGGACGGATCGCTTTCATGGGGCTCCCGGCCCGTTGGGCCCCGAGGCGGCCGGGGCGAGGCGCGGATCGTGGCCCGGCGGACCGCCGCGCGTCAATGGCCCTAGGCCGTTTGCCCGCGGAAAAAGGTGCTGGGCGAACACGCTATGCCCATGGTGCAAGGGGCCGCCTGCAGGCCGGCGGATTGCCGGTCCGGTCGATCGGGTCGTTCGGGGTTACCAGTTCACCCGCAGTCCCAGGCTGCCGTTGAGCCCACCGCGGTGCCGCGCCTCGCCGCCCAGGGACCAGGCGCTGCCCACTTCCCCATAGAGGCTGATGCCGGTGGACAAGGCCAGCGTCGCGCCAGCGGCCAGTTCGGCGCTGGCGCCGCCCGTGCCCGTGGCCACGTCCGCGGAGCCGGCCGGTCCGATGAAGCGCGCCACGTCCCTGCCTGGGCTGCTCCGGTACAGATTCACACGGCCGTAGGGTCGCAGCACGCCCGCGGCGGTCGACACCTCGCCCTTGACCCGCAGCCCCAGCCGGGCCGCCCAGCTGCCATGGGGCTTGTGCTGCACGTCGGCGCCGGCGATGCGTACGTCGTCGAGCCCGATGCGCTGGTGCACCAGCTGCAGCTGCGGCTCCAGTTCCCAGCCCGCCGCGAGTGGGTAGCCCCGCCCGACCTCCACCGAGGCCAGCAGGCTGTCGCCCTTGCCCTGGCTGGCCGGCGCCGTCAGCGGCGACACGCTGTAGCGGTGGCGGGCGCCCTGCAGCACCGTGTCCAGGTAGAAGCCGTTGGCACGGTGGTAGGTCGCATAGACGCCCAGGTACTGACTGCGCAGTTCGTTGCTGCCCAGCGCCTGTTCCGCGATGCCGCCGGCCAGGCCCCGCAGCCTCATGTCGCCGTCGAGCTGACCCACGTACAGGCCCGCGCGCCAGCCCGGCCGGGCCCACAGGTCGATGCCGGCCTGCAGACCGTGGAGCCGGCCCTGGCTGCGCGGGTTCACGTCGCCGCGCTGGCTCACGCTGCGTGCGGCGCTGATGATCCGCGCCCAGGTCTGCCGTTCGGCGGCGGCGCCATCGCCGACGCGCAGGTGCAGGTTGCCCACCATCGCGGCGTTGCCCAGGCGCAGCTGCTCGGGCAGCGCCGCGAACAGGGGCACCTCCACGCGGTAGGCGGGCGTGACGGCCCCCGCGACCGCGCTGGATCGCAGAAACCAGCTCTCGCCGGCGCCGTTGGCGTCGGCCGCGTACAGGCGGTACTCGTAGGCGCCGGCGTCGACGTGCTCGCCGGCCAGGCGGAACGCGTCCCTGGTGGTCTGGGCGGTGGTGGTGGCGCCGTTGAGCGCGCTGATGACTTCGATGCCGTCGCCCGTGGTCAGCGCGCCCAGGCCGCCCAGGTTGGTGATGTGCAAGGTGGTGGTGCCGCTGGCGCTGGCGCCGGCGCCATCGAGCACCAGCCGGTCGCTGAGGCTGCCGCTGTGGCCCAGCGCGGTGCCCATCCTCAGCACGCCGTTCTGGCCGACATAGGCGCCGTTGACGGTCAGGCGGCTGCCGGGGGCGGCGCCCAGCAGCGAGACCGTGCCCGCGTTGTCCAGGCTGGCCACCGCCTGGTCCAGACCCGCCGTGTCGAGCGTGGCGCCGGCCGCCACCGTGTGCGCGGAGCTGGCGCTGAAGGCGCCGGCCGCGCTGGCACGCAAGGTGCCGGCCGCCACGTGGGTGGCGCCCGCGTAGGTGCTCAGGCCGCCCAGCGTCAGCGTGCCCAGGCCCAGCTTGTTGAAGTCCGCCGCGCCGGTGAAGGCCGTGCCGATGCCGATGGCGTGGTTGTTCGTGTCGATCCACACGCCCTCGGCGCCACCCGACAGCGTGGTGAAGCCCTGCAGAAAATCGGCCTCGTTCAGGGTCGCGCGCAGGATGCCGCCGTTGAGGTTGAGCGTGGCGGAGCCACTGCCCCGGATCACCACGTTCGTTTCGAGCACGCCGCGCCCGCTCGCGTCGCCGAGCAGGTTCAGCGTGCCGCTGGAGCCGGCCTGGACGGCGATGCGGGTGTGCGGCGACTGCACCGTGCCGCTGTCCTCGATGGTCAATTCGCCGATGCCCTCGTAGCCCACGTTCAACTGCGCCGAAAAGCCCAGACTGGACGCGCGGGCGCTGACGGCGTCGCGACCCGTGACCGTGGCCAGGCCGTTGCCGCCCGCTTCGTAGCCGATGTAGAGGGTGTGGCCGCTGACCGCTCCGCCCGCGTCAACCGTGAGATCACCCGGGTCCGAAAAGCCCACGTAGAGGTTGTCGACGAGGCTCCAGGTCGAGACCCGGCCGTTGCCGTCGCTGCCGGAGACGGTGACCGTGCCGCTGGAGGCGCCCGGGCCCACGCCGGTGGTGCCGCCGATGGCGCCCTGGACGCTGCGCACCAGGCCCCCGTTCTCGATGAGCAGCGAGCCGGCGCCGGCATTGCCGACGGTGAGCGTGCTGGCGTTGATCCAGGTCGAGGCGTTGCCATGGGCATCCACGCCCGAGACCGTGGCCGAGGCCGTGCCGCCGCCGAAAGCGATGTTGCCGTGCGCGTTGCTGACCAGACCGCCGTTCAGGATGGAGAGCGACGCCGTGCCGCCCGCCCCGACGGCCAGATCGCCCGGCATGGTCCAGCTCGATGCGTTGCCGCCGCCGTCGCTGCCCGTGACGATCACCGTGCCCGTGCCCCCGGTGTAGCCCAGCGCGCCGCTCCCGCTGCTGGCCGTGCCGCCGTCCTCGATGGTCAAGCTGCCGATGCCGGTGTCGCCGACGTAGATCTCGCCGGCTTCGACCCAGTGTGGCGACGGGACCGGCAAGGGCCCCGGGTTCACGTCGCCCACGCCGGTGACGGACTGCGCGATCGCCGCGCGGGTGCCCAGCGTTGCCCACACCAGGGCCATGGCCGCCAGGGAGAGGCGCGAGCGCCGGTGGGGAATGAACGCGTCGTGATGGCCCATTCAGTTGTCATCGGCCGATGCCGGCGCGACTTGATGGCCGCCACGCCCGTGCCCCGGCCGTCGCCGATCGCGCGGCTGCGGCGCCCAAGAAAAATGCCCCGCGGGTGCGGGGCATTTTGACGGGGGCAGGCGGGGACGCTCAGGAACCGAGCGCCTGCAGCGCGCGCGCGGTGATCTCATCCACGCTGCCCAGGCCGCTGATGGCTCGGTACTTGGGCGCGGCCGCCGGTTCGGCCTTGGCCCACTGGCTGTAGTAGTCCACCAGCGGACGCGTCTGCGCGCTGTAGACCTCCAGGCGCTTCTTGACGGTGTCTTCCTTGTCGTCGTCGCGCTGGATCAGCGGCTCGCCGGTCACGTCGTCCTTGCCGTCCACCTTGGGCGGGTTGAACTTGACGTGGTAGGTGCGGCCCGACGCGGGGTGCGAGCGGCGCCCGCTCATGCGCTCGATGATGGCGTCGAAGGGCACGTCGATCTCGAGCACGTAGTCGAGCTTGACGCCCGCCGCCTTCATGGCATCGGCCTGCGGAATCGTGCGCGGAAAACCGTCGAAGAGAAAGCCGTTGGCGCAGTCGGGCTGGGCGATGCGCTCCTTGACGAGATTGATGATGAGGTCGTCGCTCACCAGGGCGCCCGCTTCCATCACGGCCTTGGCCTGCAGGCCCAGTGGCGTGCCGGCCTTGACGGCGGCGCGCAGCATGTCGCCGGTGGAGATTTGCGGAATGCGGTACTTCTCGCAGATGAACGCGGCCTGCGTCCCTTTGCCCGCCCCCGGTGGGCCCAACAGAATCAATCTCATCGCTTTCCTTTTGTCAGAGTTTCAACGGCGTCGCCGCTGCCCCCTCGCGCGGCGGCCCCAGGGCGTGCCGCCGGGGAACCGACGGAGGATAGCACGCGCCCCTTGACAAGCGCCTTGCGGCGCACCAGGCCGGTGCGGGGCTCAGGCCGCGCCGATCAGGGCGCGCACGCGGGCCAGGTCTTGCGGGGTGTCGACGCCGGGACCCGGCGCGTGCGCCGTGAGGTGCACCGCGATGCGCTCGCCGTGCCACAGCGCGCGCAGCTGCTCGAGCGACTCCAGCCGCTCCGTGGGCGCCACGGGCAGGGTGGGGAAGCGCCGCAGGAAAGCGGCCCGGTAGGCGTAGATGCCGACGTGGCGCAGCGGCGCGGGCGAAGGCAGCTCGTCGCCGGCCATGCCGTCGCGCCACCAGGGAATGGGCGCGCGGCTGAAGTACTGGGCGGTGCCGCGCGCGTCGGTCACCACCTTCACCACGTTGGGGTCCAGCCAATCGGCGCGCCGCTCGATGGCGTGCGCGGCCGTGCTCATGGCGCAGTCGGTGCGCGCCTGCAATTCGGCGGCCACGGCATCGATCAGCGCGGGCTCGATCAGGGGTTCGTCGCCCTGCACGTTGACCACCACCTCGTCGTCGCCCAGGCCCAGCGCCACGCAGGCCTCGGCGAGGCGGTCGCTGCCGCTCGGGTGGTCGGCGCGCGTGGCCAGCGCGGCGACGCCGTGCTGCGCGCAGGCGGCCAGGATGCGCGGGTCGTCGGCCGCCACCACGCAGCGCGTGGCGCCGCTCAGGGCCGCGCGGCGCGCCACGCGCACCACCATGGGCAGCCCGCCGATGTCGGCGAGGGGTTTGTCCGGCAGGCGGCTGGACGCCAGGCGCGCCGGGATGAGCACGGTGAAGCCCTGGGCCACGCTCAGTCCTGCGGGGTGGCGGGCTTGGGCGGGCGGGCGGCCTCTTCTTCGCTCAGGGGCCGCGCCTCGTGCTCCAGCAGGATGGGGATCCCGTCGCGGATCGGGTAGGCCAGCCGGGCGCTGCGCGAGAGCAGTTCCTGGCGCTCGCGGTCGAGCAGGAGCGGGCCCTTTGTGACCGGGCAGACCAGCAGTTCGAGGAGTTTGGAATCCATCCGGCGATGATAGGCGCGCCGGGGGGCGCTCAGGTCGGCGGCGGGCCGAGCCGCTTGTCTACGGCCGCGAAGAAGGCCGGGTCGATGTCGAGCACCAGTGGCACGGCCCAGAGGTCGGGGCGTGCGCTGGCGGACAGCTTCACCAGGTCTTTCTCGGTGCACAGCACCGGGCCCGGCGCGCCGTGCAGGGCCTGCGCGAGGCTGGCGGCGCCGGCGTGGTCCGCCAGCGCGAGGGTGGCGGCCAGCCGCAGGCCGCGCGCGCGCAGCATGTCGAAGAAGGCCTCGGGCCGCGCGATCCCGGCCACGGCGGTGAGCGCCTGGCCCCGCAGGGACTCCAGCGCCAGCGTGTCGCCGCGGGCGTTCACGGCGCGCGGCGCGAGCGAGCGCCGCGCGCCAAAGGCCGGCAGGCCGCCGGGCAGGGGCGCAGGGGGCGGGCCACCGTCGCGCGCCTGCTGCAGCACCACCTGCGGCGCGCGCGGGGCATCGGTGGACGGCCAAGGCTCGCGCAGCAGGCCGGCGGGCAGCAGCCAGCCGTTGCCCAGTCCGCGGTCGTCGAACACCGCCACGCGCAGGTCGCTGCCCAGGGCCCAGTGCTGCAGGCCGTCGTCGCAGACGATCAGATTGACCTCGGGGTGGGCGCGCAGCAGGGCCTGCGCCGCCTCGGCGCGCGCGCGGGCCACCCACACCGGCGCGCCGGTCGCGCGGCGGATCAGCAAGGGTTCGTCGCCGCTGAGCGCGGGGTCGGCGTCGGCGGGCACGGCCTGGGCCGCTGCGCCCGCGCGGCCGTGCCCGCGCGAGACCACGCCCGGTCGCCAGCCACGCCGCTGCAGGTGCCCGACCAGGGCGATCGTGGTGGGGGTTTTGCCGGCGCCGCCGACGACCACGTTGCCGACCACGACCACCGGTACGGCCAGGCGCGTGGGCTGGCGGCGCCCCGACCGATAGGCCAATCGGCGCCAGGCCAGCAGCGCGCCATAGAGCCAGGCCAGCGGCAGCAGCGCGCGCGCGGCCAGGCCTCGGCGCAGGCTCAGCGCGCGCCAGCAGGCCTCGAGGCGGGCCCGGACCGTCATGGGCTTGTCAGGGGCGCTTGCGCACCGGCGCGGCGCTGCCGCTCTGCTGCGTGGCGAAGGTGATCTGCACCAGGCCCGCGCGGCGGGCGGCGTCCATCACGTTGATCACCGACTGGTGGGCGGCGGCGGCGTCGGCGCTGATCACCACCACGGTGTCGCGCCCGTCTTCCACGCTGGACTGCAGGGCGCTGGCGATGAGCTCCACGCTGGTGCCTTCGAGCACCGTGCGGTTGACCGCGTAGCGGCCGTCGGCGCCCACGGTCACCAACACCTCCTTGGGGTTCTGCTTGGGGGCTTCGGCGTCGGCCACGGGCAGGTTCACCTTGAGCTCGGTGAACTTGCTGTAGGTCGTCGTGAGCACCAGGAAGATGACGACGACCAGCAGGATGTCGATGAACGGGATCAGGTTGATCTCGGGTTCGTCGCGGTGACCGCGTGGGCGAAAGTTCATGGCTTGCGCACGCTGAGCAGGTGGCGGGCGAAACGCTCGGTGGACACTTCCATCGCCAGGAGGTACTCGTCCACGCGGGCGCGGAAGTAGCGCCAGAAGATCAGTGCCGGGATCGCGATGATCAGGCCGAAGGCGGTGTTGTACAGCGCGATGGAGATGCCGTGCGCGAGCTGCGCCGGGTTGCCGCCGCCGGCCGAGAGGCCCATGCCGTCGCCGGCCTGCGAGCCGAAGATCTCGATCATGCCGATGACCGTGCCCAGCAGCCCCAGCAGCGGCGCGGCCGAGGCGATGGTGGCCAGCGCGCCCAGGTAGCGCTGCAGTTTCGCGGCGGCATGGCGGCCCGCGCCTTCCAGGTTGGCGCGCAGGTCCTCGGCCGTGGCCTTGGGGTTGGCGTTGAAGGTGCGAAAGCCCGTGGCCAGCACCGCGCCGAGCACGGAGTTCTGTTCGAGCTGGGTCACCACGTCGGGGCCGGGGATGCCGTTGCGCGAGACCATGATGGCTTCATCGAGCAGCTTGGGGGGCACGATGCGGCTGGCCTTGAGGCTGACGAAGCGCTCGATGACGAGGGCCAGACCGAGCACGGAACACACGATCAGGGGCCAGATCGGCCATCCGGCCGCTTGTATGATGGACAACAACTCAGGGCTCCGGTCTAGGGCGCGCTGGCGGCGCCGGGCAACAGCGCCGGATTATGGCCCAGCCCTTCGCGCGCTTTCCCTCCTTCGAACGATGCGCGCGCCCTCCGCCGTGACGGCCGGATACTCCCCCTGAAGTCCACACCGCCTGTGGACATCTTTGTGAAGAACCCGGCGGACAAGCCCCACAACCCCAGCGTTTGCGCGCTTTTCGACAGATTGATGAAAATTTGGGCAGTACAAAGTGCTTTGGAATCAAGGCACTGCGCGCAAGGCCTTGTGCTGTCGGGCTTTGGCGACATCAACCCCAGTATCGGTGCGGCTTGTGGACACGTTTGACCCTTTCGAGCCAGCAGTGAAGCCACAACGCGTGGCCGACGGCCCAGGCGGCGCGCGTTTCTGGGCGGTTGGCGCGCTGGTGCGAGCGGTGGCGGACGCCTTGGCTTCGCGCTTCAATCCCGTCGCGGTCCAGGGGGAGATTTCGGGCTTCTCGCGCGCGGCCAGCGGGCATTGCTACTTCTCGCTCAAGGACGACGCTGGCCAGCTGCGCTGCGCCATGTTCCGCCGCGCGGCCGAACAGGTGGGCTTCCCGGTGCGCGACGGCCAGCGCGTGCAGGTGCAAGGCCGGCTGGACGTCTACGGCCCGCGCGGCGACCTGCAGCTGATCGTGGAAGGCCTGCGCCTGGCCGGGCAGGGCAGCCTGTACGAGCAGTTCCTGCAGCTGAAGGCCGCGCTGCAGGCCGAGGGCTTGTTCGACGCCGAACGCAAGCGGCCGCTGCCCGCCCAGCCGCGGCACATCGGCGTGGTCACCTCGCTGGGCGCGGCCGCCCTGCGCGACGTGGCCACCGCCTTGCGCCGGCGCGTGCCGCACATCCCGGTGACGGTGTTTCCCGCCTCGGTGCAGGGGGCGCAGGCCCCGGCCGAGCTGGTGGCCGCGCTGGCCGCGGCGGCGGCGCACCGCGGCCAGCGCGGCGCCTGCGACGTGCTGCTCCTGGTGCGCGGCGGCGGCTCGCTCGAAGACCTCTGGGCGTTCAACGACGCGGCCGTGGTGCGCGCGGTGGCGGCCTCGCCCGTGCCCGTGGTGGTGGGCGTGGGACACGAGACCGATTTCAGCCTGGCCGACTTCGCCGCCGACCTGCGCGCGCCCACGCCCACCGCGGCGGCCGAGCTCTGCGCGCCCGACCGGCGCCAGCGCGAACTCGAACTGGATCGCCTGCAGGGCCTGCTGCGCCAGGGCGTGCAGGACGCGCTCGATGGTCGCGCGCAGCGGCTCGACCGGCTCGCGGCCCACCTGGGCCGGCCTTCGGCCTGCCTGGCGCAGGCGGGCGAGCAACTGGCGCGCTGGCAGGGGCGGCTGCACAAGGGCATGGCGCTCGCGGTGCAGCGCCAGCATTGGCGGCTCGACGAACTGCAGGCCCGCCTGCCGCCCGCCCTGCGGCGCGGCCTGGACGCGCGCGCGCAACGCCTGCAGCGCGCCGAGGACTCGCTGGCCCTGCTCGATCCGCGCCTGGTGCTGCAGCGCGGCTACGCCTACCTGACCGATCCGCAAGGCCAGGCCATCACCCGCGTGGCACAGGCTTTGCCGGGGAGCGACGTGCAGGCCACGCTGGCCGATGGCGTGCTGCCGCTGCGCGTGCGCGGGCCTGGCGCATAGGCCGCGCATAACCCCGCGGGCGGTGCCGTCACCGGTGCTGCCTACAATCCGCCCGACCCCACCCACAACCCATCAAAAAGAGGACGCACATGGAACACACCCTGCCCCCGCTGCCCTATGGCCTGGACGACCTGGCCCCGAACTACAGCCGCGAGACGCTGGAGTACCACCACGGCAAGCACCACAACGCCTATGTGGTGAACCTCAACAACCTGCAAAAGGGCACCGAGTTCGAGAGCATGGACCTCGAGTCCATCGTCAAGAAGTCCAGCGGCGGCATCTACAACAACGCCGCCCAGATCTGGAACCACACCTTCTTCTGGAACTGCATGAAGCCCAACGGCGGCGGCGAGCCGTCGGGCGCGCTGGCCGAGGCCATCAAGGCCAAGTGGGGCAGCTACGCCGCCTTCAAGGAAGCCTTCACCAAGAGCGCCGTGGGCAACTTCGGCTCCGGCTGGACCTGGCTGGTGAAGAAGGCCGACGGCAGCGTGGACATCGTCAACACCGGTGCCGCCGGCACGCCGCTGACCACCGCCGACAAGGCCCTGCTGACCGTGGACGTGTGGGAGCACGCCTACTACATCGACTACCGCAACGCGCGTCCCAAGTTCGTCGAGACCTTCCTCGACAAGCTGGTGAACTGGTCCTTCGCCGAGAAGAACTTCGCCTGACCGGCATGCGCCAGGCACAAGGGCTCGAGGGGCGACCTTCGGGCCCTTTTTGCTGCTCGGCCCGCCTGGCGCGTGCAAATTTCTTCGTGCCTGTTTTGTATTGTGGGAGTTCGATCCCAAAATCAAAGGTTTGGCGCTTGCGCTGAAAGCACAATCACGGGATACGGATCACCGTATCCGCGCGCCCTGTCCGCCCGCCGGCCGGCCAGCGCCGCACCCAACAACCTCCGGAGATAAGCCATGAGCAGCCAGCAACCCACCATCATCTACACCCTGACGGACGAGGCGCCCCTGCTGGCCACCAGTGCGTTCCTGCCGATCATCCGCACCTTCGCGGCGCCGGCGGGCATCAACGTCGAGACCAGCGACATCTCGGTGGCCGGCCGCATCCTGGGCCAGTTCCCCGAGCTGCTGACGGAAGAGCAGCGCGTGCCCGACAACCTCAGCGCGCTGGGCAAACTCACCCTCAAGCCCGAGGCCAACATCATCAAGCTGCCCAACATCAGCGCCTCGGTGGCCCAGCTCAAGGCCGCCATCAAGGAGCTGCAGGACAAGGGCTACAAGATCCCCGACTTCCCCGAGAACCCGAAGACGGACGAAGAGAAGGACATCCGCGCGCGCTACAACAAGTGCACCGGCAGCGCCGTGAACCCCGTGCTGCGCGAGGGCAACTCGGACCGCCGCGCGCCCAAGGCGGTGAAGGAGTACGCCCGCAAGAACCCGCACAGCATGGCGGAGTGGAGCCAGGCCTCGCGCTCGCACGTGTCCCACATGCACCACGGCGACTTCTACCACGGTGAGAAGTCGATGACGCTGGACAAGGCGCGCGACGTCAAGATGGAGCTGATCACCAAGAGCGGCAAGACCGTGGTGCTCAAGCCCAAGGTCTCGCTGCAGGATCGCGAGGTCATCGACTCCATGTTCATGAGCAAGAAGGCCCTGTTGGCCTTCTACGAGCAGCAGATCGAGGACGCGCACAAGACCGGCGTGATGTTCTCGCTGCACGTGAAGGCGACCATGATGAAGGTCTCGCACCCCATCGTGTTCGGCCACTGCGTGAAGATCTTCTACAAGGAAGCCTTCGAGAAGCACGGCAAGCTGTTCGACGAGCTGGGCATCAACGTCAACAACGGCATGGTCGATCTGTACAACAAGATCGCCACGCTGCCGCAGAGCAAGCAGGACGAGATCAAGCGCGACCTGCACGCCTGCCAGGAGCACCGCCCCGAACTGGCCATGGTGGACTCGGCCAAGGGCATCACCAACTTCCATTCGCCCAACGACGTGATCGTCGACGCCTCCATGCCCGCGATGATCCGCGCCGGCGGCAAGATGTACGGCGCCGACGGCCGCCTGAAGGAGGTCAAGGCCGTGATGCCGGAGAGCACCTTCGCCCGCATCTACCAGGAGATGATCAACTTCTGCAAGTGGCACGGCGCCTTCGATCCCAAGACCATGGGCACGGTGCCCAACGTGGGCCTCATGGCGCAGCAGGCCGAGGAATACGGCTCGCACGACAAGACCTTCGAGATCCCCGAGGACGGCGTGGCCAACATCACCGACCTGGCCACCGGCGAGGTGCTGATGAGCCAGAACGTGGAGCAGGGCGACATCTGGCGCATGTGCCAGGTGAAGGACGCCGCCATCCGCGACTGGGTCAAGCTGGCCGTGAACCGCGCCCGCAATTCCGGCATGCCCGTGGTGTTCTGGCTCGACCAGTACCGCCCGCACGAGGCGCAGCTGATCACCAAGGTCAAGATGTACCTGCACGAGCACAACACGGCCGGCCTGGACATCCAGATCATGAGCCAGGTGCGCGCCATGCGCTACACGCTGGAACGCGTGATCCGCGGCCTGGACACGATCAGCGCCACCGGCAACATCCTGCGCGACTACCTGACCGACCTGTTCCCCATCATGGAGCTGGGCACCAGCGCCAAGATGCTGTCCATCGTGCCGCTGATGGCCGGCGGCGGCATGTACGAGACGGGCGCCGGCGGCTCGGCGCCCAAGCACGTGCAGCAGCTGGTGGAAGAAAACCACCTGCGCTGGGATTCGCTGGGCGAGTTCCTGGCCCTGGCCGTGAGCTTCGAAGATCTCGGGATCAAGAACAACAACGCCCGCGCCAAGCTGCTGGCCAAGACCCTGGACGCGGCCACCGGCCAGCTGCTGGACAACAACAAGAACCCCAGCCCCAAGACCGGCCAGCTCGACAACCGCGGCAGCCAGTTCTACCTGGCGATGTACTGGGCCAAGGAACTGGCCGCGCAGACCGAGGACAAGGAGATGGCGGACAAGTTCGCCCCCCTGGCCAAGGCACTGGCGGACAACGAGCAGGCCATCGTCAAGGAGCTGACCGAGGTGCAGGGCAAGCCGGTCGACATCGGCGGCTACTACAAGCCCGACTTCAAGAAGCTGGAGACCGTGATGCGGCCCAGCGCGACCTTCAACAAGGTGCTGGCCTCGATGAAGGCCTGAGCCCGGGTGGGCCGCCCGCCAGGGGCCCGCACGAAGAGGCCGCCGGATCCGGCGGCCTTTTTATTTGCCGAAGGCCTGTCCGCTCAACCGCGCGCCGGCCTGGATGCCGCGCTTCTTGAACCAGCCCTGGTGCATCTCCAGCACGTAGCGCACCGGCTTGTCCGAGCAGTGCGAGTCCAGGCTCTGCGGCTGCATGTCCGCCAGGTTGACGATGGTGCCGTCGTCGGCCACGAAGGCCGCGGTCAGCGGCAGCAGGGTGTTCTTCATCCAGAAGCACTGGGTGGCGGCCTGCTCGAACACGAAGAGCATGCCTTCGTTGGCCGGCATCTCCCGGCGGAACATGAGGCCGATGGTGCGCGCCTGCGGCGTGGCGGCCACCTGCGCGTGGATGAGGTGCATGTTGGCCGACAGGCTGATGCGGGGCAGGTTGAGCTGCGGGCCGTCCTGGGACCAGGCCGGGCCCGAGGCCAGCAGGCACAGGCCAAGCAGTCGGGTGAACAGGGCTTTCATGCGGCGTGTGGGGGCGGTGACGAGGGGGCTTGCATTGTCTGCCATCGGGGCAGGGCGGGCCAGGGCGCCCGGCGAAAGGCCAGCGTCTAGAATTTCCGGTCCCCCTCTCTCATTCGCCACCCGGAACGTTCCCCGACATGACCCAGCACATCAAGGTGCCGCCACAAGGCCAGAAGATCACCGTCCGAGCCGACCTGTCGCTGCAAGTGCCTGATGAGCCGATCGTGCCGTACATCGAGGGCGACGGCGTGGGCGTGGACGTCACGCCGGTGATGCTCAAGGTGGTCGACGCGGCGGTGGCCCGGGCTTACGGCGGGCGCCGCAAAATCCACTGGATGGAGGTCTACGCGGGCGACAAGTCGGTGAAGGTCTATGGCCCCGGGGTCTGGCTGCCCGAGGAAACCGTGGCCGCGCTCAAGGAGTGCGTGGTCTCCATCAAGGGGCCCTTGACCACGCCGGTGGGCGGGGGCATCCGCTCGCTCAACGTGACCCTGCGCCAGGAGCTGGACCTGTACGTTTGCCTGCGCCCGGTGCGCTACTTCAAGGGCGTGCCCTCGCCGCTGAAGGAGCCCGAGAAGACCAACATGGTCATCTTCCGCGAGAACTCGGAAGACATCTACGCCGGCATCGAATACGAGGCCCGCTCGGCCAAGGCTCAAAAGCTCATCCGCTTCCTGCAAGACGAGATGGGCGAGACCACCATCCGCTTTCCCGAGAGCTCGGCCATCGGCGTCAAGCCGGTGTCCATCGAGGGCACCGAGCGCCTGGTGCGCCAGGCGATCCAGTACGCCATCGACCACGACAAGCCCAGCGTGACGCTCGTGCACAAGGGCAACATCATGAAGTTCACCGAAGGGGGCTTTCGCGAGTGGGGCTACGCGCTGGCCCAGCGCGAGTTCGGCGCGGCGCCGATCGACGGCGGTCCCTGGTGCCGCCTGCAGAACCCGAAGACCGGCCGCGACATCGTCGTCAAGGACGTCATCGCCGACGCCTTCCTGCAGCAGATCCTGCTGCGCCCGGCCGAGTACGCGGTGGTCGCCACGCTCAACCTCAACGGCGACTACATCTCCGACGCGGTGGCCGCGCAGGTGGGCGGCATCGGCATCGCGCCGGGCGCGAACATGAGCGACTCCGTGGCCTGCTTCGAGGCCACGCACGGCACGGCGCCCAAGTACGCGGGCAAGGACTACGTGAACCCGGGTTCCATGATCCTATCGGCCGAGATGATGCTGCGCCACATGGGCTGGAAGGAAGCCGCCGACCTGGTCATCGCCTCGATGGAAAAGGCCATCCTGTCCAAGAAGGTCACCTACGACTTCGCGCGCCTCATGGACGGCGCCTCGCAGGTGAGTTGCTCGGGCTTCGGACAGGTGATGATCGAGCAGATGGAGTGAGCGGTGCGGCTCAGCGCGGCGGGCCCTGGGGCCGCAGCCGCCGCAGGCCGGCGCCGACCGCCGCGCGGACGCGCGGGCTGTGCAGGCAGGCCGCGCCCACCAGGCCCAGCGTGGACCCGACCACGGTGTCCAGCAGGCGGGCCTGCATCAGCGGCTGCGGCGCCGCCACGAAACCCTGTCCCGCCTCCGCCAGCAGCAGCGCCAGCGGTGTGATGAAGACGGCCGCCAGCCCGTAGTGGCGCACCACCAGGGTTTCGATCACCAGGGTCAGCGCCGTGACCACGGCGGCCACGGTCCATGGCCCCAGCGGCAGCTGGACGATGCCGAGGAACACCAGCAGGCCGAGCGCGGTGCCGAGGGTGCGCTGCACCTGCCGCGTCCAGGCCGCGCGCAGCGACGCGCCCTGAATGATGGCCAGGCAGCTCACCGGCACCCAGTAGGGCCGGTCCAGCTGCAGGGCGTGCGCCGCCAGCAGCGACAGGCCGACGAACCCGCCGATCATCACCGAGTCCACCACCACGTGGTCGAACCCCGGTTGCGCGGGCGCGCTCGGCGCCGGCACGCCGTGCCGGCTCATGATGTGCAGGCTGTAGAAGAAGGCGATGGCGACGGCCAGCACCGTGCCCAGCGCCACGGCCCCCACCTGGAGGATGGCGTCGCGCCCATGCACGGGGCTGTAGGCGCCGATCGCCGCGGCCATGACGAAGAACAGGCTGCCGGGTGGGGGGGCAGCGTAGAAGCGGCAGACCATGGTGACGAGCACGGTGATGAGCACGAGCAAGGGCACCACCAGCGGCGGGACCAGGTGCCCCAGCAGGCCCAGCGCGTAGCTGCAGCCCATGCCGAAGGCGCAGGCCATCAGCCAGGCCATGCGGTGGGCCAGCCGCGTGGCGGGCAGGTGCAGGAAGACCAGACCGCCCAGCGAGCCGGCCAGACCCAGGCCCAGCTCGCCGTAGGCCGCGCCGATGAAGATCGGCAGGCCGCTGGCGAGCGCGGCGGCCACCGGCATTTCCCAGGGCCGGTCGCTGCGGTTCACGCGCGCCAGCTGGCGCCATTCGTTGAGCAGAAAAGGCTTCAGGGCCATGGGTTCCTCGCCGGCGGTCGTGCCAGCGCGGCGGCCACGCGCGCGCGCAGGGCCGGCAGCACCTCATGCTCGAACCAGGGGTTGTTGCGCAGCCAGCGGTTGTTGCGCGGGCTGGGGTGGGGCAGGGGCAGCAGGCCAGGGCCGCAGTCGCGCCAGGCGCGCACCGTCTCGGTCAGCGTGGCGCGGGCCGCCGGTCCCAGGTGCCAGGCCTGGGCGTGGCGGCCGACCGCCAGCACCAGTTCCACCCGTGGCAGCTGAGCCAGCAAGTGGGCGCGCCAGGCCGGGGCGCATTCCGGGCGGGGCGGCAGGTCACCGCCCGGGCCGGTGCCGGGGTAGCACAGGCCCATGGGCAGCAGGGCCACGGCGCGCGGGTCGTAGAAGGTGCGGGTGTCCACGCCCATCCAGTCGCGCAGGCGCTCGCCGCTCGGGTCGTCGAAGGGAATGCCGCTGAGGTTCACGCGCCGCCCCGGCGCCTGGCCCGCGACCAGGACGCGGGCCGTGGCACCCAGCTGCAGCACCGGCCGGGGCGGATGCGGCAGCCGGTCCGCGCAGAGCCGGCAATGGCGCACCTCGCCGAGCAGGCGTTCGAGGGCGCTCGCGGAGGGAGAGGGTGGGGTGCGCGAAGCCATGGCGGACCGGAAGGCGCCCATTGTCGCGCCCAGGCGACGATGGGCGCGCCGGTGGGGCGCGGCCGAGCGCGCGGGCGCGCGCATCGCGCGGCAGTGCCGCCGCCAGGTGCGTCAAGGCGCACTGGGGCGGGTGGAGGAAACACCCCGCGCTGGCGAGCGGGGGCGTTCCGGCGGGGCGCGGACCGGGGTCAGCGCTGCTGCTGGGAAGGGCCGCCGCGTTGACCGCCCTGGCCACCCTGCTGGCCGCCTTGCTGGTGGCGCGGGCTGTCCTCGGCGCGCTGCTGCTCCTGCTTGCGCGGGCTGGGGCTGTCGTCCGGGCGCGGCTGGCCGGCCTGGTTGCGGTTCTGATTCGGGTTCTGGGGGTTCTGGTTCTGCTGCTGGGACGGGTTCTGTTGCGCCTCCTGCTGCTTCTGTCCCGCGCTGGGGTTTTGCTGGTTCGGGTTCTGGTTCTGCTGGTTCGGCATGTCGATCTCCTGGGGTTGATGAAGCCGTCGCCAACGCGGCGCCGACAGACCGGTGTTGGCAATCCCCGTGCCCATCGCACGCGCCGGGGACGCGGCACGCGGCTTGCCCGCGCCGGTGTCTTTGCAGGAGGTCCGACATGCCCAAGCCCCCTTCACCGCGCCGTGACGCGGCGGTGCCCCGCACCGCACCGCGACGGTCCGTCAACACCGGCCAACCACCGCTGACGCCGGGCGCCGGTCCCCGGCCGCGAAACGAAGCCCTCGAATTGCCGCACGAGCGCGACGAAGGCCTGCGCGCCACCCGGGCCGAGCCCGATCCGGTGATCGAGCAGGCCGGGCGGGACCTTGAATCGGGCCAGGTGGACACCGACCTGCGCGCCACACCGGGCCTGGACGCGCGGCGCCGCGAGGCGCTGCTGCGCCGGGGCGCCTGAGGCCCTGGTCGGCCGCCGGCCGGGCATGGCGCTTGCCGGGAATCGTCAGGCCGGCAAGACACGCTGGCGCATTCATTTCACACAGCAAGGAGCGCGTGATGGCACAGCACGAACCTGAAGAAACCGGCCGCTCCCAGGGCGGCGAGGCCCCGGGGGCGGACCAGCACCCCTATGGCGGTCGGGGCGGCTACGGGCGCACGCCCGGCCAGGTGGAGCGGGAGGACGAGCGGCGCACCCAGCCCCCGTCCCCGCCGGGTGCCGGCCGTGGCCCGACCGGGGCCCCCAACCCGGAGGGCCCATCGAACGGGACAAAGGACAGGGTTGCCAGCGGCTCGCGCGGCCGCTGAACACTTGGCGGGCCCGCCTTCGTGGGCCCATTGGCCGGCCCCCGCGCCGGCCTTTTTTCGGGGCCGGCCTCCGCGCCGCGGTGGCCGCCTCAGCCGTGCCGGCGGCGCTTGTCCACCGGCTCGATGCGCAGCAGCTGCCGGTACTTGGTGACGGTGCGCCGCGCCACCACCAGGCCCTGGGCGGTGAGCTGGCGCGTGATGTCGGCGTCCGACAGCGGGCGCGCCGGGTTCTCGGCCTGGATGATGTCGCCGATCAGCCCGCGGATGGCGGTGCCCGAGCAGGCGTTGCCGGCCGCGCTGACCATGGGCCGCGAGAAGAAGTACTTCAGCTCGAACACGCCCAGCGGCGTGGCCATGTGCTTGTTGTTCGTCACGCGCGAGACGGTGGACTCGTGCACGCCGACTTCCTCGGCGATCTCGCGCAGCACCAGCGGCTTCATGGCCATGGGGCCGAACTCCAGGAAGTGGCGCTGGCGCCGCACGATGGCCCGCGCCACGTCGAGGATGGTGGAGAAGCGCTGCTCCACGTTGCGCAGGGTCCAGCGCGCGTCCTGCAGCTGCTCACCGAGCGCGCCGCTGCTGCGGGTCCGGTGGCGCTGGTACAGCTCGGCATAGACCTGGTTCAGGCGCACGCGCGGCACCACGGCGGGGTTGAGCTGCACCGACCACTGGCCGCGCTGTCGGCGCACGATCACGTCCGGCACGATGTAGTCGACGCGCGAATCGCCGACGCGCCAGCCGGGCCGCGGGTCCAGGTGGCGGATGCGGTCGACCACGGCTTCCACGCGGCGCAAGGGCTCGCGCAGCGTGGCGGCCAGGCCGGGCACGTCGCGCGCGGCCAGCGCCTGCAGGTGCTCACCCACAATGCGCTCGGCCAGCGCGCGGCAGGGGCCGTCCTCCATCTGCCGCACCTGCAGCAGCAGGCATTCGCCCACGCCGCGCGCGGCCACGCCGACGGGCTCCAGCGACTGCACCAGCCGCAGCGCGACCAGCATCTCGGCCGGGGCCGCGGGCGGTGTGCAGGGCACCAGGCCGGCGATCTCCTCCAGCGGCGTGCGCAGGTAGCCGTCGTCGTCCAGTGACTCGACCACCGCGCGCGCCAGGGCCAGGTCGCGCGGCGTCAGGGCCATCACGTTGAGCTGGCCGTGCAGGTGCATGGCCAGCGTGGTGGCACTGGCCGTGAGGTCCATGGCCGTGGCGTCGCCGTCGCCGGTGGGACGCAGTGGCGAGCCGCCGTCGTTGATCCACAGCTCGCGGTCGTCGGTGCCGCCGATCGGCCCGCTGTCCCAGGCGTCGTTGGAGGCCTCCGTCCGGGGGGCGGAGCCGTCTTCGCCGTCCGGGGTCTCGGCCGGCGCAGTGGCCGGGTCGCTGTCGTCCTCGCTTTCCAGGAAGGGGTTGTCGCCCAGCTTCTGGCGCACCAGCGCCGCGAAGTCCAGCGAGGACATCTGCAGCAGCTGCACGGCGCGCTGCAGGCGCGGCGACAGCGCCTGTGTGGGCGTGGGGGCCTGCAATGGCCGGATCTCGTTGCGCAGCGCAAGTCCCATGGAACCTCCTCTGGTGTGTGGGGGCGCCGCCCGCCGGCGCCGGAAGCGCCTGTGTCGCAAGGCCTGTGCCGCCGCCGGCCGACGGTCGGTCGATCGGCGCGCAAGCCGCGCCGTGCCTGGCGTTGCGGCGGCAGTGGCAGCGCTCGAGTGGCCCGCCGGGCGGCGCCGAAGGGACGAATCTGCCGCCCCGGGCGCGCGAATTGCCGCAAAAGCTGCAGACCGCTCGATCGCCTGCTCAGTGCCTGCTCAGTGCCGGCTCAGTCGGGCGCTTCGTCCTGCAGCCAGGCGGCGCGCCGCTCGGCCAGCTCGGTCTCCAAAAGGGACCGCTCGCCCCCGTTCAGTCGGGGCCACACGTGGTGCCGCTGCCAGGCGGCGTGCGTGCGCAGCGCCTGCGCCAGCGCGCGCGCCTCGCGTTCGGTGTGCGCCTGATCGCTCACGCGGGTGGCCAGGCGCTCCACGCGGGCCAGCAGATCGGCGAGCTGCGATTCGGTTTCGCCGCGCAGGGCCGGGGCGGGCAGACGCGGCAGCACCTCTTCTCGTTCGAAGTCCACGATGGCGCGCACGCGGCCACCGATGCGGCCCAGGCGCGCGCCCAGGTCGGTGGGGCCGGTGCCGTCGTCCACCAGCCGTTCATATTCGGCGAACAAGCGCTCGAGGCGGTCGAATTCCTGTTCCAGCGCGGGCAGGGGCGAGGGGGTGGCGGTAGGGGTGGCGTTCATGGCCAGTGCCGGCAAACGGCGCACCCGTGGCGCACCCGGGTAGGCGCGCGATTTGCCCGTGGGCGTCAGAAGAACAAAAGAACCCTTTTCGCTATGGCTCTGCGCGTTCGCCTGATCCTTCTGGTCCTGGCCGTGTTGCTGCCCGTTCTGGGGGCGGTGGCCTGGGCCACGCTGGCGTCCTGGCGCTCGGGCCAGGCCGCGCTAGAGCGTCAGGCCAGCGAGGACGCGCGCGCCCTGAGCCGCGCGATCGACCGCGAATTCACCCGCTACGGCGCCATCGCGCGCGCGCTGGCGGCCTCGCCGCTGCTGGACCGTGCGCCGCGCCTGAGCGAGCCGGAGCGCGCCGCCTTCGACCAGGGCGTGCGCCGCGCGATCGGCGGCTCGCCGGTGTCGGTGGAGCTGCTCAGCGCATCGGTGCGCTGGCTGGACACCCGACTGCCGGTGGGCGCGCCACCGAGCCGCCGCGCCCCGGGGACCACCGCGCTGGTGTCCTCATCCGGTGTGCGCGCGCTGGACGTGGGCGACGGCCTGGCCTGGGTGGAGCCGGTGTTTCGCCAGGGGCCGGGTCCGGCGATGAACCTGCGCCTGGTGATGCCGCCGGCCGAACTGCAGCGGCTCATGGACCAGCGCCCCTTGCGCGAGGGTTGGGGGACGCTGCTGCTCGATCCGCGCGGGCGGGTGGTGGCGCGCCGCCCGGCGCCGGTCGCGGGCGAAGCCGAGCGCTCGCTCGACGGCCTGATCCGCGAGAGCCTGGCGGGCCGGGGCGAGGGCCGCTTCGCCCTGCGCACGCCCGCGGGCGTGCCCTTGCGCGTGCACTTCAGCCGCACGCCGCAGGGCTGGACCGCGCTCACCACCGTGCCGCGCGCGCCGCCCCAGCCGGCGTTCGCCAGCGGGCCCGGTGGCCCCCTGCTGGCCGCGCTCGCGCTGCTGGCCCTGGCGGTGGCCGGGGCCGGGTGGGTGGCGCGCGCCGAGTTGCGCCGCCAGTTGGCCGAGGCGGTGGAGCGCGCGCGCCAGGCCGAGCGCGGGGACGCCGGCCGCGAGCGGGTGGAGGCGCTGGGGCGCCTGACCGGGCGCGTGGCGCACGAGTTCAACAACCTGCTGGGCGTGATCAGCAACAGCGCCTACCTGATCCAGCGCCAGGCCACACAGCCGGCGCTGGCCATGCCGGTGGCCGCCACACTGCGCGCGGTAGAGGCCGCGAGCCGGCTCACGCAGCAACTGCTGCGTTTCGGCGCGCGCCGGCGCGCGCGGCCCCGCACGCTCTCGCTGAGCGAATGGCTGCCCGAGCGGCGCGACCTGCTGGGCGTGGTGTTGGGCCGGCGCGTCGAGCTGCGCATCGAGGTGCCCGACGAGGAACTGAACGTCTGGGTCGACCCCGACGAGCTGGAGCTCGCGCTGATCAACCTCGCACTGAACGCGCGCGACACGCTGTCCGAGGGCGGTCGGGTGTGGGTCGGTGCCGAGCGCGCGAGCGCGGCGCTGTCGGCGGACCTGCCGGACGGCCGCTACCTGGGCATCGCGCTGCGCGACAGCGGGCCGGGCACGGAGGCCGCGGGGGGCTCGCACGCGTTCGAGCCCGTCGGCACCGCTCAGGAACCGATCCCGGAGGCCGGCCTCGGCCTCAGCCAGGTGCGCGGCCTGTGCGCGCAGGCGGGCGGCCAGGCCGTGCGGCGCCGCCGGCCCGGGCAGGGCAGCGAGGTCGTGCTGGTGCTGCCCGCGGTGGCGGCCGAGGTTCCGGCCGAGGTGCCGGACGAGGTGCCGCTGAAGACCGCGGCGGGTGGCGACGGGCTGGCGCCGCTGCGCGCCCGCGTGCTGCTGGCCGAGGACAACGACGCGCTCGGCGACGTGACGGTGGCGCTCATTGAAAGCATGGGCGCGCGCGTGGAGCGCGCCGCGCACGCCGCCCAGGCACTGGAGCGGCTGGAGCGCGGGCCGGCCGTGGACGTGCTGCTGACCGATCTGACCATGCCCGGCGCACTCGACGGCCTGGGCCTGGCGCGCACCGTGCGCCGGCGCTGGCCCGGCGTGCGCGTGGTGCTGATCAGCGCGCAGGGCGACGCGCTGGCCGAGGGGGAGAACTTCCCCGTGCTGCGCAAGCCTTGCGCGCCAGCGGTGCTGATGGCGGCGCTGCGGCCGGCGTCGGCGGAGGGGCGGCCTGCCGCGCCGGGGGCGGGCACGCCATGTGCCCCATGAGCGTGTCGCGCACCGCGACTGCGCGCGTGACCTTGTTCAACCCCTTCGAGGACACACCACCATGGACCAGAAAGCACTGATCAACTGCCTGAACGACCTGATTGAAACCTGCAAGGACGGCGAGTTCGGCTTCCGCAGCACGGGCGAGCACCTGCACGCCGCCGAACTGCAGCGCCTGTTCCTGGCGCGCGCCGAGGAGTGCCGCCAGGCGGCTTCCGAGCTGCAGGCCCTGGTGCTGCAGCTGGGTGGCAACGCGCAGGATCGTGGGTCGGTCGCCGGTGCCGCGCACCGCGGCTGGGTCGCGGTCAAGGGCACGCTCGCCGGCTACAGCGACGTCACCATGCTCGAGGAAGCCGAGCGCGGCGAGGACGTGGCCATCGAACGCTACCGCGAGGCCCTGGCCAAGGACCTGCCGCCCGATGTGCGCGTGGTGGTCGAGCGCCAGCACGAAGGCGCCAAGCGCAACCACACGCAGGTGAGGGCGCTGCGCGACCAGGCCCGGGCGATGGCGGAGTGAATCGCACGGGCGCGGCCCGCGCTGCTTGGGCGGCCGGGCCGCCCGCACCGGGCAGCCCGTTCAAGGCCGCGCCGGTGGCTCGCCCGCGTATTCCTTGAGCCGGTTGTAGAGCGTCTTCAGGCTGATGCCCAGCACGGCGGCCGTGCGCTCCTTCTGCTGCTGGCACGCGTTCAACGTGGCCTCGATCAGCAGGCGCTCGGCCTGCGCCATCGATACGCCGACCGGCAGCGTGATGGCGGGTGTGCCCCCGGGGCCGGGCAGGGCCGGGGCCGCTTCGGCGGCGGGCAGGGGCAGCCACTGCGCGTCGATGGACTCGCCGTCGGCCATCACATAGGCGCGGTGCACGGCGTTGCGCAACTCGCGCACGTTGCCGGGCCAGGGGTAGGCCGCGAGCTGGCGCAGGGCCGAGGCGTCGAAGCGCCGTACCGCGCCTTCGCGGCGCGAGATGTCTTCCAGGAAGTGCCGCGCGAGCAGGGGCACGTCGTCCAGGCGCTCGCGCAGCGGCGGCAGTTCGATCGGGAAGACCGCCAGGCGGTAGAGCAGGTCCTCGCGCAGCTTGCCCTGGGCCACGGCCTCGTGCGGGACGCGGTTGGTGGCGGCGATGATGCGCACGTCGGTCTGGATGCTCTGCGTGGAGCCCACGCGCATGAAGCGGCCGGTTTCCAGCACGCGCAGCAGCTTGACCTGCAGGTCCAGCGGCATCTCGGTGATTTCGTCGAGGAACAGGGTGCCACCACCGGCGCGCTCGAAGAAGCCCAGGTGCTGACGGTCGGCGCCGGTGAAACTGCCTTTCTCGTGGCCGAAGATCTCGCTTTCCATCAGGTGGGGCGAGATGGCGCCGCAGTTCACCGCCAGGAAGGGGCCCGCGTGGCGGCGGCTGAAGCCGTGCACGGTCTGCGCCACCAGCTCCTTGCCGCTGCCGCTTTCGCCGGTGATCAGCACCGTGACCGAGGTGGGCGCGACGCGGTGGATCTGTTCGTAGACCCGGCGCATGGCGGGGCTCTGGCCCCACAGCAGGCCGAAGCGGCCGCCGTCGGCGGCGGGGTCGCGCGGCGTGGGGGCCGGCGCCGGCGCGGCCTCGCTGGCGGGCCGGGCGCCGCAGCGCGTGAGCACGCGCTGCAGCTGCTGCATGGCGATGGGCTTGACCAGGTAGTCGGCCGCGCCGCGGCGCATGGCTTCGATGGACGAGTCCAGGCTCGCGTGGCCGGTGACGAGCACGATGTCGGAGTCGTTGATCAGCTGAGGGTCGGAGAACAGATCGAGGCCGTTGCCATCGGGCAGTTGCAGGTCGAGCAGCACCAGGTCCGGCGGCTGCAGGGCGATCTGGCGGCGCGCGTCGCGCAGGGTGTGGGCCACGGCCACCGAGAAGCGGTCGGCGCGCACGAGTTCGCGCAGCGTGGTGGCGGAGTCGGTGTCGTCGTCAACGATCAGCACATGGTTCATTCGTGGCGTTCCCCCTGTCGGTCTTGGTTGTCACGGGACTGGACCGGCCATCATGGGCGCCGCATGGGCCAGCGTCTGTTTCGATATGTGAGCGCGTCGGGCACGCCGCTTGCCCCCCGCGGCCCGATGCCTCGCGGACATCGCCCCGTGACACGCGACCGGCCGACAGGCGGTCGAGGCGGGCGTTGGAGGCCCTCGGCGGCCCGGCTCAATCGCCCCGTGGCCCGCGCTGCCCACGCCGGCGCGCGGACACGCAGGTGAACTCGGCGCCGATGAGGAAGACCTGGGCGCAGAAGTACACCCACATCAGCAGCGCCACCAGCGAGGCCGCCGCGCCGAAGGCGGAGAGCACGGCGCTGCCGCCGATGTACCAGCCCAGCGCGGTCTTGCCGAGCGAGAACAGCAGCGCCGCCACGGCCGCGCCCAGCCAGATGTCGCGCCACGGCAGGCTCAGGCGCGGCATGCCTTTGTAGAGCGCGGCGAACACGGCGGTCATGAGGGCCAGGCTGAGGGTGAAGTTGAAGGCCTCGGCCAGCCCCGGCAGTCCGGGCGCCAGCCAGGCGGGCCACCACCAGGTGGCGGCCGCGGCCAGCGCCGCGCTCAGCGCGATGGAGCCCATCAGCAGCAGGCCGCAGGCCAGTATGGCCAACACGGCGAGCGCCCGCGCGCGCAGGCCCACCCACCAGGGCGGCGGCGGCAGCGATTCGCTGCGCCAGATGCGGTCCAGCGCGGACTGCAGCTCGGCCAGCACGGTGGTGGCGCCAAACAGCAGGGCGGCGCCACCGGCCAGTCCCGCCCAACCCGCCTCGGGCCGGTGCAGGGCTTGCAGCACGGATTGCACCGAGCGCGCCGGGGCCTCGCCGATGAGGGGCGCCAGGCGGTGCGTGAGTTCACCGGTGGCCGCCCGCTCGCCGAAGAACAGGCCGGCCACCGAGACCGCGATCAACAGCAGGGGGGCGGCGGAGAACAGCGCGTAGTAGGCGATGGCCGCGCCCATGCTGGTGGCGCCGTCGTCGCGCCAGGCGGCGTAGACCTCGCGCAGGAAGGACCAGGCCGCGCGCATCGCCGGCCTCACGGCGCGGCGGCCGAGGCCGCAGGCCTGCGCTGGTGGTCGAGCAGGTGGCTGATCTGCAGCGGACTCACGGGTTTGGTCAGGTGCAGGTCGAAGCCGGCCTCCAGCGCGAGTTCGCGGTCGTGCAGCTGGCTCCAGCCGGTGACGGCCACCAGCAGCGTGTCCCCGCCCCCGGGCGAGCGGCGGATCTCGCGCGCCACCTGGTGGCCGGTGCGCCCGGGCATGCCGATGTCGAGCAGGCAGACGTCGGGGCGCTCCTCGCGCCACTGGGCCACGGCCTCGTTGCCGTCGTAGGCCATGTGCACCTCATGGCCGTCGGCCTGCAGCAGGGCGGCCAGGGTGTCGGAGGCGTCGCGGTTGTCGTCGGCGATGAGCACGCGCAGGCGCCGCCGCTCGCGCTCGGCCGGCTCGCCATCCCCGGCCGGCGCCGGCAGACAGGCCGGGCCCGCCGGCAGGCGGACGGTGAACACGCTGCCCCGGCCGGCGCCGTCGCTGGCGGCCGTGAGCGTGCCGCCATGCAGCTCCACCAGCCCCTTGGACATGGCCAGGCCGATGCCCAGCCCACCGCTGGTGCGCTCGCCGGCGTGGTGCAGCTGGGTGAACATGCGGAAGGCCTCGGGGATGGACTCGGGCGGAATGCCGATGCCGTTGTCGCGCACCTCGATGACGATGGCGTCGCCTCGCTGGCCGGCGTGCAACTCGATGGTGCCGCCCGGGTCGGTGTACTTGGCGGCGTTGGTGAGCAGGTTGCCCACCACCTGCGCCAGGCGCAGGGGGTCGGCGTCGAACACGGTGGGCCGCTGATCGACGAAGCTCAGCAACTGATGCCCCTTGGCGTCGATCAGCGGGCGGGCCGTCTCCACCGCCGAGGCCAGCACGCCGGCCAGGTCGGTGGGCGAGCGGCGCAGGGCCAGCGCGCCGCGCGTGATGCGCGAGATGTCGAGCAGGTCGTCCAGCAGCAGGGCCATGTGCGAGACCTGGCGGTCGATGACCTCGCAGCTCCAGCGTTTCTGCTCCTCGCTGGCGTGCGGCGACATGGCCAGCAGCGTGGCCTGGCGGATGGGCGCGAGCGGGTTGCGCAGCTCGTGCGCGAGCGTGGCCAGGAACTCGTCCTTGCGGCGGTCGCTGTCGCGCAGCAGCTGTTCGTTGCGCATGCGCTCGGAGATGTCGGTGAACCACACGCCCAGGCCGTCGGGGATGGGCGAGGCGATGCAGTGCAGCCAGCGCGGCTCGGCGCCCGCGTGGTCGACGGCGTCGAACTCGCAGGTGCTGGCCGATTCGATGGCGGTGACGCAGTAGCTGAAGGCGGGGTGCCCCATCCAGCGGCAGCTCGGGTTCTGCAGCACGCGCTGGCCCACCACCTCGCCCGGGGCGCAGTCCAGCGCGTGCGCGGCCGCGCGGTTGAGGTAGACCCACAGAAAGTCGACGATGCGCTCGCCCTGCCGCACGGGCCGCAGGATGACGAAGGGCGCGCCGGAAGACGTGAGCACCGCCTCGAAGCGCCCCTGCGTGGCGAGCAGCTCGTCCCGGGTGCGCGCGCGCTCGGTGAACATGGCGGCCTTGCGGGCGCAGATGTCGGCCAGGCGGCGCTCGCGCTCGGTGGGTGGGCGCGATTCGTCCAGGTGCACGGTGATCGCCCCCAGCACCTGGCCCTGGGAACTGATCAGGGGCGTGCTGTGGACCGCGCGGATCGCCTGGGTCTCGAAGAAGTCGCGGCAGGCCTTGAAGGTTTCGCTGGTGCGGGTGTCTGCCACCACCACGCGCGCGCCCTGGCGGCAGGCCTCGGCGCAGGCGCCGGTGCTCAGGCCCTCGGCCATGGCCAGCGCGGCCTCGTCGAAGCCCAGGCTGGCCTCGACGCGCAGGCCGTCCGCGCCGGGCTCGCACAGCGCGACCATGCCACGGCGCGCGCCATGGAAGTGCGCCAGCGCGGCCAGGATCATGTTCAGCTGCTGCGCGAGCTGCGGCGTCTCCAGCAATTGCGTGCTCAGTTCGTGCAGGTGGTTCAGGTCATCGACCTGCTGGCCGAGCTGTTCGCGCGCGGCCTCCAGCTGGGCGTCGACGCGTTTGCGCTCGGTGACGTCCACGCAGGCGCCGCGCAGGCGCACCGCGCGTTGGCCGCGCCAGACGACGTGCACGCGCAGCAGCAGCTGCCGGGGCGGCGCGCCGTCGGCCGAGGGCACGCTCAGTTCGCGCTCGTAGTAGGCCGCGCCCTCTTTCAATCGGCGCATGATGTGCTCGCGGCTGTCGGCCAGCAGGTGGGGCGGGATGCGCGCGGTCCAGTCATGCAGGGGCACGGCCCCATTCGACACCGGCGCGCCGGCCAGCCGGGCCAGCACGGGCGAGGCCCGCACGGTCCGGGCGGCGAGGTCGATGTCGAACACGCCGATCCCCGTGCCTTCGATGGCCATGGAGAGCCGGTCTTCCGCCAGCGCCGCGCGCGCCCGCGTGTTGCGCAGTGACCCCCCCAGGCCGACCAACAGCCCGCCCAGCAGCAGGTACAGCGCCAGGCGCATCGGGTCGGCGCCGGTGGGGCTGGTCCAGGCGTCCAGCGCGGCCAGGGGCCAGCCGGTGCCGATGGCTCCGGCGAGCAGCAAGAGCACGCCCGGCCCCGGGCCCAGCGCGGCGGCCGCCACGGCGGCCGCCGGCAGGTAGAACACGAAGGGCCGCAGAGCGCCCACCGACGGCCACAGCAGCCAGTGCAGCGCGCCGGCGAGCACGGCGATCACCAGGGCAATGGCATAACGTTGCGCATTCGACATTTCCTTACCGTAGCGCCATTGGTTCATGGTGTGCGTATCCAGAAGAAAGCGTGGGCGCCCGGTCATCGGTGCCGGCGCCGGGAAAGGAACGTTCGCCGCGGCCGCCGGCTCCATGCGACAAGGACGCTGCGATGGAACGGACAAGGCCGACCCTCTCCCTGTGGCAACGCGCGCTGCGCCAGATGGCCGGCCTGCTGGCGAGGCCGGGTCGCGATACCGCGGCCCGGGCGGCGCCACTGGGCGACGCGGACTGGGCGGCCCGCTCGGCGGTGGGCGAGGAAGACCCCGGCGCCAGTGTGGATCTGCTCGATACCCGGCCGCCGTCGCCGGAGGCGATCAGGGCGGGTGGGCCGCCGCGCGGCTGAGGTGGTCGCCCGCCGGAGGCGGGGGTTCGGTCGGGCCGGGCACCGGCGGTGCCGGCGGCGGATCGCCCATCGGCGGCGGTACGGGGTCGGTGAGGGGCGGCGGCGCCGGGGGCTGCACCGGCGGTGGAGGGGGGGTGTGCATGGAAGTCATACCGCTTTCTTGCGCTCGTCGCGCGGGTGGGGAAGGTGATCGGGGGATGGGTCGCGGGCCAGGATCGCGATGCCGCCGTCGGGTTCCAGCACGGCCCACTTCACGTCCTGCAGCCGCTGCAGACCGGCCTTGTGCATCTCGGTGAACACCTCGTCGGGCGTGACGCGCATGCATCATCAGCAGCGACACCAACTCCAGCGGCGCGAGCTGGCCGAATTCGCGCTTGCCCAGGATGCGCAGACCGACCAGCACGAACAGGCAGATGACGGCGACGCGCAGCACGGTGTCCATGGGGCTTGGGCCGCTTCACAGCAGCACCAGGGTAGAAAACGCCAGCCGCGCGAGCGCGGGCCGGTCGGCACCCCTCAGTTCGACCCAGCCCGGCAGGCGACCCCAGTCGTCTGCCTCCAGCGGCCCGATCCGCACCACCCGGCGATAGGCGGGCGAGGGGCGTGGCAGGGCGGGCGGCGGCGTGGGCGGCATGGTGGCTCCGGGCTGGCAAACGGCGTGCCCGGTGGCTGGCGTGCCCTGGGCGCGCCGCTTGCCAGCGACCGGAACCCCCTCCCTCAAGCCTTTGGAAAGGACCTACCCATGAACCAAGTCAGCGAAGTGATGACCCGTGGCGTGCGCACCCTGTCGCCGCAAGACACCCTGCGTCTGGCGGCGCAGGCCATGGAAGAGATGGAGATCGGCTCCATCCCCGTGTGCGACGGCCAGCGCCTGCTCGGCATGGTGACCGACCGCGACCTCGTGGTGCGGGGCCTGGCCCAGGGCCTGGCGCCCGAGCGCACCACCCTGAGCGAGGTGATGAGCCCGCACGTGCAGTGGTGTTACGAGGACCAGTCCATCGAAGAAGCCGCGCAGCTGATGTGCGACGCGCAAATCCGCCGCCTGCCGGTGGTGGACCACGACAAGCGCCTGGTGGGCCTGCTGTCCCTGGGCGACGTGGCGGTGAAGGCCGGCCCAGGCGACGCCGCCCAGGCTTTGCAGGACATTTCGCGACCCGCGAAGCCGGAGCGCGGCGGCCTGTCGCAGGCCAGTGGCCCGGCGGGTGGCGGTGCCGACGCCGCCGGCCGGCGCTCATGAACCTTTGGAGGCGCTGCCCTTGGGCGGGGGCAGCTCCTTCGCCATCGTGAGGTGGCGCTGCAGGCCGGGCAGGCCGCGCGAAGCGAAGGCCTTGACGTCCGGGTCGTCGGCCCGGGCAGCGGCCTTGTCGAACAGCTTGATGGCGTCTTCGTGGGCGCCGATGCCGAACGTCTCGACGTAGCGGCGGTTGAAGGTATCGCCCGCCGAGGTGGACAGCAGCTTGAGCCGGCCCCGCTGCAGCATCGAGGCTTCGCGCGGCAGGTCCACGCCCTTGGCGCGGGCCAGGGCGGCGAGTTCTTCGGCCAGTCGGGTGTGCTCCTCCACCATGGTCTGCGCGAAGCGCTGGACCTGCGGGTCGCTGGCTTTCTGCACGGCCAGGCGACTGGCCTCGATCTCGGCGTGGCCGTTCTGCGCGGCCTGTTCCATGAAGCCGCTGTCGGCCCGGGTGGCGCGCGCGGCGGCCGGGGGAGAGGGGGACGCGGCGCCTGTCTGCGCCCAGGACGGCAGCGAGAGCAGGGGCAGGGTGGCGAGTGCGATGGCGCGGCGGCGATGAAGGGAGGGCATGGCGGGATCTCCGGTGAACGAAAGGGCCCCGCGGGCGGCAAGCCATGTGCCTGTGCCACGGCTCTGCCACCGTGGCGGCCGGGCACAGGCCTTGCCGCCCCACCATCGCGGGCCCTTCGAACCCGCGATGCAGGAGTCCCCATGAAAAAGTCCCATGCCGCTGTCGATCTGCCCGCCACGCTGGAGCGGTCTTCCCCCAAGGCCCAGCGCACCTACGCCAAAACCCTGCTGAGCGCCGAGCAGCAATACGGCCCGGGCGAGCGCGCCAGCCGCACCGCCTTCGCCACGCTCAAGCACGGCTTCGAAAAGGTGGACGACCGCTGGGTGGCCAAGCGACGCAAAGGCCCCTCGGACCCGCGCTCGGCCGGCCCGCGCTCGGCCGCCCGCCGCAACCGGGGCGAGACCTACGGGGGCGTCGACGGCATCGGCCACACCCGGGCCGAGTTGTACCGGCGCGCCACCGCCCTGGGCATCCGGGGCCGCTCCACCATGCGCAAGGCGGAACTGGCCCAAGCGATCGGCGACCGGCAGAAATCCTGAGCCGCGCCTGCGACGCCAGCGCCCGATGGGCGGAATTGGACCGGTTTTGCGTGCGCTGCTTGGCGCCTAGGCCGCACGCCCTGATCGCACAATAGCCCCTGGCGGTATCCGTCGCCCGGCCAATGGTCGGTGTCCCGGATGCCATTGGGGGCGCGGTGCGCTCGCTAGAATGAAATTCATGGCTTCGCAGATACCCAAGAAACCAGAGACCCCGGCGGCCCCGCCCGCGACGGGCAGCGACGATGCGGTCGTGCTGGAACGGCGCACCCAGCGCGTCCAGCCGCCCCAGATGTACCAGGTGGTGCTGCTCAACGACGACTTCACCCCCATGGAATTCGTCGTGCAGGTCATCCAGGAGTACTTCAGCAAGGACCGAGAAACGGCCACCCAGATCATGCTGAAGATTCACCTGGAGGGAAAAGGGGTTTGCGGCGTGTATTCGCGCGACGTGGCCAGTACCAAGGTAGATCAGGTGCTGCAGGCCGCCCGCTCGGCGGGACACCCCTTGCAATGCTTGAGCGAACCTGTTGAATAAGCGTTCAAACGCCCAATCTAGAGCCTACATTCGTCTCAGGACGCGTATTCTGACCCCCAGCACAAAGGACGTGCCACATGATTGCCCAGGAACTTGAAGTCAGCTTGCACATGGCCTTCGTTGAGGCCAGGCAGCAGCGGCACGAATTCATCACGGTGGAACACCTGCTGCTGGCCCTGCTCGACAACCCCAGCGCCGCCGAGGTCTTGCGCGCCTGCTCGGCCAACATCGACGACCTGCGCAAGTCCTTGACCAACTTCATCAAGGACAACACCCCGCAGGTGGCCGGCACCGACGAGGTCGACACCCAGCCCACCCTGGGTTTCCAGCGCGTGATCCAGCGCGCCATCATGCACGTGCAGTCCACCGGCAACGGCAAGAAGGAAGTCACCGGCGCCAACGTGCTGGTCGCCATCTTTGGCGAAAAGGACTCGCACGCCGTGTACTACCTGCACCAGCAGGGCGTCACCCGCCTGGACGTGGTGAACTTCATCGCCCACGGCATCCGCAAGAGCGACCCGCCCGAGCCGACCAAGTCGAACGAGAGCGCCGCCGAGAACGAGGAGGCCACCGAAGCCAAGGGCAACGAGAAGGCCTCGCCGCTGGAGCAGTTCACCCAGAACCTGAACCAGATGGCCAAGGACGGCAAGATCGACCCGCTCATCGGCCGCGAGTACGAGGTCGAGCGCGTGATCCAGATCCTGTGCCGCCGCCGCAAGAACAACCCGCTGCTGGTGGGTGAGGCCGGCGTGGGCAAGACCGCCATCGCCGAGGGCCTGGCCTGGCGCATCACCCAAGGCGATGTGCCGGAGATCCTGGCCGAGTCCAACGTGTATTCGCTGGACATGGGCGCGCTGCTGGCCGGCACCAAGTACCGCGGCGATTTCGAGCAGCGCCTCAAAGGCGTGCTCAAGTCGCTCAAGGACAAGCCCAATGCCATCCTGTTCATCGACGAGATCCACACCCTGATCGGGGCCGGCGCGGCCTCGGGCGGCACGCTGGACGCGTCCAACCTGCTCAAGCCGGCGCTCTCCAGCGGCCAGCTCAAGTGCATCGGCGCGACCACCTTCGCCGAGTACCGCGGCATTTTCGAGAAGGACGCGGCGCTGTCGCGGCGCTTCCAGAAGGTCGACGTGGTCGAGCCGACGGTGGAGCAGACCGTGGACATCCTCAAGGGCCTGAAATCGCGCTTCGAGGAGCACCACAACGTCAAGTACGCCGTGGCGGCCCTGCAGGCCGCGGCCGAGCTGTCGGCCAAGTACATCAACGACCGCCACCTGCCCGACAAGGCCATCGACGTGATCGACGAGGCCGGCGCGGCGCAGCGCATCCTGCCGGCGTCCAAGCGCAAGAAAACCATCTCCAAGACCGAGGTCGAGGAGATCGTGGCCAAGATCGCGCGCATCCCGCCCGCCAACGTGTCCAACGACGACCGCGGCAAGCTGCAGACGCTGGAGCGCGACCTCAAGAGCGTGGTGTTTGGCCAGGACAAGGCGCTGGAGGTGCTCGCCGCCAGCGTGAAGATGGCGCGCTCGGGCCTGGGCAAGGCCGACAAACCGATCGGCGCTTTCCTGTTCAGCGGCCCCACCGGCGTGGGCAAGACCGAAGCGGCCAAGCAGCTCGCCTACATCATGGGCATCGAGCTGATCCGCTTCGACATGTCCGAGTACATGGAGCGCCACGCGGTGAGCCGACTGATCGGCGCGCCTCCGGGCTACGTGGGCTTCGACCAGGGCGGCCTGCTGACCGAGGCCATCACCAAGAAGCCGCACTGCGTGCTGCTGCTCGACGAGATCGAGAAGGCGCACCCGGACATCTTCAACGTGCTGCTGCAGGTGATGGACCACGGCACGCTGACCGACAACAACGGACGCAAGGCCGACTTCCGCAACGTGATCATCATCATGACCACGAACGCGGGTGCCGAGACCATGAACAAGGCCACCATCGGCTTCACCAACCCGCGCGCCGCCGGCGACGAGATGGCCGACATCAAGCGCCTGTTCACGCCCGAGTTCCGCAACCGCCTCGACGCGATCGTGAACTTCAAGGCGCTGGACGAGCAGATCATCCTGCGCGTGGTCGACAAGTTCCTGCTGCAGCTGGAAACGCAACTGGCCGAGAAGAAGGTGGAGGTCACCTTCACCGACACGCTGCGCCAGCACCTGGCCAAGAAGGGCTTCGACCCGCTCATGGGCGCGCGCCCGATGCAACGCCTGATCCAGGACACGATCCGCCGTGCGCTGGCCGACGAGTTGCTGTTCGGTCGCCTCACCGAAGGCGGTCGCCTCACCGTGGACCTGGTCACCAAGACCGGCGAAGACGGCAAGGAAACGCAGGAAGTCGATCTGGACATCCAGCCCCTGCCCAAGAAAGAGGGCAAGGCCAAGCCGGAAGAGGCAACCGAGGTCTAAGGACCGTCGGCGTGTCGAACGCCCGAGAGAAAAGCCCGGCTCCGCCGGGCTTTTCTTTGGGGGGTCTGCGCTTTTAGGCCGGGCGCCGGCGGCGACGGTTCAGCAGCAGGCCCAGGCCACACAGCAGCGCGAAGCCGGCGCCGCCCAGGAAAGTGGCCTGCGAGCCGAGCTGCTCCCACAGCAGGCCGGCGATGGCGCTGGCCAGCAGCATCGCGATCCCGCTCATCAGGTTGAACAGGCCAAAGGCCGTGCCACGCAGATCGGCCGGCGCGGTGTCGGCCACCATCGCCGCCAGCAGGCCCTGCGTCATGCCCATGTGCAGACCCCACAGCGCCACGCCCAGCAGCAGGGTCGGCCATCCTGGCGCGAAGGCCAGCACCACATCGGCGACCATCAGCACCGCCAGGCCCCAGGCCAGCAGCCGGGTGTGGCTCATCGAGTCCGAGAGCTTGCCGAAGGGGTACGCGCTGAGGGCATAGATCGCGTTCATCGCCACCATGACCAGCGGCACCAGGGACGCTGCCACGCCGAGCTGCTGCGCACGCAGCACCAGGAAGGCCTCGCTGAAGCGCGCCAGCGTGAAGACCGCGCCGATGATCACCACGCTCCAGTAGGGGCCGGCGAGCCGCCGCAAGGCCTCGCGCCGGATGGGGCTGCCACGGCCGGCGGTGCCCGGCGGCTGCGCGGGCTCGCGCACGCCCACGATGAGCAGCAGCACGGCGAGCACGCCCGGGATCACGGCGAACCAGAACACGGCGCGGAAATCGTTGGCCAGCAGGACCATGAGCACGGTGGCCAGCAGCGGGCCGACAAAGGCCCCCACCGTGTCGAGCGACTGGCGCAGGCCGTAGGCCGCGCCGCGCTGTTCGGGCGGCACCAGGTCGGCCACCAGGGCGTCGCGCGGCGCGCCACGTATGCCTTTGCCGATGCGGTCGACGAAACGCGCCGTGACCACCACACCGGCGCCCTGCGCCAGCGCGAAGGCCGGCTTGGTGAGTGCGCCCAGGCCGTAGCCGACCACGGCGAGCCACTTGCGGCGCCGGAAATGGTCGCTCAGCACGCCAGAGAAGACCTTGACGATGAGCGCCGTCGATTCGGCCACGCCCTCTATCAGGCCCACCACCAGCACGCTCACGCCCAGCGAGCCCACGAGAAAGATCGGCAGCAGGCTGTGGACCATCTCCGAAGAAATGTCCATGAGCAGGCTGACGAAGCCCAGCACCCAGATGGCGCGGGGCAGGGCGGGCCCAGCCTGCGGTGCCGGGGTGGGCGTGTGCGGCACGGGCGGGCTTTCGCTCCGAACGCGTGGCGGGTCGAGGGGCCCGGGTTCGCTTCAGCGCTTGCCGCCCAGCAGCCCGCCCAGCACCCCGCGCAGGATCTGGCGGCCCAGGCCGCTGGCCACGGTGCGCGCGGCGGTTTTGGCCATGGTCTGCACCAGGCCGTCGTACTGGCCGCCGCGCGGGCCCGTGCGGCCGAACAGCACCTCGTTGATCACGCTTTTTTCTTCCGCGGCCGGCGCGTCCTTGGCCGCGCCCGGGATGCGCGGGGTCTTGACGGCGGGCTTGCCCTCGGGCGCCTCGGCCGCTTCTTCGCCGCGACCGCCGGCGCGGCCGCGGAAGATCTCGAACGCGCTCTCGCGGTCCACCAGCTTTTCGTAGGTGCCAGCCACCAGCGAGCCCTGGATCAGCGCGCGCCGCTGCTCGGGCGTGATGGGGCCGATCTGGCTGCCTGGCGGCACCACGTAGGCGCGCTCGGTCTCGCAAGGGCGGCCCTTGGGGTCGAGAAAGCTCACCAGGGCTTCGCCCACGGCGAGTTCGGTGATGGCGGCCTCGATGTCCAGGCCGGCCTTGGGCCGCATGGTCTGGGCGGTGGACTTCACCGCCTTCTGGTCGCGCGGCGTGAAAGCGCGCAGCGCGTGCTGCACGCGGTTGCCGAGCTGGCCGAGCACGCTGTCGGGGATGTCCAGCGGGTTCTGCGTCACGAAGTACACGCCCACGCCCTTGGAGCGCACCAGGCGCACCACGAGCTCGATGCGCTCGACCAGCGCCTTGGGTGCCTCGTCGAACAGCAGGTGCGCCTCGTCGAAGAAGAACACCAGCTTGGGCTTGTCGGGGTCACCGATCTCGGGCAGGGTCTCGAACAGCTCCGAGAGCATCCACAGCAGGAAGGTGGCGTACAGGCGCGGCGCGTTGAGCAGCCTGTCGGCCGCCAGGATGTTGATCACCCCCTTGCCGTCCACGGTCTGCATGAAGTCGGCGATGTCGAGCATGGGCTCGCCGAAGAACTTGTCGCCGCCCTGCGATTCGACCTGCATGAGCCCGCGCTGGATGGCGCCGATGGAGGCGGCGCTGATGTTGCCGTACTCGGTGGTGAACTGCTTGGCGTTGTCGCCCACGTGCTGCAGCATGGCCCGCAGGTCCTTCATGTCGAGCAGCAGCAGGCCGTTGTCGTCGGCGATCTTGAAGATCAGGTTCAACACGCCGGACTGCGTGTCGTTCAGGTTGAGCATGCGCGCCAGCAGCAGCGGGCCCATGTCGCTGATGGTGGCGCGCACGGGGTGGCCCTGTTCGCCGAACACGTCCCACAGCGTGGTGGGGCATTCGGTGGGCTGGGGCAGCTCGATGCCGCGCTCGGCCAGCACGCCGGCCATCTTCTCGCCGATCTTGCCGGTCTGGCTGATGCCGCACAGGTCGCCCTTGACGTCGGCCATGAACACCGGCACGCCGATGCGCGAGAAGCCTTCGGCCATGGCCTGCAGCGTCACCGTCTTGCCCGTGCCGGTGGCGCCGGTGATGAGGCCGTGGCGGTTGGCCAGGCCGGGCAGCAGCTGGCAGGTGGTGTGGGCGTTCTTGGCGATCAGCAGGGGGTCGGCCATGGCGGGGTCCTGAGGGGGTGGGCGGGACGCAAAGGGACGGGAAGGGGCGCAATCGTAAAATCGCGGGCTCATTAGATCAAAGCCAGCAGGCATTTCGAGGACTTCCCATGGCCGGACACAGCAAATGGGCGAACATCCAGCACCGCAAGGGGCGCCAGGACGAGAAGCGGGGGAAGATCTGGACCCGCGTGATCCGTGAAATCACGGTGGCCGCGCGCAGCGGCGGCGGCGACCCCGCCATGAACCCGCGCCTGCGCCTGGCCATCGAGAAGGCCAAGGCGGCCAACATGCCGGCCGACCGCATCAAGTACAACGTGGACAAGGCCTCGGGCACGCTGGAAGGCCTGTCGCTGGAGGAAATCCGCTACGAGGGCTATGGCATCGGTGGCGCGGCGGTGATCCTGGACACCATGACCGACAACCGCGTGCGCACCGTGGCCGAGGTGCGCCACGCCTTCAGCAAGTACGGCGGCAACCTGGGCACCGAAGGCTCGGTGGCCTTCCAGTTCAAGCACTGCGGCCAGCTCATCTTCGCGCCCGGCACCTCGGAAGACGCGGTGATGGAGGTGGCTTTGGAGGCTGGCGCCGAGGACGTCATCACCGACGAGGACGGCGCCATCGAGGTGCTGACCGCGCCGGGCGACTTCGAGGCCGTGAAGGACGCGCTCGAAGCCAAGGGTCTCAAGCCCGAGATCGCCGAGGTGACCATGCGCGCCGAAAACACCGTGGCTCTGGCCGGCGAAGACGCCGCGCGCATGCAGAAGCTGCTGGACATCCTGGAAGACCTGGACGACGTGCAGAACGTCTACCACAACGCTGAAATCTCGGAATGAAGGTTCTTGTCATCGGCGGCGGTGGCCGCGAACACGCGCTCGCCTGGCGCCTGAAGCAGTCCGAGGGCGTGGACCAGGTGGTCGTGGCCCCGGGCAACGCCGGCACCGCGCGCGACCCGCAGCTCACCAACCTGCCCATCACCGACAAGGTGGCGCTGCGCGAATGGGTGCAGGCCCATGGGGTGGCGCTCACCGTGGTGGGGCCCGAGGCGCCGCTGGCGGCGGGCGTGGTGGACGAGTTCCGCGCGCACGGCCTGGCCATCTTCGGCCCCACGCGCCAGGCCGCGCAGCTGGAAAGCTCCAAGGCCTTCAGCAAGGCCTTCATGCAGCGCCACGGCATCCCCACGGCCGAGTACCAGGCCTTCACCGATCCGGTCCAGGCCCACGCTTACGTCGACGCAAAGGGCGCGCCCATCGTCGTCAAGGCCGACGGGCTGGCGGCCGGCAAGGGCGTGGTGGTGGCCATGACGGCGGCCGAGGCGCACGAGGCCATCGACTTCATGCTGCTGGATAACAAGCTCGGCGTGGCCCACAACGAAGGCGGCGCGCGCGTCGTCATCGAAGAGTTCCTGCAGGGCGAGGAAGCCAGCTTCATCGTGCTGTGCGACGGCGAGCACGCCCTGGCGCTGGCCACCAGCCAGGACCACAAGCGCCTGAAGGACGCCGACCAGGGCCCCAACACCGGCGGCATGGGCGCGTACTCCCCCGCGCCGGTGGTCACGCCCGAGGTGCACCGACGCGCCATGGACGAGGTGATCCTGCCCACGCTGCGCGGCATGAAGGCCGACGGCATTCCCTACACCGGCTTCCTCTACGCGGGCCTCATGGTCACGCCCGACGGCGCGGTCAAGACCCTGGAGTTCAACTGCCGCATGGGCGACCCCGAAACGCAGCCCATCATGATGCGGCTGCGCAGCAACTTCGCGCAGGTGCTGCTGGCCGCCACGCGCGGCGAACTCGATCGCGTGCAACTCGATTGGGACCCGCGCGTCGCGCTGGGCGTCGTGATGGCCGCGGCCGGCTACCCGCTGGACCCGCGCAAGGGCGACGCCATCACCGGCCTGCCCGCCGACGAGGCCGACCGCATGGTGTTCCACGCCGGCACCGCCCAGGACGGCGCGGCGGTGCGGGTGTCGGGCGGGCGCGTGCTGTGCGTCACCGCGCTGGCCGACTCGGTCGCGCAGGCGCAGCGCCGCGCCTATGAGGTGGTCGACGCGATCGCCTTCGACGGCATGCAATGCCGCCGCGACATCGGTTTCCGCGCGCTTTGATCGCCCCGGATCCGCGCGGGCCCGTCCCGCTGCCGCCACCCCACGCGGTGCGCTTTCGCGGCTCCCGCCTGGCGCGCGCGCTGCTGCGCCTGGCGGGCTGGCGCGTCGTCGAGGACGGCTTCCCGGGCCGCCAGGGCGTCGCCATCGTCTACCCCCACACCAGCAACTGGGACTTCGTGGTGGGCGTGCTGGCCAAATGGGCCATCGGCATTCCGGTGCGCTTCTGGGGCAAGGACACGCTGTTCGACGTGCCGCTGTTCGGCCGCTGGCTGCGCTGGCTCGGCGGCATTCCCATCGAACGCCGCTCGCCGCGCGGCGCCGTGGGCGCCATGGTGCACACCATGCGCGAGGCCGTGGCGCGCGGCGAACTGCTGTGGCTGGCGCTCTCGCCCGAGGGCACGCGCCGGCGCACGCCGGGCTGGCGCAGCGGCTTCTACCGCGTGGCGCTGGACGCCGGCGTGCCGCTGGCGCTGGTGGCCCTGGATTACAGTCGGCGGGAGGTGAGGGTGTGTGGCTTTGTGCGCCTGAGCGGCGACGCCGCGCGCGACTATGCCTGCCTGGCCGAGGCCTTCGCCGGGGTGCGCGGCCTGCGCCCCGCGCAGGCCAGCCCGGTGCAAGCCCTGCCCAAGACTGATACGGTGTGAGCATGTCCGACAACCCGATCGCCAACGTCCGCGAATACCTCGTCGATCTGCAGGAGCGGATCACCTCCACCGTGGCCCTGGTCGACGGCGGCCAGTTCGTGGTGGACCGCTGGAAGAAAAAGCCCGGCGAGAAGCTGCAGGGCAGCGGCATCACCCAGATCCTGGAAGACGGCCCGGTGTTCGAGCGCGCGGGCTGCGGCTTCTCGCACGTGCGCGGGCGCCAGCTGCCACCCTCGGCCACCCAGCACCGGCCCGAGCTGGCCGGCGCGCCCTTCGAGGCCATGGGCGTGTCGCTGGTCTTCCACCCGCGCAACCCCTACGTGCCGACGGTGCACATGAACGTGCGCATGATCGCCGCCACGCCCAAGGGCGGCGCGCCGGTGTGCTGGTTCGGCGGCGGCATGGACCTCACGCCGTACTATGGTTTCGAGGACGACGCGCGGCATTTCCACCGCGCCTGCAAGGCCGCGCTCGACCCCTTCGGCGTCGACAAGTACCCGCGCTTCAAGCGCTGGTGCGACGAGTACTTCTACCTCAAGCACCGCGACGAGCAGCGCGGCGTCGGCGGCGTCTTCTTCGACGACTTCTCCGAACTCGGCTTCGACGGCAGCTTCGCCATGATGAGTTCGGTGGGCGACGCCTTCCTCGACGCCTACCTGCCCATCGTCGATCAGCGCAAGAACACCGCCTATGGCGAGCGCGAGCGCAGCTTCCAGCTCTACCGGCGCGGCCGCTACGTGGAGTTCAACCTGGTGTGGGACCGGGGCACGCACTTCGGCCTGCAGTCCGGCGGGCGCAGCGAGTCCATCCTGCTGTCCATGCCGCCGCTGGTGAGCTGGGCCTACAACCGCCAGACGAAGAAGGGCACGCCCGAGGACCGGCTCTACCGCGACTTCCTGGTGCGCCGGGACTGGGTCTGATGGCCGGTTCCGGTGCTCCGCTCCAGCGCGTCGGCATGTTCGGCGGCGCCTTCGATCCGCCGCACACCGCGCACCGCGCGCTGGCCCAGGCCGCGCTGGAACAGCTGCAACTGGACGCGCTGCACGTGATGCCCACCGGCCAGGCCTGGCACAAGGCGCGCACGCTGTCGCCCGCGCACCACCGCATCGCCATGTGCGAGCGCGCCTTCGGCGACCTGCCGCGCGTGCGCATCGACCGTCGCGAGACCGAGCGCCAGGGCCCCAGCTACACCGCCGACACGCTGGCGGAACTGCGCGCCGAGTACCCGCAGGCCACGCTGTACCTGGTGCTCGGCGCCGACCAGTTGCTCGCCTTCAAGTCCTGGGTGCGCTGGGAGGAGGTGCTGTCGCTGGCCACCCTGGCGGTGGCCAACCGACCCACCGACATTGGCGCCCAGGCCCTGCGCGGCGACGCGCCGCTCATCGACCTCAGCCGCGTCGACCTGCCTTTCGTGCCGCTGCGCATGCCGCTGCAGCACATCAGCGCCACCGCGCTGCGCGCCAAACTCGCCGCCGACCCGGCCGAGGGACCGCCGCTGGACCTGTTGGTCCCGGACGCGGTCGCAAGCTATATTTCACAGCACCACCTCTACCAGACCGCTTCATGACCAGCGAATCCGCCGCGAAGAAAGACATCCAGAAACTGCAAAGGGCCATCGTCGATGGCCTGGAGGACGTCAAGGGCCAGGACATCGTGGTCTTCAACACCGAGGAGCTCTCGCCGCTGTTCGAGCGCGTGATCGTCGCCAGCGGCACCTCCAACCGCCAGACCAAGGCCCTGGCCGCCAGCGTGCGCGACGCGGTGCGCGAAGCCGGCTTCGACAAGCCGCGCATCGAGGGCGAGGAGAACGGCGAATGGATCATCGTGGACTGCGGCCCGGCCGTGGCGCATGTGATGCAGCCCGCCATCCGCCAGTACTACCGGCTCGAAGAGATCTGGGGCGCCAAGCCCGTGCGCCTGACGTCGGCCGCGAAGAAGGCCGCCGCGGCGAAGAAGCCCGCCAAGCCGGCCGCCGAACGCGCCGCCGAGGCCAAGCCGGTGTCGGCCAAGGCCGTGGCGCGCAAGGCCGCGGCCAAGGGCGCGGGCCGCGGCGCCACGCCGGTGGGCAAGGCCGCCCCGGCCAAGAAGGCGCCGGCCAAGAAAGCCGCGCCCGGCCGGGCACCCGCCGCCAAGAAGGCGGCGCCCGCCAAGCCGCGCGCCGGCATGGCCAAGGTGGTGGTCAACGCGCCGGCGGCGAAGAAGAAGGCCTCGCCCAAGGCCGCGCCCTCGGCGGCCCGCAAGCCGGCCAGGCCCGCCGCCAAGAAGAAGGCATGAAGCTCGTGATCGTCGCGGTCGGGCAGAAGGTGCCCGACTGGGCACAGACCGCCTACGACGATTACGCCAAACGTTTCCCCCCCGAGCTGCGCGTCGAGCTCAAGGCCGTCAAGACCGAGCCGCGCGGCTCCAAGACCACCGAAACCCTTTGGGCCGCCGAACGCCAGCGCATCGAGGCGGCCATTCCGCGCGGGGCGCGCGTGGTCGCGCTCGACGAGCGCGGCACGCCGCTCACCACCCAGGCGCTGGCCCAGCAGCTGCGGCAGTGGCAGCTGGGTGGGGACGACGTGGCCCTGGTCATCGGCGGGCCCGACGGCCTGGACCCGGCCTTTCGCGAGGCCGCGCACCAGCGCATCCGGCTGTCCGACCTGACCCTGCCGCACGCCATGGTGCGCGTGCTGCTCATCGAGCAGCTCTACCGGGCCTGGTCCATCAACGCGAACCACCCCTACCACCGCGAATGAAAAAAAGCCCCCTCGCGTCGCCGCTGCGCGGGTCGCTGTCCCCCGACGGGGCGGGTGTCGCCTTGGCGCGACCCGGCGGCGAAACCCGCTTGAACTTCATCTACCTGGCTTCCCAGAGCCCGCGCCGGCGCGAGCTGCTCACGCAGTGGGGCGTGCGCCACGAACTGCTGCTGCCCGACGCCGACGAGGACGCCGAGTCGCTGGAGGCCGCTCGGCCGAACGAGGCCCCCGCGCGTTACGTGCAGCGCGTCACCGCGCTCAAGCTGGAGGCCGCGCTCGCGCGACTGAAGCGCCGCGGCCTGCCGCCGGCGCCCGTGCTGTGCGCCGACACCACCGTGGCCCTGGGCCGGCGCATCCTGGGCAAACCCGCCGACGCCGCCGAGGCGCGGCGCATGCTGGCCGACCTGTCGGGCCGCACGCACCGCGTGCTCACGGCCGTGGCCGTGGGCCGGGGCGCGCGGCGCTGGTCCGCGCTCTCGACCTCCCTGGTCAGCTTCGACACGCTCACGCCGACGCAGATCCGCCGCTACGTCGAGGGCGGCGAGCCCATGGGCAAGGCCGGCGCCTACGCCATCCAGGGCCACGCGGGCCTGTGGGTGAGCCGCATCGCCGGCAGCCACACGGGCATCGTGGGCCTGCCCGCCTTTGAAACCGCCGGGCTGCTGCGCGCGGCCGGCCTTCCCATCCTCTGACGGGGCTCAAGCCATGAACCAGGACATCCTGATCAACTGGTCTCCGCAGGAGACACGCGTGGCGGTGGTGGAGCAGGGCGCCGTGCAGGAGGTGCACATCGAGCGCACGCTGGAGCGCGGGCTGGTGGGCAACATCTACCTGGGCAAGGTCTCGCGCGTGCTGCCGGGCATGCAGTCGGCCTTCCTGGACATCGGCCTGGACCGCGCGGCGTTCCTGCACGTGGCCGACCTGATGCCCAACATCCAGGCCAAGCACGCCACGCCGCGCGCGCCGGCACCGGCCGACGCCGAGCCGGCGCCCGCCGCGGGCGGTGCCGCGCCGGCCGCCGCGCCCAAGGTGCTGGCGCCCAACCCGGTGCTGCCGATCGAGAAGCAGATCTTCGAAGGCCAGGCCCTGATGGTGCAGGTGCTCAAGGACCCGATCGGCACCAAGGGCGCGCGGCTGACGGCCCAGATCAGCATCGCGGGCCGACTGCTGGTGTTCCTGCCGCAGGACAACCACATCGGCGTGTCGCAGAAGATCCCGGCCGCCCAGCGCGAGGCCCTGCGCCAGCGCCTGCTGGCCCTCACCGCCACCGCCGACGGCAGCCCGGCGGGCGGTTTCATCCTGCGCACCAACGCCGAAGACGCCGACGACGAGGAGCTGGCCGACGACGTCGCCTACCTGCGCAAGACCTGGCTGCGCATCAAGGAGGCCGCGCTGCGCCAGCCGCCGGCCTCGCTGCTGCACGAGGATCTGAACCTCATGCAGCGCGTGCTGCGCGACCTGTCGGGCGCCGGCACGCAGTCCATCCGCATCGACTCGCGCGAGCAGTTCGGCCTGATGCAGGGCTTCGCCGGCGAGTTCATGCCCGACACGGTGGCCAAGCTGCAGCACTACAGCGGCGAGCGGCCGATCTTCGACCTGTTCAACGTGGACGAAGAGATCGTGCGCGCCCTGGGTCGGCGGGTGGAGCTCAAGTCGGGCGGCTACCTGGTCATCGACCAGACCGAGGCCCTGACCACGGTGGACGTGAACACCGGTGGCTTCGTGGGCGCGCGCAACTTCGACGACACGGTGTTCCGCACCAACCTGGAGGCCGCACAGGCGATCGCGCGCCAGCTGCGGCTGCGCAACCTGGGCGGCATCGTCATCGTCGACTTCATCGACATGACGCGCGACGACCACCGCGAGGCGGTGCTGGCCGAGTTCCGCAAGCAGCTCGCGCGCGACCGGGTCAAGACCATGACCGGCGGCTTTTCGCAGCTGGGCCTGGTGGAGATGACGCGCAAGCGCACGCGCGAATCGCTGGCCCACATGCTCAGCGAGCCCTGCGAGGCCTGTGGCGGTAAGGGTGCGGTGAAGACGCCGCGCAGCGTGTGCTACGACATCCTGCGCGAGATCCTGCGCGAGGCGCGCGCCTTCAACCCGCGCGAGTTCCGCGTGGTGGCCTCGCCCAAGGTGGTGGAGCTGTTCCTCGACGAGGAACGCGCGCACCTGGCGGGCCTGTCGGAGTTCATCGGCAAGCCGATCTCCCTGCAGAGCGAGAGCTCGATGACGCAAGAGCAGTACGACATCGTGCTGATGTGAGCCCTCAGCCGCCCGCCGCCGGCCAGTAGTGGCTGTCCGGCAGCGCGCGCGCCCCGAAGATGGCCTGCCCGACGCGCACCACGGTGGCGCCTTCTTCGATCGCGATCTCGAAATCGCCGGACATGCCCATGGACAGCTCCTCCAGGCCGATGCCGGCGGGCGCGTCCTGGCGCAGCCGCTCGCGCAGTTCGCGCAGCAAGACGAAGCAGCGCCGCACGCGCTGCGCCTCGGACGACAACAGCGCCAGCGTCATCAGGCCGCGCACGCGCAGCGCCGCGAAGGCCGGCAGGGCCCGCAGGAAGGCCGGCACCTCATCGGGCGCCAGGCCGTACTTGCTGGCCTCGCCCGAGGTGTTGACCTGAACGAACACGTCCAGCGAACGGCCTTCCAGTTGCAGGCGGCGGTCCAGCGCCTCGGCCACGCGCAGGCTGTCCAGGGCCTGGAACTCGCTGGCGAAGCGCGCCACCAGCTTGGCCTTGTTGGTCTGCAGGTGGCCGATGACGGACCAGCGCAGACCGGCCAGGTCCGGCGTGGCCTCCCACTTGCCCAGGGCCTCCTGCACCTTGTTCTCGCCCAGCAGGCGGCAGCCCGCCGCGTGGGCCAGGCGCACGCGTTCCACGGGCTGGGTCTTGCTGACGGGCAGCAGGCGCACCTCGGCGGGGTCTCGCCCCACGCGCCGGCAGGCCGCGGCGATGCGCGCCTGCACCTCGTCGAGGTGGCGGCGCAGGTCCGCCACCGTCAGGGCCTGGGGGTAGCGGCCGTGCCGGTCGTGCCGGGTGGGGGTGTCGGGCGTTGGCATCGCCATCAGGGTCTCGCTCCCTTGTCCGCCAGTGCCGTCGTGCGCGCCAGCCGCCCCGGCCAGTGGCCGTGCAGCGCCGCGTGCGCGGCCAGCCCGATCAGCAGCCCCCAGAAGGCGCCGCCGATGCCGAACAGGCTGATGTTGGCGGCCGCCGCCAGGAAGGTGATCAGCGAGGCCTCGCGCGTGCGGGCGTCGGCCAGGGCGCCGGACAGGCTGGCGCCGATGGTGCCCAGCAGCGCCAGGCCCGCCAGGGTGGTGATGAAGGTGGCCGGCAAGGCCATGAAGGCAGCGGCCAGCGTCACCCCGAACACGCCCACCAGCACGTAGAACAGGCCCGCGGCGATGCCGGCGATCCAGCGCTTGGACGGGTCCTCGTGCGCCTCGCGGCCGGTGCAGATGGCCGCCGTGATCGCCGCGAGGTTGAAGGCGTGCGAGCCGAAGGGCGCCATCAGGAGCGAGCCCAGCCCGGTGACGCCCACGATGGGATCGGCGCGGCTCTTGAAGCCGTCGTTGCGCAGCACCAGCATGCCCGGCATGTACTGGCCGGTGAGCGTGATCAGGAACAGCGGCAGCGCCACGCTGAGCAGGGCGTTGAGCGTGAACTCGGGCGGCGTGAACACCGGCGCGGCGAAGCGCAGCGCCAACCCCGAGAGATCGACGCGGTTCTGCGCCAGCAGGAAAGCCAGCCCCAAGGCCAGGATGCCGACCACGGCGTAGCGCGCCGTGACCCGCTTGAGCAGCACGTAGGCCACGATCAGCAGGCCGGCCAGCGTGGGGTCCACGCTCAGACCGCCCAGGGCCTTGATGCCGAAGGGCAACAGGATGCCGGCGAGCAGGCCGGCGGCCACCCCGGGTGGGATCAGGCGGATGAGCCGCTCGAACCCGCCCGACAGGCCCAGCACCACGAAGGCGGCGGCCGACACCAGATAGGCCGCGATGGCCTGCGGGTAGGGCGTGGTGGCCAGGGCCGTCACCAGGAAGGCCGCGGCCGGCGTGGACCAGGCGGTGATGATGGGCTCGCGCGAGCGCCAGCTCAGCAGCAGGCCGGTCACGCCCACGCCGATGGACACCGACCAGACCCAGGAGGCGGTCTGCGCCGCGCTCAGGCCCGCCACCTGGGCGGCCTGGAACACGAGGATGAAGGTGCCGCCGTAGTTGACGAGGACCGAGACCAGCCCGGCGACGACGGGGTGGGGCAAGTCGCTCCAGCGAAGGGGCGTGGGGGAGGGGGTGGGAGGCATGGGGGTGTTGTAGGGTGAAAATGGTTGGACATCTCCTGCCATTTTTCTGACGTTACCCAGACCAATTGTTCAAACACGCCCTGCTCGAATCGGTCAAGGCCGGCGTCGCCGATCCGGCACGGGCCACCTTGCCCCTGCACGCGCGCGTGCAGCGCGCCGTGCGCCAGCTCATCCTCGACGGCGCGCTGGAGGCCAGCCGGCCTTTGCCGGCCTCGCGCGCGCTGGCCCGGTCGCTGGGTGTGTCGCGCGACACGGTGGAAGCCGCGTACGGCCAGCTGCACGCGGAGGGCTTCATCGAGCGGCGCGTGGGCCGCGGCAGCGCCGTGTCGGCACGGGCCCGGGGCCTGGGGGCGCGCGCGCCGGCGGGGCGCCCACCCGCCCACCCGGGGGAGGCGCGCCTGAGCCGGCGCGGCGCCGCCCTGTTCCAGGGCGGCGGCGTGCGGGACTTTGTCGCGCCGCGCGCCTTCGCGCCCGGCGTGCCGGAGGTCCGGGCCTTTCCGCTGGCCACCTGGGAGCGACTGGAGCGCCAGGTGCTGAAGGCGCACGGCGCGGCGGCCCTGCTGCACAGCCCGCCGCAGGGCATGGAGGCGCTGCGCCGGGCCATCGCGGCCTACGTGAACCTGGAGCGCGGCGCGCGCGCCACGCCCGAGCGCGTGCTGGTGCTGACCAGCTCCCAGCAGGCGCTGAGCCTGTGCGCCACCGTGCTGCTGGACGCCGGCGAGCGCATCCTCGTCGAGGACCCCATGTACCACGGTGCGCGCAAGGCCTTCGAGGCCGCCGGCCTGGCGTGCGTGCCGGTGCCGCTGGACGCCGAGGGCATGCGGGTGGACCAGCTGCACCAGGCGGCACCGCAGGCGCGGGCGGTGTTCCTGACGCCGTCCCACCAGTTCCCGAGCGGGGCCACGCTGTCGCTGGACCGGCGGCTGGCCGCCATCGAATGGGCGCGCCAGCAGCAGGCCTGGATCATCGAGGACGACTACGACAGCGAATTCCACTACGCCGGCCGGCCCACGGCCTGCGTGCAGGGGCTCGATCCGCACGAGCGCACCGTCTACATCGGCACCTTCACCAAGTCGCTGTTCCCGGGCCTGCGCATCGGCTACATGGTGCTGCCGCCGCCGCTGGTGGCCCCCATGACGGTGGCGCGCACGCTGCTGGACGGGCACAGCGCGCCGATCCCGCAGCTCACGCTGGCCCGCTTCATCGAAGGCGGCCACTTCGGCGCGCACGTGCGCACCATGCGCGCCGTCTACGCCGAGCGGCGCGACGCGCTGGCGCGCCTGGTGCGCCAGCACCTGGCCGGCCTGGTGGAGCCCCGGGTGCCGGACGGCGGCCTGCAGATGCCCTGCGTGCTGGTCTGCGGCGTCCCCGAGCGCGAGGCCGTGGACGCGGCCCGCCGCGCGGGCATCGACCTGCTCGGGCTGACGGCCTTGCACGCCTCGCCCGGCGGGCACGAGGCGGGCTTCCTCATGGGCTTCGCGGCCCACGCGCCGAACGAGCTGGAGGCCGCCGTGCGGCAACTCGCGAAGGTGCTGCGCGCGCTGGCGCGCTGAGGGCAGGGGCGATCGATCGCGCCCGGCGCGGGCCTCAGGCCGCGCGGGCGGGGGCGTGCTCCCGCACCGGGCCCACGCGCGCCTCGATGGCCTGCTGCAGCTCGCGCCGCAGGCCGAGCAGGAAGCCGGCTTCCGCCACCACGAACAGCGGGCCGATGACCAGGCCCACCAGATCGTCCACGAAGGCGGGCTTGCGCCCCTCGTAGTAGTGGCCGACGAACTGGATCACCCAGCCCACGACGAACAGGCCCACGCCCACCGAGAGCCACACGGCCGTGGTCTGCGCCGCCACCGCCTGCGCGAACCACAGCGACAGGGCCATCAGCGCCGCCATCACCGCGCCCAGGCGCAGGTCCAGCTTGAGGTAGTACAGCACCGTGAGCAGCGTGACCAGCGTGGCGGGCGACAGCGCCACCGCGCCCCACTGCGCCAGCACCGGCCGCGCCAGCAGCACGGCCACGGCCAGCACGATCATGGGGATGCCGACGAAATGGGTGAGGATGTTGCGGCGGTCGCGGTGGTAGGCCGCGTACTGCGTGAGCTGTTCGCTGAGGTTGCGCATGGCGGGTCTCCGGCCGGGGCGGGCGTGTTGTCCCGCGCTTGTACACCCACGCGCCGCGGCGCTCAATCCGGGGTGACCTGGGGTGGGCTGGCCGGGGCGTCCGCGCCCGCCGTGCCCAGTCCTTGCGCGTGCAGCCGCGCGTACACGCCGTCGGCCGCCAGCAGATCGGCGTGCCGCCCCTGTTCCACGATGCGGCCCTCGGCCAGCACGATCACGCGGTCCGCGTGCTCGATGGTGGACAGCCGGTGCGCGATGACCAGGGTGGTGCGGCCTTTCATCAGGCGCGACAGCGCGTCCTGCACCAGGCGCTCGGACTCGTTGTCCAGCGCCGACGTCGCCTCGTCCAGGATCAGCACCGGCGAGTCCTTGTAGATGGCGCGCGCGATGGCCAGGCGCTGGCGCTGGCCGCCCGAGAGCTCGGTGGCGTTGTGGCCCACGTTGGTGTGCATGCCCTGCGGCAGGCGCTCCAGCAGCTCGCCCAGGTTGGCCGAGAGCAGGGCGGCGTGCACGCGGGCTTCGTCGAGTTCGCCGTCGACCGCGCCCAGGGCCACGTTGGCGGCCAGGCTGTCGTTGAGCATTACCACGTCCTGACTCACCAGCGCGAACTGGCGGCGCAGGCTGGCCAGGTCCCAGTCGGGCAGGGGCACGCCGTCCAGCGTGACCACCCCGCGCTCGACCTCCACGAAGCGCGGCAGCAGGTTGATGAGCGTGGTCTTGCCCGAGCCCGAGGGGCCGACGAAGGCCACCACTTCGCCGGGGCGGATGTCCAGTTCGATGCCGCGCAGCGCCAGGCCGGCCTCGGCCGCGTCGGCGCCGTCGGCCTTGGGCGGGTAGCGCACCCACACGCCGCGCAGCGCGATGGCGCCTTGCACGCGTTCGGCCACGTGCGTGCCGCCGGTCTGTTCGGGCGTCTGCTCGATGAGCTCGATGCCGCGCTCCAGCGCCGCCAGGCCGCGCGTGATGGGCGAGGCGATCTCGGCCAGGTGCCGGATCGGGGCGATCAGCATCAGCATGGCGGTGACGAAGGCCACGAAGTTGCCCACCGTGACGCCCGTGGTGCTGCTCTGCCACAGCGCCACCGCGATCACCGCCGACAGCGCGGCCGAGGCCAGCAGCTGGGTGAAGGGCGTCATGGCGGCCATGGCGATGGTGCTCTTGAGCGCCAGGCGGCGCAGCGCCACGCTCAGCTGGTCGAAGCGCTCGGCCTGGCGGCGCTGCGCGCCGTGCAGGCGCACCACGCGGTGGGCCAGGGCGTTTTCCTCCACCACGTAGGCCAGCTCGTCGGTGGCCTGCTGGCTGGCGCGCGTGAGGCGGTACAGGCGCTTGGAGAGCACTCGCATGATCCAGGCCAGGCCCGGGAACACCGCGATCACGATCAGCGTGAGCTTCCAGTTCAGGTAGAGCAGGTAGCCCATCAGCGCCACCAGCGTGAGGCTGTCGCGGGTGAGGGTGAGCAGGGACGACACCAGCATCTGCGAGCCGGTCTGCACCTCATAGACCAGGGTGTTGGACAGCTTGCTCGCACTCTGGCGCGAGAACAGCGCCAGCTGGGCCGCGTTGAGCTTGGCGAACATGGCGCGGCGCAGGTTGAGCATGCCCACGTTGGCCGTGTACGACAGGGCGTACTGCGCCACGAAGGAGGCGATGCCGCGCACGCCGAACAGGCCCATGAAGGCCAGCGGCACCATCCACAGCGGAATGCGGCCATCGTTGAAGCCCTCGTCGAGCAGGGTCTTGAGCAGGGCGGGGATCAGGGGCTCGGTCAGCGCCCCGATCACGGTGGCCAGCGCGGCGAAGAAGATGCCGGTCTTCGCGTCCCGGAAGTAGGGCCAGACGCGCAGCAGCCGCTGGCGCAGCGGGCCGGAGGGGAGGGCGGCGGACGGGTCGGAGGGGTTCAAATCGGGGCGGATGGAGGGGAACCAATGGGCGCGATCGCGGTCCAGCAGGCCGCGAGGGCACACATCTTGTCACGGCTTGCCTGCGGGTGTCCGGTATTATCGGCCGCTACTTACAAGGGCACCGGGCCTCGCGTCCCGCACTGCCCGACAATCCCAACACCATGCACCAACCGCCCCGACTCCATCCCTCCACCGGGATGCCGCGCCGGCATGCCCTGGGCCTTATCTCCGCTTCCACCCTGCTGGGCTGGCCCGCCTCGGGCGCGCTGGCGCAGTTCCGGGTCGAGGTCACCGGCGTCGGCCTCACCCGCTTCCCCTTCTCGGCCGTGAACTTCCGCGGCAACGACGCCGCGAGCGAGAACATCGCCGCCATCGTGCGCGCCGACCTGGAGCGCTCCGGCCAGTTCGTGGCCGTGCCGCCGCTGTCGGGCGCGCTCGACGAAACCTCGCGCCCTGACCTGGCCCCCTGGCGCGAGCGCGGCGCCGACTCCCTGCTCACCGGCAGCGTCACCCGCCTGGCCGACGGCCGCTTCGACGTGCGTTTCCGCCTCTGGGACGTGGTGCGCGCCCAGGATCTGGGTGGCATGAGCCACCCCAGCACGCCGAACAACCTGCGCCTGGCCGCCCACAAGATCGCCGACTACGTCTACGAGAAGATCACCGGCGAGAAAGGCGTGTTCTCCACCCGCATCGCCTACGTCACCAAGGCGGGCAGCACGCACCGCCTGTGGGTGGCCGACGCCGACGGCGAGAACGCCCAGGCCGCCTTCACCAGCAACGAGCCCATCATCTCCCCGAGCTGGGCGCCCAACGGCGCGCAGCTGGCCTATGTTTCGTTCGAGAAGCGCAAGGCTGAGATCGTCTCGCACGAGGTCGCCACCGGGCGCCGGCGCGTGCTCGCGAGCTTTCGCGGCTCCAACAGCGCGCCGGCCTGGTCGCCCGACGGCAAGACCGTGGTGGCCGCGCTCACGCTCTCCGGCAACGCCCAGCTCTACGCGATCGACGCCAACGGCGGCGAGCCGCGCCGCCTCACGCAAAGCGGCAGCGGCAGCATCGACACCGAACCCGTGTTCAGCGCCGACGGCAAGCAGATCTACTTCGTGAGCGACCGCGGCGGCTCGCCGCAGATTTACCGCATGCCCGCTCAGGGCGGCAGCGCCCAGCGCGTCACCTTCACCGGCAACTACAACATCTCGCCCGCGCTCAGCCCCGACGGCCGCTGGCTTGCGTTCATCTCGCGCATCAACGGCGCCTTCCGCCTGCACGTGATGGAGCTGTCCAGCGGCACCGTCACCGCCCTCACCGACACCAGCGGCGACGAGAGCCCCAGCTTCGCGCCCAACAGCCGCATGATCATCTACGCCACCCGCGACAAGGGGGGCGACGCGCTCATGACCACCACCGTGGATGGCCGCATCAAGACCCGCCTGGCCGGCGCGCAGGGCGACATCCGGGAACCCGAATGGGGGCCCTTCCTTCGTTGAACCCGCGCCGATCGATCCTCCCGTCCCGATTGTTTCCTCATCAACAACGCACCTCAGGAACCGCCATGTCCCGTACCACCCCCTTCCGACGCCTCAGCGGCCTGCTCGCCGCGCTGATCGCCGCCGCCGTGCTCGCGGCCTGCGGTTCGAACGTCCGCCTGGACGAGCCCCCGGTCGAAGACCGCTCGGGCACGGCCGCGGGCGGCGCGGCTGGCGCGGGCGGGCAGGGCAGCGGCGTCGACCCGCGCGGCGTGGCCGGCGTGCAGGTGCCGTCCAGCACCAGCGCCCAGCCCGCGCAAATGCAGCGCATCATCTACTTCGACTACGACAGCTTCGAGGTCAAGCCCGACGCCACCGCCCTGCTCGAGGCCAACGCGCGCTACCTCAATGCCAACCGCAGTGTGCGCGTGCAGCTGGAAGGCCACACCGACGAGCGCGGCGGCCGCGAATACAACCTGGCCCTGGGCCAGAAGCGCGCCGAGGCCGTGCGCCGCGCGCTCTCGTTGCTGGGCGTGCAGGACAGCCAGATGGAAGCCGTGAGCTTCGGTGAAGAGAAGCCCGCGCAGACCGGCAGCGACGAAACCGCCTGGTCCAAGAACCGCCGCGTCGAGCTCACCTACCGTTGAGCCAGGGAATGAGCATCGCGCGCTGGAAACCCACGCTGGCCACGGGTGCCCTGCTGCTGGGCGGCCTGTGGGCGCCGTCCGCGCACGCCCTGTTCGGTGACGACGAGGCGCGCCAGGCCATCATCGAGCTGCGCCGCCAGGTTGACGCCAACCGCCAGGCCACCGATGCCGCCGCCGCGCAGCAGCGCGAGGGCGACGCGACCATCAAGCGCAGCATGCTCGAACTGGCCAACCAGATCGAGCAGCTGCGCGGCGAGATCGCCCGCCTGCGCGGGCAGAACGAGCAGCTCGCGCGCGAGGTGTCCGAGTTGCAGCGTGCGCAGAAGGACGTGCAGGCCGGCATCGACGAGCGCCTGCGCCAGGTCGAGCCGGTGAAGGTCGAGCTCGATGGCCGCAGCTTCACGGCACAACCGGCCGAGAAGGCCGAGTTCGACGCCGCCATGGCCACCCTGCGCAAGTCCGACTTCACGGGCGCCACGGTCGCCTACACCGCCTTCCTGCGGCGTTACCCCACCAGCGGCTACACCCCGGTGGCGCTGTACTGGCTGGGCAACGCACAGTACGCCGCGCGTGCCTACAAGGACGCGGTGGAGTCGCACCAGCGTCTGGTGCGCGAATTCCCCGACCACCCGCGCACGCCCGAGGCCATGCTGGCCCTGGCCAACAGCCAGGTCGAGCTCAAGGACACCAAAGGCGCGCGCAGAACGCTGGAAGACCTGGTGAAGCAGCATCCGCAGAGCGAGGCCGCCGGCGCGGCCAAGGAACGCCTGGCCCGACTGAAGTGAGGGACCATGGGGCCGCCCCTACAATCGCGGCCCTATGGACGAACTCGCCACCCTGCAATCCCTGAACCAGACCGTGCTGTGGGCCGCCTTCGGCGTGGCCGCGGTGTTCGGTTTCATCGCCCAGCGCACCCATTTCTGCACCATGGGCGCGATCAGCGACATCGTGAACATGGGCGACTGGACCCGCATGCGCATGTGGGTCATGGCCGTGGGCGTGGCGGCCATCGGCTTTTACGGCATGGGCTGGCTGGGCTGGATCGACACCAGCCAGTCGCTCTACACCGGCAGCCGCTTCCTCTGGCTCTCGGCCCTGGTGGGGGGCTCCCTGTTCGGCTTTGGCATGGTGCTGGCCTCGGGCTGCGGCAGCAAGACGCTGGTGCGCATCGGCGCCGGCAGCCTGAAGTCGCTGGTGGTGTTCTTCGTCATGGGACTGGCCGCGTTCATGACGCTGCGCGGCATCTTCGGCGTGGTGCGCGTCAACACCGTCGACCGCGTGAGCCTTGAGCTGCCGTCGGGCTCGGCGCTGCCCACCTGGGTGGCCAAGGCCCTGGGCATGGAGCCGGGCCTGGTGGGCCTGCTGTGCGCGCTGGTGATCGGCGTCGTGCTGATCGCCTGGTGCCTGCGCAGCGCGGATTTCCGCACCGGCAACAACCTGCTCGCGGGGATCGGCATCGGTCTCACCATCGTGGGCATGTGGTGGGTGAGCGGCCACCTGGGCTTCCTGCCGGAGCACCCGGAAACGTTGGAGCCTGTCTACACGGGCAGCAACAGCGGCCGCATGGAGGCCTTGACCTTCACCGCGCCGATGGCCTACGTGCTCGACTGGTTCATCTTCTTCAGCGACAAGAGCAAGGTGCTGACCTTCGGTGTCGTCACCGTGTTCGGCGTGGTTGCGGGTTCTTTTCTCTGTGCGCTCATCGAGCGCAGCTTCCGCTGGGAAGGCTTCCGCGACACGCGCGACACCGCGCTGCACCTCGTGGGCGCGGCGCTCATGGGTGTGGGGGGGGTCACGGCCCTGGGGTGCACCGTGGGCCAAGGGCTTTCCGGCCTGTCCACGCTCAGCCTCTTGAGTGCCATCGCGGTCGCGGGCATCGTGGGTGGCGCGGTGCTGGGCTTCAAATTCCAGATGTGGTTGCTGGAGCGCGCGGGGTGAATCCGCTGGACGCCGAGCGCTTCGAGCGCCGCTTCGGCGGGCTGCGGCGGCTCTACGGCGTGCAAGGCGCGCAGCGAATCTTCGACGCGCATTGCGTGGTGGCGGGCCTGGGGGGCGTGGGCTCCTGGGCGGCCGAGGCGCTGGCGCGCAGCGGCGTGCGCCGTCTCACATTGATCGACCTCGACCACGTCGCCGAATCCAACATCAACCGCCAGGTGCATGCGTTGGACGCCACGCTGGGCCAGGCCAAGATCGAGGCCCTGCGGGACCGCATCCTGGGCTTTCATCCCGGCATCGAACTGGACCTGGTGGACGACTTCGTGACGCCCGAGAACTGGCCTGGCCTGCTGCGAGGCCAGCGACCCGACGGCCTCATCGACGCCTGCGACCAGGTGCGCGCCAAGACAGCGATGGCTGCCTGGGCCCGCGCCGAGCGGGTGCCATTCGTGGCGGTGGGCGCGGCCGGCGGCAAGCGCCGCGCGGAGGCGGTGCAGCTGGCGGACCTGGCCGAGGTCACGCACGACCCCTTGCTGGCACAACTGCGCTACCGCCTGCGCAAGCACCACGGCGGCGCGCGCCAGGGTCGCATGGACACGGTCTGCGTGTTCAGCCGCGAAGCGGTGGCGCCGCCGGACCCGTCGTGTGGGCTCGATGGTGGCGATGGTTCGCTGAACTGCCACGGCTTCGGCTCGGTGGTCACGGTCACCGCGACCTTCGGCCTGTGCGCCGCGGGCTGGCTGCTCGACACCCTGGCGAACGCATCGCAAGAAAAAAGCGATCGGCCTTCAGAGAGCCATCGAAACCACGCTATAATCTGAGGCTTCGCAGCAAGCGATACGCAAGTTGTGAAGCGTGTGGGACGTTAGCTCAGTTGGTAGAGCAGCGGACTTTTAATCCGTTGGTCGGCAGTTCGAGCCTGCCACGTCCTACCACCAACAGGAAGGCCCTGGTCGTGAGACCAGGGCCTTTTTCTTTGTGCCGCGGCGATGGCCCGCTGCGGCGCCGCGAGGGCCGCGGCGCCAGGGCCTCACTTCTTGAACATGCCCCAGATCACCAGGATCACGATCGCGCCGACCACGGAGGCGATGAAGCCCGCCGCCTGGCCCGGGGCGTACCAGCCCATGGCGGCGCCGAGGTAGCTCGCCAGGAAGGAGCCGGCGATGCCGAGCACGGCCGTCATGATCCAGCCCATGCTGTCGTTGCCGGGCTTGAGCATGCGGGCCACGAAGCCGGCGACGAGACCGATGAGGATGGTGCCGAGAATGGACATCATGGTGTGAGCCTCCTGTGGGATGTTGAACGGACCGCCTCTCGACGGCCCGGACCCACTGTAGCGCGCTTAGGGCACGCGCGGCTCAGGCCTGCTGCGCTTGCTCGATGGCTTCGCTGAGCTCCAGCCAGCGCGCTTCGACGGTCCCGTTCTCGGCCTCCACCACCTTCAGGCGCTTGCCCAGTTCGGCCAGCTTCGCCGGTTCGGGCGCGGCAAGCAGCTCGGCCTCCAGGCGCTCGCGCTCCTGGGCCAACGCGGCCATGCGCTGTTCCACCTGGGCCAGTTCCTTCTTGATCGGACGCAGGCGCTCGGTGAGGGCTTTCTGCCGCTGCGCGTCCGCGCGGCGGTCCTCCGCCGGCGCGGCCACGGGGGCCGGGGCGGGGGCCTCGGCGCGCGCGGCGGCGCGTTGCGCCTCGCGCGCCTGCCGGGCCATCTCGATGAGGTGGCGCTGGTAGTCGTCGAGGTCGCCGTCGAAAGGCGACAGGGCGCCGCGCGAGACCAGCCAGAACTCGTCGCACACGGCGCGCAGCAGGGCCCGGTCGTGGCTCACCAGCATCACCGTGCCCTCGAACTCGTTGAGCGCGATGGACAGGGCCTCGCGCGTGGCCAGGTCGAGGTGGTTGGTGGGTTCGTCGAGCAGCAGCAGGTTGGGGCGCTGCCAGACGATCATGCACAGCACCAGGCGCGCCTTCTCGCCGCCGCTCATGCTGCCCACGGCCTGGAAGACCTGATCGCCGGTGAACTGGAACATGCCGAGGAAGTTGCGCAGGTCCTGCTCGCGCGTGGGCTGGCCGCTCAGGCGGCCTTGCGCGCTGCACTCCTTCACCAACCGCACCATGTGCTCCAGCGGGTTGTCGCGCGGGCTCAGCACGTCGAGTTCCTGCTGCGCGAAGTAGCCGATGTTCAGGCCCTTGCCTTCGGTCACCGTGCCCGCGAGGGGGGCGAGCGTGCGCGCGATGGTCTTGACCACCGTGGACTTGCCCTGGCCGTTGGCGCCCAGGATGCCGATGCGCTGGCCGGCCATCACCGAGCGTTGGATGCCGCGCACGATGGTGATCGGCTCGCCGCCATCGCCGGGGTAGCCCACGTCCACGCCGTCCAGCACCAGCATGGGGTTGGGCAGGCTGGCCGGCTCGCTGAACTCGAAGCTGAACTCGGCGTCGGCCAGCACAGGGGCGATGCGCTCCATGCGCTCAAGCGCCTTCACGCGGCTCTGGGCCTGCTTGGCCTTGCTGGCCTTGGCCTTGAAGCGGTCGATGAATTTCTGCAGGTGCGCGATCTTGTCCTGCTGGCGCGAGAACGCGGCCTGCTGCAGGGCCATCTGCTCGGCGCGCATGTCCTCGAAGCGGCTGTAGTTGCCGCCGTAGCGTTTGAGCTGGGCGTGCTCGATGTGCACGGTCACGTTGGTCACCGCGTCGAGGAACTCACGGTCGTGGCTGATGACGAGCAGCGTGCCGGGGTAACGCGCCAGCCAGGCCTCCAGCCAGACCAGGGCGTCCAGGTCCAGGTGGTTGGTGGGTTCGTCGAGCAGCAGCAGCTCGCTCGGGCACATGAGCGCGCGCGCCAGTTGCAGGCGCATGCGCCAGCCGCCAGAGAAGCTGTTGACCGGGCGATCGAGCTGGTTGGTCTGGAAGCCCAGGCCGAGGATGAGCGCCTGCGCGCGCGCGGTGGCGTCGTGCGCGCCAGCGTCGTTGAGCGCCATGTAGGCATGGGCCATGCGCTCGCCGTCGCCGCTGGCCTCGGCCTCGGCCACCTCGCGCTCGGCCGCGAGCAGGGTGGTGTCGCCTTCGACCACGAAGCGGGTGGCGTCGAGTTCGGTCTCGGGCATGTCCTGCGCGACCTGGGCCAGGCGCCATTGCGCGGGCACGCTGAACTCGCCCTTGTCTTCGTGCAGGTTGCCGTCGAGCAGGCGGAACAGGCTGGACTTGCCGGCGCCGTTGCGGCCCACCAGGCCCACTTTTTCGCCGGGGTTGATGGTGAGCGAGGCGCGGTCGAGCAGCACCTTGGTGCCGCGGCGCAGCACCACATCGCGGACGACGATCATGCGGCCTCCAGTGCGTCGCGGGTGAGCAGCAGCACCTGGTCGTCGCCCGCGCTGGTGCTCAGCCAGACCGGGTTGAGCGCGGGGAAGGCGGCTTCGAAGTGCGCGCGCTCGTGGCCGATCTCCAGCACCAGCACGCCGCGCGGGCTCAGGCGCGCGGGCGCGTCGCGCAGCAGGGCGCGGACGAAGTCCATGCCGTCGGCGCCGCCGGCCAGCGCCAGCGCGGGTTCGGCCCGGAACTCGGGTGGCAGCTCGGCCATGCTGTGCGCGTTCACGTAGGGTGGGTTGCAGAGGATCAGGTCCCAGGGGCCGGGGCAGGCCGCGAGGCCGTCGCTTTCCACGAGCGCGATGCGGTCCGCCAGGCCGTGCCGGTCGACGTTGATGCGCGCGACCTGCAGCGCCTCGGTCGACAGGTCGGCGCCGGTCACGCGCACCTCGGGCCAGGCCAGGGCGGCCAGCACGGCCAGGCTGCCGTTGCCGGTGCACAGGTCCAGCACGCGCACGGTGTCGTCGCTCAGCCAGGGGTCGATGCCTCCGTCGGCGATGAGTTCGGCGATGAAGCTGCGCGGCACGATGGCGCGGCGGTCCACATAAAAGGGCACGCCCTGCAGCCAGGCCTCTTGCGTGAGGTAGGCGGCGGGCTCGCGCGTGGCGATGCGCCGCTCGATCAAGGCATCGACGGCGGCGGCCGCGTCGGCGTCCACGGTGTCGGCGGCGTGTGCGTCGAGGTCGGTGTCGAGCGGCAGGCCCAGGCGCCACAGCACGAGCCAGGCGGCCTCGTCGTGGGCATTGGTGGTGCCGTGGCCATAGGCCAGATTGGCGCTGGCCAGGCGGGCTTCGGCCCGGGCCATCAGTTCTTGCAGGTTCACGGTGGGTGTCAGGCGGTCTGCCGCGCCTGCGCGTGCAGGTGCTGCAGCGTGCGGCGGTAGATCGCGGTGAGGGGTTCGATGTCGGCGAGCTTCACGTGCTCGTTGACCTTGTGGATGGTGGCGTTGGGCGGGCCGAGCTCGATCACCTGCGGGCACACGGCCGCGATGAAGCGGCCGTCGCTGGTGCCGCCGGTGGTGGAGAGCTCGGTCTCGATGCCGGTTTCCTCGCGGATGGCGGCGCGCACGGCGTCGACCAGCGTGCCCGGGGTGGTGAGGAAGGGGCGCCCACCCAGGGTCCAGGCGAGGTCGTGCTCGCTGCCCGCGTGCAGGCCATGGCGCGCCAGGATGTCGACCACCTGCGCCTGCAGCGACTCGGGCGTGCGCTCGGTGCTGAAGCGGAAGTTGAAGTCGATCACCACCGTGCCGGGGATGACGTTGCTCGCGCCGGTGCCGCCATGGATGTTGCTGATCTGCCAGCTGGTGGGCGGGAAGAAGTCATTGCCGCGGTCCCATTCGGTGGCGGCCAGCTCGGCCAGCGCGGGGGCGGCCATGTGGATGGGGTTCTTCGCCAGGTGCGGGTAGGCGATGTGGCCCTGGATGCCTTTGACCGTGAGCTTGCCGCTGAGCGTGCCGCGCCGGCCGTTCTTGATCATGTCGCCGGTGCGCTCGACCGAGGTGGGCTCGCCCACGATGCACCAGTCCAGGCGCTCGCCACGCGCCTTCGCGGCGTTGCAGACCACCACCGTGCCGTCCAGCGCGGGGCCTTCCTCGTCGCTGGTGAGCAGGAAGGCGATGTCGATGGCGGGGTCGGGCTGCTCGGCGAGGAAGCGCTCGCAGGCCACGACCATGGCGGCGATCGAGGTCTTCATGTCGCTCGCGCCGCGGCCGTACAGCGCGCTGTCGCGGTGGCTGGGCACGAAGGGGTCGCTGGCCCAGGCCTCCAGCGGTCCGGTGGGCACCACGTCGGTGTGGCCAGCGAACACCAGCGTGGGCCGCTGGCCGCTGCCGCGTCGCGCCCAGAGGTTGCTGACACGGAAGTCGTCGGGGCCGCTGTCCAGGCGCTCGCACTGGAAGTCGATGGCGCGCAGGCGCGCCGCGATCAGATCGAGGCAGCCCGCGTCGCGCGGGGTGACGGAGGGCAGGGCGATGAGCGCCTCGGCGAGACGCAGGGTATCGGTCATCAGAATTTGACGTCGAGCGTGAACTCGGTGAACGACGGCGCGTCGCTGGCTTCTTCTTCGGCGGCCTCGTAGCCACTGGCGCGGCTGTGCTCGAAATCGTTCTGCAGGCGCCAGAGCAGGTTGTTGGGGGAATCGGCGTGGGCCAGGCCTTCCTCGCGCGTGACGAGGCCTTCGTGGATGAGGCGCGCCAGGTCCTGCTCGAAGGTCTGCGAGCCTTCGGCGAGCGATTTCTCCATCGCCTCGCGCACGCCCGAGAAGTCGGCCTTCTGGATCAGGTCGGCGATCAGCGCCGTGTTGAGCAGCACCTCCATGGCCGGCACGCGCGCGTTGCCCTGCTGGGTGCGCAGCAGGCGCTGCGAGACGATGGCGCGCAGCGCGGCGGCCAGGTCGCCCAGCATGGTGGGGCGCACCTCCACCGGGTAGAAGCTGAGGATGCGGTTGAGCGCGTGGTAGCTGTTGTTGGCGTGCAGCGTGGCCAGCACCAGGTGGCCCGACTGCGCGTAGGCGATGGCCGCCGACATGGTCTCGCGGTCGCGGATCTCGCCGATGAGGATGACGTCGGGCGCCTGGCGCAGCGCGTTTTTCAGCGCCACCTGCAGCGAGGCGGTATCTGGCCCGATCTCGCGCTGGTTCACCACCGACTTGCGGTTGCGGTAGGTGTACTCGATCGGGTCTTCCACCGTGAGAATGTGGCCGCTGACGCGCTCGTTGCGGTGGTCGATCATGGCGGCCAGCGTGGTGCTCTTGCCCGCGCCGGTGGCGCCCACCATCAGGATCAGGCCGCGCTTTTCCATGACCAGGTCGGCCAGCACCGGCGCGACGTTGAGCGTGTCCAGCGCGGGAATGTCGCCCGGCACATAGCGCACCACCACCGCGATGGAGCCGCGCTGGCGCATGGCGCTCACGCGGAAGTTGCCCAGCCCGTCGAGTGGCACGCCCATGTTGAGCTCACCGGTCTCCAGCAGCTCTTCCATGCGCGTGGCGGGAATGATCTCGGCCAGCAGGTTGCGCGGGGCCTCGGGCGGCAGCACCTGGCTGTTGATGGGGATGACCTGGCCGTTGATCTTGATCATCGCCGGCGCGTGCGCCGTGAGGTACACGTCGGAGGCGCGTTTCTCGGCCATCAGGCGCAGGATGCGCTCCATCGTTCCGCTGCTCATGACCATCCTTTCGTCATATGCCCGAGGGGGATCCCCGTCGCGGCACCCCGCGGAACCGGCTGTGCCGGGCCGCAGGGGTGGCCCCCTCGAGGGGGGCGCGCGAAGCGCGGCGGGGGTGTTTCATGTCAGTCGCGCAACAGGTCGTTCAGGCTGGTCTTGGCGCGGGTCTGCGCGTCCACCGTCTTGACGATGACCGCCGCGTAGGTGCTGTAGGCCTTGCCGTCGGCGGTCTGCTTGGGCAGGCCGCCGCTGATGACCACGCTGCCAGCGGGCACGCGGCCGTAGAGGATTTCGCCGGTGTCGCGCTTGAAGATGGGCGTGCTCTGGCCGATGTACACGCCCATGCCCAGCACCGAGTTCTCTTCGACGATGACGCCTTCCACGACTTCGGAGCGCGCGCCGATGAAGCAGTTGTCCTCGATGATGGTCGGGTTGGCCTGCAGGGGCTCGAGCACGCCGCCCAGGCCCACGCCGCCGGAGAGGTGCACGTTCTTGCCGACCTGGGCGCAGCTGCCCACGGTGGCCCAGGTGTCGACCATGGTGCCTTCGTCCACATAGGCGCCGATGTTCACGTAGCTGGGCATGAGGATCGCGCCCTTGGCGACGAAACTGCCGCGGCGGGCCACGGCCGGCGGCACCACGCGCACGCCGGTGGCCTTCATTTCGTCTTCGCTGAGGTGGGCGAACTTGGTCTGCACCTTGTCGAAGAAGCCCAGATCGCCGGCGCGCATGATCTCGTTGTCCTTCAGGCGGAAGGACAGCAGCACGGCTTTCTTGATCCACTGGTTCACCGTCCACTGGCCCACGCCCTGGCGCGTGGCCACGCGCAGGCGGCCCTTGTTGAGTTCGGCGATCACGTGCTCGACCGCATCGCTCACTTCCTTTGGCGCGGCCGACGGCGAGAGCGTGGCGCGGTTGTCCCAGGCGGTGTCGATGATGGCTTGCAGTTGTTGGCTCATGGAAGTGCTGCGTTGAGGTTCAGGGTTTCAGGGAAAGCGGGGGGCGGGGCGGCCGGTGGCGTCAGCCACCGCGGCAGAAGGCGACGATGCGTTGCGCGGCCTCGAGGCATTCGTCGACGCCGGCCACCAGGGCCAGGCGCACCCTGCCGGCGCCGGGGTTGGCGCCTTGCACGGTGCGCGCCAGGTAGCTGCCGGGCAGGGCGGTCACATTGTATTGAGCGAGCAGCTCGCGGGCGAAGGCCTCGTCGGCGCCCAGGCCCGGGGTGTGCGAGGCGAAGCGCTCGGGCACCCCGGCCCACAGGTAGAAGGACGCGTCCGGCAGGGCCACGTCCAGCACCTCGGCCAGCAGCGGGGTGACCTGGGCGAACTTCTCGCGGTACAGGCGGCGGTTCTCCACCACGTGCGCCTCGTCGTTCCAGGCGGCGATGCTGGCGGCCTGCACCACCGGGCTCATGGCGCCGCCGTGGTAGGTGCGGTAGAGCAGGAAGGGCTTGATGAGCGCGGCGTCGCCCGCCACGAAGCCGCTGCGCAGCCCCGGCACGTTGCTGCGCTTGGACAGGCTCGTGAACGCGATCAGGCGGCGGAAGTCGCTGCGGCCCAGCTGCGCGGCGGCCTGCAGGCCGCCCAGGGGCGCCTCGTCGCGGAAGTAGATCTCGCTGTAGCACTCGTCCGAGGCGATGACGAAGCCATGGCGGTCGCTCAGCTCGAACAGGCGGCGCCATTCGTCCAGCGGCATGACCGCGCCGGCCGGGTTGCCGGGCGAGCAGACGTAGATGAGCTGCGTGCGGGCCCAGACCTCATCGGGCACGCTGTCCCAGTCCACCGCGAAGTTGCGCTCGGCCACGCTGGGCACGTAGTGCGGCTGCGCGCCCGCGAGCAGGGTCGCGCCTTCGTAGATTTGGTAGAAGGGATTGGGGCAGAGCACCGTGGCGCCGGGCCGGGTGGGGTCGACCACCACCTGGGCGAAGGCGAACAGCGCCTCGCGCGAGCCGTTGACGGGCAGCAACTGCGTGGCCGAGTCCAGCGCCACGCCATAGCGGCGCCGCACCCAGCCGGCGCAGGCCTCGCGCAGCGCCGGGGTGCCGGCGGTGGCGGGGTAGTTGGACAGGCCCTCGTCCAGCGCGTCGGCCAGGGCGCGCTTGAGGAAGTCGGGGGCGGCGTGCTTGGGTTCGCCGATGCCCAGGCTGATGGGGCGGTGGGCGGGCGAGGGCGTGACGCCCGCGAAGAGCTGGCGCAGCCGCTCGAAGGGGTAGGGCTGCAGCCGCTGGAGCAGGGGGTTCATGGCCGGGGATTATCGGGGGTGCGGGGCATACCCCCGGCCGTCCCCGGCCCTCAGGCGCGCTGCGCGCGCAGGGTGCGTCCGCGCAGGTGCTGGTAGATCTGGTCCAGCGACAGCAGCACCGTGAGCATCACCGTGGTGGCGATCACCAGCAGCGGCAGGCGGAAGGCCGAGATGAAGCCCGCGCCCTGCGGGATCGCGGCGCGTTCGCCGGTGGTGCAGACGAACTCGGCGGCGGCCATGCCGGTGTAGTGCATGGCGCAGACGGCGATGCCCATCACCACCGAGGCCGCCAGGCGGCGCGCCAGGGTCTTGCTGTTGAAGGCCAACCAGAGCGCGGCGGTGGCGGCCACCACGGCGATCAGCATGGAGGCGGCCACCAGGGCCATGTCCCAGGTGATGAAGCCGTAGATCTTCAGGCCGAACATGCCCAGGTAGTGCATGACGACCACGCTCATGCCCAGCAGGAAACCGGCGCTCAGCAGGCGCGTGAAGCTCTCGGGCCGGCGCGCGGCAAAGGCCACCGAGCCGGCCGTGGCCAGGACCGCGGCCACGAGCGAGGTGATCGTTTCCAGCATGGAGTAGCTGCTGCCCACGTCCATCTGCAGGGCCAGCATGCCAATGAAGTGCATGGACCACACGCCCACGCCACCCAGGGCGATGCCGACGGTGAACACGCTGTTCCAGTCCAGCGCGCCGCGGCGGTTGCGCAGGCGGGTGGCGGCGCTCAGGGCCACGAAGGAGCCGATGACGGCGAAGGCGAACGACAGGGCGATGAGGCCGGGGTCCCAGGAGGTGTTGACGATGGTGTTCATGGGCGGGCGCGAAGTGATGACTTGGTTTTCAGAAAGGGCGCCGCCGATTCTGTTGGCATGCTTCCAGTGAAACAAGCTGTTACCCAGCCCCCAAGGCGGCGGGCGTTAAAACGTCCCGTTAAAAACCGCACCCCGCTGCCGTTCAGGGCCCCAATAGCCCCGCAGGTATCATCCCGCGACGGTCCGCCCGCCGGACCGCCGCCTCCCGCCAACGCCGCCTCACCCGGACCGCCGTGCGCCTCAATTCCATCAAGCTTTCCGGCTTCAAGTCCTTCGCCGAACCCACCAACTTCATGCTGCCCGGCCAACTCGTGGGCGTGGTGGGCCCCAACGGTTGCGGCAAGTCCAACATCATGGACGCGGTGCGCTGGGTGTTGGGCGAATCCAAGGCCTCCGAGCTGCGTGGCGAGTCCATGCAGGACGTGATCTTCAACGGCACCACCAGCCGCAAGCAGGCCAGCCGCGCCAGCGTGGAGCTGGTGTTCGACAACAGCGACCACCGCGCCGGCGGCCAATGGGGCCAGTTCACCGAGATCGCCGTCAAGCGCGTGCTGACGCGCGACGGCACCAGCAGCTACTACATCAACAACCAGCCCGTGCGCCGGCGCGACGTGCAGGACGTGTTCCTGGGCACCGGCCTGGGCCCGCGCGCCTACGCCATCATCGGCCAGGGCACCATCAGTCGCATCATCGAGAGCAAGCCCGAGGAGCTGCGCCTGTTCCTGGAGGAGGCCGCCGGCGTCTCCAAATACAAGGAGCGCCGCCGCGAGACCGCGCACCGCCTGGCCGATACGCGCGAGAACCTGACGCGGGTGGAAGACATCCTGCGCGAACTCAACGCCAACCTCGACAAGCTGGAGAAGCAGGCCGAGGTGGCGGCCCAGTACCACGCGCTGAACGCCAGCGCCACGCTCAAGCAGCACCAGCTGTGGTTCCTCAAGCGCGCCGATGCCGAGGCCGAGCAGGCCCGCGTGCAGAAGGACGCCGCCCAGGCCGCGACCGACCTGGAGTCGCGCACGGCCGACCTGCGACGGATCGAAAGCGAGCTGGAGACCATTCGCCAGGCCCACTACGCGGCGGGCGACCAGGTGAACCAGGCCCAGGGCAAGCTTTATGAGGCCAGTGCCGAGGTCGGCAAGCTGGAGGCCGAGATCCGTTTCGTGGTGGAAGGCCGCCAGCGCGTGGAGCAGCGCCTGGCGCAGCTGAAGGAGCAGATCGCCTCCTGGTCCACGCGCAGCCAGGACGCCGCCGTGGAGCTGGAGCAACTGGCCGAGAACATCGTCGGTGCCGAGGAGCAGTCCGTGGTGCTGGCCGCCCAGGGCGAGGAGCAGGCCGGCGCGCTGCCCGCGCTGGACGACGCGCTGCGCGCCGCGCAGGCCCGTTCCGCCGAGCAGCGCACGGCGGTCACCCAGGTGCAGCAGCAGATCCAGGTGCTGGCGGCCGAGCAGCGCAGCATCGAAGAACAGACGCGCGGCTTGAGCCAGCGCCGCGAGCGCCTGGCCGCCGACAAAAACGCCCTGGCCGCGCCCGACGAGGCGCGCGTCAGCGCGGCCCAGCAGGCCATGGCCACGGCCCAGGCCCTGGCCGAGGAAACCGACGCCCGCCTGCACGAGCTGCAGGACAGCGTGCCCCAGCTCGACGACGCGCGCCGCCAGGCGCAGGCGGCGGTGAACGCCGAGTCCGCGAAACAGGCCGACCTGAGCGCGCGCCTGGAGGCCCTGAAGGCCCTGCAAGAGAAGGTGCGCACCGACGGCAAGCTCAAGCCCTGGCTGAGCAAGCACGGGCTCGACGGCCTGCAGGGCCTGTGGAGCCGCATCCATGTGGAGGCCGGCTGGGAGAACGCCCTGGAGGCCGCCCTGCGCGAGCGCCTGGGCGCGCTGGAAGTGTCGCGCCTGGAGATGGTGCGCGCCTTTGCCAGCGACGCGCCGCCCACCCGCCTGGCCTTCTACCAGCCGCCGCCGGCCGGCGCCGCGAACGAGGGCAACGGCGCGCTCAAGCCCCTGGCCAGCTGGCTGCGCCTGAACGACGCCGCCCAGCAGGCCCTGCTGGGCGACTGGCTGCGCGGCTGCTACAGCGCCGCCACGCTGGACGAGGCCCTGGCCCAGCGCGGCCAGTTGCAGCCCGGCGAGACCCTTTATGTCGCCAGCGGCCACGCCGTCAGCGCCCACAGCGTGAGCTTCTACGCGCCCGACAACGAGCAGGCCGGCCTGCTGGCGCGCGCGCAGGAGATCGAGAACCTGGACAAGCAGCTCAAGGCCCAGGCACTGATCGCCGAGCAGGCGCGCTCGGCCCTGGTGCGCGCCGACGCCGCGTTCACCGACGCCTCGCAGCGCCTGGTGGTGGCGCGCCGCGAGGCCGCCGAGGCGCAGAGCCGCTCGCACGAGCTGCAGGTCGAGGCGATGCGCCTGACCCAGCAGGCCGAGCAGACGCGCGCGCGCAGCGAGCAGATCAACGCCGACCTCGCCGAGGTCGACGCCCAGCTCGAAGCCCTGCAGGAGCGCCGCGTGACCGCCGAGGCGCGCTTCGAGGAACTGGACATGCAGCTGGCCGACAGCCAGGAGCGCCACGCCCAGCTCGACGACGCCGTGATCGAGGCCGAGCGCAAGCTCAATCACGCGCGCGAGCAGCAGCGCGCGCTGGAGCGCCAGGCGCAGGAGGCCACCTTCTCGCTGCGCAGCCTGCAGGCGCGCCAGGCCGAGCTGCAGCGTTCCATCGACACCGCCGGCCAGCAGGAACAGTCGCTGGCCGACGAGCAGCGGCGCGCGCAGGACGAGCTCTCGCGCCTGACCGACGCCGCCGCGCAGGCCGGCCTGCAGTCCGCGCTGGCCGCCAAGACCGAGCGCGAACAGGCCCTGGCCGCGCTGCGCAGCCAGTACGACGACCTCACCATGAAGCTGCGCGCCAGCGACGAGCGCCGCCTGCAGCTCGAGCGCGAGCTGGAGCCGCTGCGCAGCCGCATCACCGATTTCCAGCTCAAGGAGCAGGCCGCGCGCCTGGGCGTGGAGCAGTACAGCCAGATGCTCGACGAGGCCGAGGCCGACCGCGCGGCCATCGCGCAGAGCATCACCGAAGGCAATGTGCGCCTGGCCGGCCTGCAGGGCGAGATCGACCGCCTGCACCGCGACATCCAGGCGCTGGGTGCGGTCAACCTCGCCGCGCTGGACGAACTCACCGCCGCGCGCGAGCGCAAGACCTTCCTGGACGCGCAGACCGCCGACCTCAACGAGGCCATCACCACGCTGGAAGACGCGATCAAGAAGATCGACAACGAAACGCGCGAGCTGCTCGGCTCCACCTTCGAGACCGTCAACCAGCACTTCGGCAAGATGTTTCCCGAGCTGTTCGGCGGCGGCAACGCCCGCCTGGTGATGACCGGCGAGGAGATCCTGGACGCCGGCGTGCAGGTGATGGCCCAGCCGCCCGGCAAGAAGAACCAGACCATCCACCTGCTGTCCGGCGGCGAGAAGGCGCTCACCGCCATTGCCCTGGTGTTCGCCATCTTCCAGCTCAACCCCGCGCCGTTCTGCCTGCTGGACGAGGTGGACGCGCCGCTGGACGACGCCAACACCGAGCGCTACGCCAAGCTGGTGAGCGCCATGGCCAAGGAAACGCAGTTCCTCTTCATCAGCCACAACAAGATCGCGATGGAGATGGCCCAGCAGCTCATCGGCGTGACCATGCAGGAGCAGGGCGTCTCGCGCATCGTGGCGGTGGACATGGAGTCGGCCGCCGGGATGATGGAAGCCACTTGAGGAGCCCCGCACCATGAGCAGCCTGCAGATCGGACTGGTCATCGTCGGCGGCCTGGTGCTGGCGGCGGTGGTGGCCTACAACGCCTGGATCACGCGCCAGAGCGCGCCGCGCACGGCGCGCGAGCGCCTGGCGCCGGGCGAGGCGCTCGAACCCGCGCTGGGGCCCCAGGGCGACCCGCTGGCCGAGCGGCGCGAGCCAGGTTTCGGTGACGTCGCGCCGGACGGCGAGGGCGATGCGGTGGTGGCCGAGGCGCCGCGCGAGGGCCTGGACGGCGAGGCCGCCAGCCCGGTCGGCGGCGACGAGGGGCCGATCGAGCCCACCCTGGCCCCGCTGCCCGAGCGCCGCCCCGGCCCCGCGCTGGACGCGCTGATCGACGTCATCGCGCCGCTGGCGCTGGAGCACGAGGTGTCGGGTGAGGCCGTGCTGGCGGCGCTGCCCGCCACGCGGCGCGTGGGCAGCAAGCCCTTCGCGGTGGAAGGCCTCAACGCGCAGAGCGGCGAGTGGGAGGTGGCGCGGCCGCACCAGCGCTACCGGGCGCTGCAGGCCGGCGTGCAACTGGCCAACCGCGCCGGCCCGCTCAACGACATCGAGTTCTCCGAGTTCGTGGTGAAGGCCCAGGCCTTCGCCGACGCCGTGGGCGCCAGCCCCGATTTCCCCGACATGCGGGCCGAGGTGGCGCGCGCGCGTGAACTCGACGCCTTCGCCAGCGGCCACGACGCCCAGCTCGGCTTCACCCTGCGCGCGCGCCGCGCGGCCTGGAGCCCGGGCTATGTCTCGCAGCACGCGGGGCGCCTTGGCTTCGTGGCGGGCACGCTGCCCGGCCGCATGGTGCTGCCGGCCAGCCAGCCGGGCCAGCCGCCGCTGCTGGCCCTGGCCTACGACTCCCAGGCCGCCATGGCCGACGACCCCGAGCAGAGCGCGCTGCGCGAGATCACCCTCTCGCTGGAGGTGACGCACGTCGCGCGCGGCGAGTTGCCCTTCGCGCGCCTGCGCCAGGCCGCCCAGGCCCTGGCCGAGGCCATGGACGGCGTCGTCACCGACGACACCGGCGCGCCGCTGCCGGCCGAGGCCATGGACCAGATCGGCTCGGACCTGGAAGGCCTGTACGACGCGCTCGACGAACGCGACCTCGCCGCCGGCTCGCCGCAGGCGCGCCGCTTGTTCTCCTAGACCCCATGACCGCCGATATGTTTGCCGAGCCGACGCCCCCCGCGTCGGCCGCCGAGCGCGCCGCCGAGCTGCGCGCGCTGCTGCACCACCACGCCCACCTGTACTACACGCTGGACGCGCCGAAGATCCCCGACGCCGAGTACGACCGCCTGTTCCAGGAACTGCAGGCGATCGAGGCGCGGCACCCCGAACTGCTGACACCCGACTCGCCCACGCAGCGGGTGGGCGGCGCCGTGCTGAAGGAACTGGCGCCCGTGCGCCACGCGGTGCCCATGCTCAGCATCCGCACCGAGACCGACACCGAGGCCAGCGGCGCCGCCGCCTTCGACGCGCGCGTGCGCCGCGAGCTGGGCCTGGCCGAGTCCGACCCGCCGGTGGAGTACCTGGCCGAACTCAAGTTCGATGGCCTGGCCATGAGCCTGCGCTACGAGCGCGGCGTGCTGGTGCGCGCCGCCACGCGCGGCGACGGCGAGACCGGCGAGGACGTGACGCACAACGTGCGCACCATCAAGCAGATTCCCTTGAAGCTTCCCGACGGCGTGCCCGAGGTGCTCGAGGTGCGCGGCGAGGTCTACATGCGCCGCGACCAGTTCGAGGCCCTGAACGAGCGCCAGCGCGAGAAGATCGCCCAGGGCGCCAAGGGCGAAAAGACCTTCGTGAACCCGCGCAACGCCGCCGCCGGGGCCGTGCGCCAGCTCGACTCGCGCATCGCGCGCGAGCGGCCCCTGAGCTTCTTCGCCTACTCCTGGGGCGAGGTGCTCGGCGATCCGCACCCGCCCGCCAGCCAGTACGACTGGCTCATGCGCCTGAAGGCCTGGGGCTTCCCCGTGGCCGAGCAGACGGCCGTGTGCCGCGGCGCCGACGAGCTGGTGGCCTTCCACCGCCGCATCGGCGAGCGGCGCGACGCGCTGCCCTACGACATCGATGGCGTGGTCTACAAGGTCAACAGCCTGGAGACGCAGAAGCGCCTGGGCTTCGTCACCCGCGAGCCGCGCTGGGCCGTGGCGCACAAGTACCCGGCGCAGGAGCAGCTCACCACGGTGCACGCCATCGACGTGCAGGTGGGCCGCACCGGCAAGCTGACGCCCGTGGCCAAGCTCGCGCCGGTGTTCGTGGGCGGCGTCACCGTCACCAACGCCACCCTGCACAACGAGATGGAGGCGCGCCGCAAGGACGTGCGCGTGGGCGACACGGTCATCGTGCGCCGCGCGGGCGACGTCATTCCCGAGGTGGTCTCGGTGCTGGTGGACAAGCGCGTCGGCGACCCGCCGCCGTTCACCATGCCCAGCCACTGCCCGGTGTGCGGCAGCGCCGCCGTGCGCGAGGAAGGCGAGGCCGACCACCGCTGCACCGGCGGCCTGTTCTGCGCCGCCCAGCGCAAGCAGGCCATCCTGCACTATGCGCAGCGCCGCGCGGTCGACATCGAGGGCCTGGGCGACAAGCTGGTCGAGCAGCTGGTGGACAGCGGGCTCATCAAGACCCTGCCGGACCTGTACAAGCTCGGCCTCACCGCGCTCGCGGGCCTGGAGCGCATGGCCGACAAATCGGCGCAGAACGTGCTGGACGCCTTGAACAAGCGCCGCGAGACCACGCTGCCGCGCCTGCTCTTCGGCCTGGGCATCCGCCACGTGGGCGAGGCCACGGCCAAGGACCTCGCGCGCCACTTCGGCGGGCTGGACCGCATCATGGACGCCAGCGTGGACGAGCTGCTGCAGGTCAACGACGTGGGCCCGGTGGTGGCGCAGAGCATCCGCACCTTCTTCGAGCAGCCGCACAACCGCGAGGTGGTGGAACAGCTGCGCGCGGCCGGCGTGCACTGGCCCGAGAACGAGGGCGAGCACAACACCCCGCAGCCCCTGCTGGGCAAGACCTTCGTGCTCACGGGCAGTTTCCCCACGCTCAAGCGCGAGGACGCCAAGGCCCTGCTCGAGGCGGCCGGCGCCAAGGTGGCCGGCTCGGTGAGCAAGAAGACCGACTATGTGGTGGCCGGCGAGGAGGCCGGCAGCAAGCTGGACAAGGCCCGCGAGCTGGGCGTGGCGGTGATCGACGAGGCGGCGATGCTGGCACTGCTGGCCACGCCGGCACAGG
>Ga0209958_1000457_pt1 | contig 74921 bp, 69 predicted proteins | sample ThiBio_inoc_plan_FD_183942 | JGI IMG/M metagenome (GOLD analysis project Ga0209958, IMG submission 183942) | Wastewater bioreactor microbial communities from Cape Town, South Africa - Thiocy_inoc_plan (SPAdes) | ecosystem: Engineered > Bioremediation > Thiocyanate > Unclassified | place: South...
TGACGGTATTGCATTCAAGTTAGCTCATCCCGTGTGCATTCCTGAATCGTTTTCCGATCGTGCCTGGAGGCACGATCCACAACAGACTTCAAATTTTAATATTTCATGACGTGCCATGCCACCCCCAACTTGATGAGCAGGTTGGTATAAGACTCTTCGTGCCTTCTGACGTCTAACCTCAAGGGCTGTTGTCATTAAGGCAAGGTGGCAGGCTTCTTATGCCGACTTGCCTTCCTGTTTGTTCGATCATTCATGGTCTTACCGATGTCCGATATAGGTATACAATTAACGGACATGGAGCCAGTCATCAAATCGCAGGTGGTGCAACGCATCAACCAGGCCCCGGCAGCCAAAGTGTGGACGCCGGTGGATTTTCTCGACCTGGGTAATCGCGACGCGGTGGACAAAACGCTCCAGCGCATGGTCGCCAGCAATGATCTGCGTCGCATCGATCGAGGATTGTATGACCGGCCCCGGATGAATTCCCTCACCGGGCAGCCGACCGCCCCTGATTATCGCAGCGTGATCGATGCCGTCGGTCGCCGCGACCAGGTGCGCGTTTTGATTGACGGGATGACCGCCGCCAACGATCTGGGCCTGACCAATGCGGTGCCGGGGCAGGTCATCGTACATACGGATGGTCGGCTGCGACCGATCCAGTTGGGCAAATTGACCCTTCAGTTCAAGCTGACGGCGCCAAGCAAGCTCTACTGGGCCAACCATCCAGCCATGCGGGTGGTGCAAGCCCTGTACTGGCTCCGCGATGGTCTGAAGGCTGGTGCCCAGATCGATCAGGATGCGATTCAAGCCAAGCTCATTCGGCTACTGCAGGACTCCAGCCAGGGAAGCGCGATTCGTGACGATCTGCGATCCGGTTTACACACTGTACCGGCGTGGATGCAACAGTGGATTCGCGATCTGCTTGTCCGGTCCGAACAGGCAACCAAGGGATCCCATGATCTGCGCGTGCACGATGTTCAGCGTTCTATCGTCTGCCAGAGTCCAACAGAATTGGCATGGCCATTCAGCTGACCCTGCTGCCCGGTTGTGTTTCTATTTTCAGGCTGTCATCCAGTAGCAGAAACAGCATCTCGTCGTCCGTCGACGTGTAGATGCTGGTGGTGGCCACACTGGCGTGTCCGAGCAGGCGCTGGATCATGTTGACCGGCATCGTCTCTGCGGAATGCGCGCCGCGCGTGTGTCTCAGCCAGTGCGTCGAGGCTTTCGCCATCTTTTTGGCATCGTCATGATGCCCTTGCGTGGCAAGCTCTGTAGCCGCTTCCCTGAAGTACGTTTTCAAGGCCTTGTACAGCGTTGTGGGATCCAGGCTGCCTGTATCCTGCCCCAGCCGCAGCCGGGCGATCAGGGGAATATCTCCAGGATTATCCAGCGGGTCGACATTCAGGCCACGCCAGGCCAGGTAATCGCGTAATGCATCCATCACCATGCCGGGCATCGGGACTGCCCGCCATTTGCCACCTTTGCCGAGCACTTTCAGCATCCAGCGGACACCCAGGTCATGCTTGAACGGGACCGAATAGAGTCTTTCCAGGCGGGCATCCACCAATTCAGCCAGGCGCAGTCCCGTGGCATAAGCGAAGGGGAGCACGAAGCGCAAGCGCCGAATGGATTCGTCCATAGGCTGCCTGTGCAGATATTCCATGAGAAATGCCCACTGGCTGCGTGTGAACGCGTGCGTCAGTTCCAAATCAGGCGCGGTGGCCACGCCCATCACCCGCTGTGGCGGCGGCACGCCGTCCCAGGGATTGCTGTCGAGGTAACGCACCTTGGCAAGCCACTCGAACATGGACTTCAAAATGGTATGGGCCTGGACTTGGCTGCGCAGCGAGGCAGCGGCCTCGAAGGGCCGCCAGTTGGCCGACCAGCGCGGCGTGCCGCGTTTACCCATCCATTCCTGCTGGGGGACGCGCCATGGCCATGCCGCAGGCAATGTGCGGCCGAGCCCGCCCAGCCAATCCCGGTAAGCGATGGCATCCTCGATCGACAGCGACGACAGGGCGCGTCTGCGCTCCATCACTGACCAGATCAGGAGGCGCTCTGCCTCGCGGCGATAGGCGCGCTCGGTATTCGGATTCGACGCGCGCGCTTTCAGCCAGGCCTGGATCGCCTGATGGTCATTTTCAGCATTGATGCGGCTGCGGCCGAGGCCTCGGTTCTCGCCAAGCGAGCCGTCCAGCTCCGCCGGCGTCGAGAACGACTCCAGCGGCATGATGGCGGTGGCTGAGGGCCGGGTCAGTTCGATCGGCGACAGCGACCGCAGCGGGGCGAGCCCCTGTGGCGCCATGACACCCAGACTGCCTTCGTGGGTGGCAAGCCAGGTCACCAGCCGGCGCGCACCTTTTTCGCCGAGGCGGGGGACGGACACCCACCAGCGGTAGCCCTGGGTGCGGACGCGCTGATGGAGTTCCTCGATGGTGTGAATGTCAGCGAGGATGAGTCTGGCGGCAAGTCGATCCTCGAACCAGGCTGCAACCGGGTCTTGCGGCTGCGGATCGGTGGCGAGCAGTTCCTCCACCCACACCAGCGCGGCCAGTTGGCGCTCGACCAGGCGGGCGTAGCGTCTCGCGCGGCGGTCGATGCTCTGCGGATAGGCCTCGACATACATCGCGGCCAGTTCCTTCTCCGAATAGAAGTGATCGGGGTCGTTTTCTTCGCGAAAGGTTTCGAGCGAGGGGAGGGCGGTCGTCGACCGCACTGCCTCGGGCAGGGTGCCCAGCGGCAGGCGCAGCAGCCGGGCCAGCGCATGGCGGCCGTGCCGGCGGGCGGCCATCGTCAGAGTTTGCTGGATCCAGGCCAGCGTGGAACGGGCCACGCGCTGATCGAGGCCGGATTCGAGATACCGATCCGCTGCGACCTTGAGGTCGAGTCCCTGCAGCCAGCCGCGGTAGAAGGCTAGGTGGTGACGCCCGATTTTGCGAGTGCATTCCATGGCTAACTGGCTGAAATCAAGGGGAAACCGGAAATATAAGCCATAAACCCATGAGTTAAATCACAAAATCAGCATTCTTGATAATTAACCTTATCATGAACTGCATATGCTATCCGCTAGATGTCCCTTGCTTGTTCTGACTGGAACGCGCGCCCCCCATATTGCTATTGCTAGCTTTTGACTGTTGCTTTCCAAGCCACAAATGCCTGAACGCTGGTAGCATCAAATCTTCTCAACCAACCCAAGGGATGTTCATGAATAAGACTGAATTGATCGAAGCCACGGCAGTCGAAGCAGACATCAGCAAGGCTGCTGCCGGAAGGGCGCTTGATGCCATCCTCGGCGCTGTTGTCAAAGCGGTAGCGAAAGGTGATTCTGTAACCCTCATTGGGTTTGGAGCGTTCAAGTCATCCAAGCGTGCTGCCCGTACCGGACGCAATCCACAAACAGGCAAGGAACTGAAGATAGCGGCCACAACTGTGCCGCGCTTTACGGCTGGCGCTGGTTTCAAAGCCGCAGTTGCGGGTAAGAAAGCTGCAAAGAAAAAGTGATGTGACATGTGCGGACGTGGCGCTGCTCTTATAGGCCACTTCCGCATTCAAGTAGTAGGCTAGTGCTTATCTTTCCCCTGGCCACTGCAACGGGCATTTTTCTGGCGTTGTCTGCGCTGTTGCCGTGGATCAACCTGCTATCGGCGCTGCGACGGTTTTCCAGTCACGGCGGTGATTTTTCCTAGAACTTCAGCGTTGTCGCGTACGAGCGGCGCTTAGTGGCCTATTGTGTTGAAAAACCGCGCCACCGACGCCAAGCCAGGCCGCCCCTTATTTCATGCGCCTTGCAGCCGGATACCAACAGAACCATTCCACCATCACAACTGATTTTGGTTGATTTTTAACCGAGCACTACTGATAAATGCTGCATTTGATTGGAGGTAAAGATCATGCTGTCGCGTCTACTGCTTGTCGCCCTTCTTGCCGGGAACGGCCTCTCCCCGGCGCTGGCCGCGCCTGACGGCGCGAAACTGTATGGGCGCAACTGCGCCGCCTGTCACGGCGAAACCGGCACCGGCGGCATTGGCGTGCCGCTGGCGTTGCCCTCGTTCCAGGCCGGGATCAGCGACGACTATCTGCGCAAGACCATACGCCTCGGCCGGCCGGGGCGGGTAATGCCGTCGTTTGCCCATCTGGACAAGGCCGAAATCGAGGCCATCGTCCGCCATCTGCGCAGCTGGAACAAAGGTCCGGTGGCCACCTATTCCATACGGCCGGTGAAGGGCGATCCGGTGCACGGCAAGCAACTGTTCGGCCAATACTGCGCCGCCTGCCACGGCGCCGGCGGCGAGGGCGGCAAGGGGACCGGCGTTACCTTTTCGCGTCCGCGCGATCTGCCCGTCATGGCGCCGGCGCTGCACAACCCCGGCTTCCTCGCCGCGGCCACCGACGCCATGATCAAGGCCACGCTGATGCGCGACCGGGAAGGCATGCCGATGACCTCCTTCCTCAAGCAGGGACTGAAGGAAAAGGACATCGACGATATCGTCAGCTACGTCCGCAGTTTCGAGAAGCAGCCCCTGCCGGAAAGCGCACAGATGCTGGACGCGGAAAATCCGGTGATCGTCTACGATTCCTCCTACGACCTGAAAACCACGGTGGAAAACGTGAAGCAGGCGGTGACCACCAACAATTTCTTCTACGGCCGGGTGCAGACGCTGGAATACGGAATGACCACGCCGGACAAGGAGAATCCGAAGCAGGCCATCGTCTATTTCTGCAACATCAGCCTGCTCAATCAGGCGCTAGCCGTCGATCCGCGCGTGGGCATGTTCCTGCCCTGCCGCATCACCATCGTGGAGCGGGACGACGGCAAGGTGCAGGTGATGTCGGTCAACCCCAAGGTGCTGAGCCGGCTGTTCAACAACGCCGAGCTGAATCGCCTGTGCGAACAGATGAGCGAAAGTTATACCCGGATCATGGAGGAGGCGACGCTATGAACACGCTGATGAAATGGTTGGGCGTCGCCGGGCTGCTGCTGGCGACGGCCGCACCCGCGGCGGCGGAGGAACTGCTCATGGCGCGGGTGGACAAGCTGTTTCCGGAGGCGATGGCCCAGTTGCAAAGCGCCATTGCATCACGCGGCTACACCGTCACGCGCCTGCAGGAAGTGAACGAAAATCTGGAGCGGCGCGATTTCAAGAGCGACATGTACCGCGTGGTCTATTTCGGCAAGTACGAGGAGGTGAAGCGGGCGACCGCCAGCCATCCCGCCCTGATCCCTTTTTTACCCCTGAATATCACGATCTTCGCGGAGGGCGACCAGACCATCCTGGTGACGAGCCACCCGCAGTCCTTGCGCCGGTTCTTTCCGGATGCAAGCCTGAAGCCGCTGTTTGACCGCTGGGGAAAGGACGTGGTGGCGATCATGGATGACGTGCGTGAAGGCAAATAGCTGTTTTTCCCGGGCGAAGGGCGCATGAGCACGGCATCGGTACGCGGACACCCTCGGCGAGCCTTGTTTCTGGCCGTGCTGGCGGCCGTGCTGGCGTACTTTCCCGCAGCGCACGCCGCAGCGCCGGTACGGATCGGCGTCCTCGCTTTCCTCGGCGCCGAAGTCGCCTTGTCCACCTGGTCCCCGCTGGTGGCGCACCTCGAAGCAGCCCTGCCGGAGCGGCGCTTCGTCCTGGTTTATTACGATGTGGCCGGTTTGCGCCAGGCGGTGCAGCAGCAGGCGCTGGATTTCGTCATCACCAACGGCGGCCAGTATGCGGCCCTGGAATCCGAATTCGGCGTCAGCCGCATCGCCACGCTGGATTCGCCCGGGGTGCCCTCGCCCTCGCAGGCGATCGGTTCGGCGGTGATCGCCCGTGCCGACCGGCGCGACCTGAACGCGTTGGCCGACCTCAAGGGCAAGCGGGTGGCCGCCGTCGGCGAGGATGCGTTCGGCGGCTTCCAGGTGGCCTGGCGCGAGTTTCGGCGCCAGGGCGTCGAGCCGGAGAATTTCGCGCGTCTCGATTTCGTCGGCTTTCCCATGCCGCGCATCGTCACCGCGGTGGCCCGCAACCAGGCCGATGCGGGGATTGTGCGCGCCTGCCTGCTGGAAGAACTGGCGCGGGACGGGGCCATCCGGCTCGCCGACTTCAAGGTGCTTTCGCCGCGCCGGGTGGAGGGCTTCGCCTGCGGCCTGTCGTCCGGGCTCTACCCGGACTGGCCCATCGCCACCCTGCGCCATACCGATCTGCGCCTGGCCAAGGCGGTGGCCACGGCGCTGCTGTCGATGCCGGCATCCCCCACCGGCCACGCCTGGACGGTGCCGGCGGATTACCGGACGGTGCACGACCTGTTCCGGGATCTGCAGATCGGCCCCTACGCCTATCTGCGCGAGACCACCCTGCAGGCGCTGGCGCGCCGCTACTGGCCGTTTTTGCTGCTTTTTTTCGCGGCCCTGGCCGGCTGGGTCGTGCACACCGTTCGCGTCGAGCAGCAGGTCCATGCCCGCACGGCGGCATTGCGCGACGCGCTGGCGCAACGGGACGCGGCCGAGGCGGGCATGCGCGCGCATCAGGAACAGTTCGACCATTTGTCCCGCCTGTCGATCCTGGGCGAGCTGTCCGGCACCCTGGCGCACGAACTGAACCAGCCGCTGGCTACCATCGCCAACTACGCCCAAAGCCTGGTGCGCCGCCTCGACAGCGGCCGCTACACGCCCGAGAACCTGGCCGAGGCAAGCCGGGAAATCGCCGCCCAAGCGGAACGCGCCGGCGGCATCGTGCACCGCATCCGCGCCTTCGCCCGCAAGCGCGCCGCGGTGCGGGAGCGGCGTCCACTGGCCGATCTGGTACGCGAGGCCGCCACCCTGTTCGACGGCATGCTGCCTAACGCCCCGCACATCGGCATCGCCGACCGCCTGCCGCCTGGCGCGCAGGTCGAGGCGGATACCCTGCAAATCGAGCAGGTGCTGCTCAATCTGTTGAAGAACGCCGCCGATGCCATGCAGGACCTGCCGTCCGACACACGCGTCATCGACGTGACGCTGGAGCGGGAAGGGCGCAACTACCAGATTGCCGTCCGCGACCACGGCGCCGGCCTGGCGCCGGCATCCACCCAGCACCTGTTCGAGCCTTTCTTCACCACCAAGCCCGATGGCATGGGGCTTGGCCTGTCGATCTGCAAGACCATCGTCGAAGCCCACGGCGGACGGCTGTGGGCCGAGGCCAACGCCGGCGCGCCCGGCATGACGTTTATTTTCACCCTGCCCGCCGATGACCTCATCCCTTGACCAAGCCCTGATCCATATCGTGGACGACGATGCGGCGCTGCGCCGCTCCCTGGTGTTCCTGCTCGACTCGGTCGGCTGGCGCACCCAGGCCCACGCCAGCGCCGAGGAATTCCTGGCCGCCTACCAGCCGGGCGTGCCCGGCTGCCTGGTGCTGGACATCCGCATGCCGGGCATGAGCGGGCTGGAGCTGCAGCAGGTGCTGCGCGCCCAGGGCCGCACCCTGCCGATCATATTCATCACTGGCCACGGCGATGTCGCGCTGGCGGTGCAGGCCATGAAGCAGGAGGCCTGCGATTTTCTGGAAAAGCCGTTCAAGGACCAGGTGCTGCTCGATGCGGTGACCCAGGCGGTGCGCCGCAGCGCCCGGCAACTGGCGGCGGAACGGCGCCACGACCAGGCCCATGCGCTGCTGGAACGGCTGTCGCCGCGCGAGCGGGAGGTGGCGCTGCGGGTGGCGCACGGCCTGCCTAACAAGCTGATCGCGCGGGAACTGGACATCAGCGAAAAGACCGTGCACGTGCATCGCCAGCACGTGATGGAGAAAACGCACACCGGCTCCGCCGCCGAACTCGCGCGCCTGATGCTGCGCGCCGACCCGGCCGATCTGGATTGAATGGATATGTAGGCAGGTTCAGGCTTGAACCGGCAGACCGTGCAAGCTCAGCTCGCGCCTATTCGGGCAGGAACCGGCCAAGATCGCTGGCGGAGCGGGGAACATGCGTACCGGGCGGCCGCTGTGGGTTAGTAAGCGGTCGGCGGTGGAATTGGCGCGTGCTTCTGTTGATCGGCCACAGCGGCCAACAAGTTTTGCCGACTGTACGTCAGTAGTGCCCAATCAACCGGACATTGCAAACACATCACAACAAGCTTGATCGAGCCTGATACATATGGTTGTTCAAACAAGACAACGAGATGATGAGAGGTAGCAGCATTGCTACTATCAGCCCTCTATAGGAACTCAGCCGGAAACGCCCACTTCGGCCTCATAGCCTGCGCTCTCGCAGTTAGCGTAAATATCCGGCTTGCGTACCCGCACGCGAGCACCCATCGCGCCATCGAGACTTGCGCACAACTCCAGAATTTCGTGGCACAGGCTCTCCAGCAGATTGAAGTGACGCTCGGCAACCAGCTTCGGAATCGCCTTGTATATCAGGTCGTAATCGACAGTAGCTCGCACATCGTCCGGGATTGCATGCGCCAGCGGCCAGAGGCGCACCTCGACGTCTATCAGCACACGCTGCGGGCGCAGCTTCTCGGCTTCATGGAAGCCGATGGATACAGGCAGGTTAAGTTTATGGATGCTGATGCGGCGATTGAAGAATTCCAAGACGGTCACTCTTACGAAAAATTTTCTGCCCTACGCGGGACATCGATACTGCTGAAGAAATTTCCTCCAGCCAGATGCCCGGAATAGCGGGGACGCTAACGGAAGTTTCTACCAGTAAACAGGGAATTGTTGGGTCAAGGATTGAACCCTGGTGCGAACCTCCGCGATCAGGTCTTCATCACCCGGATGATCCAACACATCCGCGATCAGGTTGCCGGCCAGGCGTGACTCCGCCTCCCCGAAGCCGCGCGTCGTCATTGCCGGCGTGCCGAGGCGGATGCCGGAGGTGACGAAGGGTTTTTCCGGGTCGTTGGGGATGGCATTCTTGTTCACCGTGATGTGGGCCTCGCCGAGGGCCTTTTCCGCTTCCTTGCCGGTGATCCGCTTGGAGCGCAGGTCGACCAGCATGACGTGGCTTTCCGTGCGTCCGGAGACGATGCGCAGACCGCGTTCGATCAGCGTCTCGGCCAGCACGGCGGCGTTCTTCACCACCTGCTGTTGATAGGTCTTGAACTCCGGCGCCATGGCCTCCTTGAAGGCGACGGCCTTGCCGGCGATGATGTGCATCAGCGGACCACCCTGGATGCCGGGGAAGATGGCCGAATTGATCGCCTTCTCGTGCTCGGCGCGCATCAGGATGACACCGCCGCGCGGGCCGCGCAGGCTCTTGTGGGTGGTGGTGGTGACGAAGTCGGCGTGCGGCACCGGGTTGGGGTAGACGCCGGCGGCAATCAGGCCGGCATAGTGGGCCATGTCCACCATGAAATACGCGCCTACCTCCTTGGCCACACGCGCGATGCGCTCGAAGTCGATGCGCAGAGCGAAGGCCGAAGCGCCGCCAATGATCAGTTTCGGCCTGCGCTCACGGGCTTTCTGCTCCAGCGCGGCGTAGTCGATGTCTTCCTGAGGGCTGAGGCCGTAGCTCACGACGTCGAACCATTTGCCGCTCATGTTCAGGGCCATGCCGTGGGTAAGATGGCCGCCCTCGGCAAGGTTCATGCCCATGATGGTGTCACCGGGTTTCAACATGGCGAAGAACACGCCCTGGTTGGCCTGTGAGCCGGAGTTGGGCTGCACGTTGGCCGCCTCGGCGCCGAACAGTCGCTTGACGCGTTCGATGGCGAGCTGTTCGACGATGTCCACATACTCGCAGCCCCCGTAGTAGCGCTTGCCGGGATAGCCCTCGGCGTACTTGTTGGTGAGCTGGGAGCCCTGGGCGGCCATGACGGCCGGCGAAGTGTAGTTCTCGGAGGCGATCAGCTCGATGTGGTCTTCCTGCCGTCGGTTTTCCTTTTCGATAGCGGCGAAGAGTTCGGGGTCGATCTGGTCCAGGGTGCGGGCGCGTTCGAACATGGACAGTCCTTGAAAGAAAAGGCCCGGCGCAAGACCGGGACAGATGTCGATGGGAAGGCCAATCAGGCGACGCTGGCGCGCAGGGTTTTCGCCGCCGCGACCATGTTGGTCAGGGCCGGGATCACCTCGTTCCACTGCCGGGTCTTGAGGCCGCAATCCGGATTGACCCACAGACGTTCGGCGGGAATGCGTTCAGCCGCTTTCAACATCAGATCGACCATGTGTTGCTCGCTCGGAATGTTGGGCGAATGGATGTCGTACACACCCGGCCCGATCTCATTCGGGTACTTGAAGTGATCGAAGGCGTCCAGCAGTTCCATATCCGAGCGTGACGTTTCAATCGTGATCACATCCGCATCCATATCGGCAATCGCCGCGATGATGTCGTTGAACTCCGAGTAGCACATGTGGGTGTGGATCTGGGTTTCGTCCGCCACGCCGTTGGCAGTGATGCGGAAGCTATCGATCGCCCAATCCAGATACTCCTTCCATTGCGCCTTGCGCAGCGGAAGGCCTTCGCGCAGGGCCGCCTCGTCGATCTGGATCACGCGCACGCCGGCCTTCTCCAGGTCCAGCACTTCCTCGCGGATCGCCAGGGCGAGCTGCTTGCACGATACAGAGCGCGGCTGGTCGTCGCGCACGAAGGACCAGTTGAGGATGGTGACCGGGCCCGTCAGCATGCCTTTCATCGGCTTGTCCGTCAGCGACTGTGCATATTTGATCCATTCGACGGTCATGGCCTTGGGGCGGCTGATATCGCCGAACAGGATGGGCGGCTTGACGCAGCGCGAACCGTAGGACTGCACCCAGCCGAACTGGCTGAAGGCGTAGCCGTCGAGCTGTTCGCCAAAGTATTCGACCATGTCGTTGCGCTCGGCTTCGCCGTGTACGAACACGTCCAGTCCCAAGGTTTCCTGATTAAGCACGCAGCCCGCGATATGGACGTGCATAAGCTTCTTGTAGGCAGCCTCGTCAATCTCGCCAGCCTTGAACTGGCTGCGCGCCTGGCGAATCTCTGCGGTCTGCGGGAAGGAGCCGATGGTGGTAGTGGGGAACTTGGGCAGCTTGAGCAGCGCAGCCTGCTTGGCGGCGCGGATCGCGTAAGGGCTCTGGCGCTGGCCGAGTTGTGGCGTGATCCTGGCCAGAGCGGCCTTGACCGCCGGGTTGTTGACGCGCGGTGAGTTGTGGCGGGCCTCGATGGCGGCGCGGTTGGCGTCCAGCTCCGGCTTGACGGCGTCGCAGCCCTGGTTCAGGGCGGTGGCCAGTACGGAGAGTTCAGCCAGTTTCTGCTTGGCGAAGGCCAGCCAAGACTTGATTTCGCCGTCCAGCTTCTGTTCGCTGTCCAGGTCCACCGGCACGTGCAGCAGGGAGCAGGACGGTGCGATCCACAGACGCCCGCCTAGGCGCTCGTGCAGTGGCTGCAGCCAGTCGAGCACGGCGTTGAGGTCGGTCTTCCAGATGTTGCGGCCGTTGATTACGCCCAGCGACAGAACCCTGTGCGCGGGCAGCAGGTTGAGCAGCGGCTGGATGTCATCGCGGCCGTTGATGGCATCGACGTGCAGTCCGGCGACCGGCAGGTTGGCGGCGAGATAAGTGTTCTCCAGCAGTTTCCCGAAGTAGGTGGCGAGCAGCAGCTTGACGCGGCAGGCCTTTAAGGAATGATAGGCGGTGTTGAAAGCGTGCTGCCAGTCGGCGTTCAGTTCGGTGACGAGGATGGGCTCGTCGATCTGCACCCACTCGACGCCCTGAGCGGCCAAGGTTTCCAGCAATTCCGCATAGACCGACAACAGGCGCGGCAGCAGGGCGAGCTTGTCGGAATCATCCTTGGCCTTTCCGATGGCCAGGTAGGTCACCGGACCGACGATCACCGGCTTGGCCTTGACGCCTTGTGCCTTCGCTTCGCCCAGTTGCTCCAGCAGGCGAGAGGCGTCGAGTTTGAACTCGGTGGCGTCGGTGAACTCGGGGACGATGTAGTGGTAGTTGGTGTCGAACCACTTGGTCATCTCGCCGGCAGCAACGCCACCGCAGCACGACTCCTCGGCGGACTGGGCTGAGCGACCTCGTGCCACGCGGAAATAGTTGTCCAGCGTATCGCCGTGAAAGCCGCGCACGCGCTCGGGCAGGTTGCCCAGGGTGAAGCTCATGTCCAGCACCTGATCGTAGAAGGCGAAGTCGCCCACCGGCGCGAAGTCCAACGCGGACTGGTCTTGCCAGTGACGGCGGCGCAGTTCGGCGCCAAGGGCCTTGAGTTCGTCGCGGGATGACTGGCCCTTCCAGTAGGATTCGAGGGCGAATTTCAGTTCGCGTTTGGTGCCGATGCGGGGAAAGCCGAGGTTGTGGGTCGTTGCCATGGTGGATGCCTTGAGTGGTTGAATGTGACGGCATCCTAAGGCACTCAACACATGAATAATAATGTTATTATTTCACTCATCGATTATATTTATTCATGTATTGAGCTGTGCCTATCCTGGAACGCGCCCACCTCGAAATCGTCCGCGCCGTCGCGCAACAAGGCTCCATGACCGCAGCGGCGGAAGCGCTGCACCTGACCCAGTCCGCGCTGAGCCACACCGTACGCAAGCTGGAGGACCAGCTCGGCGTCGCTGTCTGGCATCGCGAAGGCCGCAGCCTGCGCCCGACCCAGGCCGGCGAATACCTGCTGGCCGTGGCCAACCGCCTGCTGCCGCAACTGGAACATGCCGAAGCGCGCCTGAAGCAGTTCGCGCAGGGCGAGCGCGGCGCGCTGCGCATCGGCATGGAATGCCACCCCTGCTACCAGTGGCTGCTGAAGATCGTCTCGCCCTACCTTGCCACGTGGCCGGACGTGGATGTGGACGTGAAACAGAAGTTTCAGTTCGGCGGTATCGGCGCGCTGTTCGGCTACGAGATCGACATGCTGGTGACCCCTGACCCGCTCTACAAGGCGGGCCTTAGCTTCGAACCGGTGTTCGACTACGAGCAGGTGCTGGTGGTAGGTCCAGGGCATCCCCTGCGCGAGGCCGCCTGGGTGCTGCCCAAACAGCTCACCGACGAGACGCTGATCACCTACCCGGTTGCCATCGACCGGCTCGACATCTACACGCAGTTCCTGATGCCCGCCGGCATCGCGCCGCGACGCCACAAGCCTATCGAGACCACTGACATCATGTTGCAGATGGTCGCCAGCGGGCGCGGCGTCGCCGCGCTGCCGCGCTGGCTGGTGGAGGAGAACGCCGCAAAGTTCGACGTCGCCCCGGTGAAGCTGGGGCAGCAGGGCGTGGCCAAGCAAATCTTCCTCGGATTCCGTGAGGCGGATGCCGGCATCGATTACCTGCGCGCCTTTGTCGACTTGGCACGCACTCATCGCGACAGCCCAAGGTGAAGCCAGGCGGTACGTTCCACAAGAATCCGATCATCATGGCCGGCACGGCAATGGACAGCGAATGCGGCGCGTAGGGCAGTGTGCCGCTAGCGGTGCAATGTTTTTCTTGAGCCGGGCAAAGGTGATGTACCAGAACGGAAGCACTAGGACATAGCAATCTGTTTGGCTGCTGTTCGCACAGAAGCCGCCGCTCGCCAAGTTGTGAACGAAAGACCGTTTTGGCCGACGACCCGAAGTTTGCGGAAAGTTAGCGAACGGCGGCTCAACCCCAGACAACCGACTGCCATGACGTTGAAGGCTGGACGGTTCTCGTGGGTCGATTCCATACAACCCCACCGGTCTTGCCTCGTCCCATCTCCTTTCCGCTACGCTGCCTGTTCCATGGGCACTATGTACTGATTGATGCGCGAGCCATGTTCGGCAAGGGCAAACTTCATGTCGCAATCCGATTGCAGGCCAAGCCAGAACGCCGCGCGGGCGCCAAGTGGCGTGCCGGGCGCAGGGTAGTGCCGGCGCTGATCGCGCGGCGTTCGCGTGCGATGTCGTTGATGCGCGGTGCGGGTACGCGCAAGGCGATGACGGGGCGTTGGCGGAAAGCCTCAGCGGGATGATGAATTCTTCGCGCAGGATGTCACCCGGTGAATCGGACGCATTCCATTGGCGATCGTCATCGTGGCCCCCATTCCGGGCACAGGATCGGCCGGCGAACTGTTTCTGTCGCGCCGCGCAATCGGGTCGCCCGGATTCAAAATCCCTTTCTGCCGTGGCGCAGTTTCTGAATACCCTGCAAGGACATCAGGGCCTTGGTCAGCTCGACCTCCAGCCTGGCATATTCCGCCGCGGTGACGCGGTTTCTCATGGTGTCTTCGGCCTTCCGCCTTTCAACCTCCAGCGTCCCTTCTTCCGCATCCTTCTCCCGGATGGCGATGTCGGACAGGATGGTCACGCTGCCGGGCTGCACTTCCAGCATGCCCCCGGAAACGTAGACGATGTTTTCCTGCGCCTGGTGCGGGATTTTCAGCCGCACGACGCCGGGCTTGAGGCGGGCGAGCAGGGGCGCATGCCCGGGATAAATGCCGACCTCGCCCATTTCCGCCGGGGCGACGACACGCTCCACTCGGCCGGAAAAGATCGACGTCTCGATGCTCACCACGTCGACGTGCATCGTCATGGCCATGGCTTTGCCGCCTAGGCGCGTGCGATCGCGGCCGGCAGGCCGTTGCGCACCGCGGTGCCCGAGACCGCATCCACCCACACCGACTTGCCCTGGCGGGTCGGATCCGCCAGCCCGAGGTCGTTGAGGTTGATTCCGGCGCCGATGGCCGGCGCCTCGGGCTGGCGCGCCTTGCCGATGCGGTGCGCGCGGGCGCCCAGTTCCTTGTGGCCGTAGCCGTGCTCGACCGCCAGCACGCCGGGCATCACCCCGGCATGCACGATCACGCGGCCGCGCACGCTGCCGCCAGGGGTGCGGATCACGGCGGCGTCGCCGCTTTCCAGCCCGAAGCGGGCCGCGTCCGCCGGGTGCATCAGCACCGGGTTCTCCGGGTGGATGCCGCGCAGCCGCGAGGCGGCGATGGAGTAGGAGTTCTGCAGCGCCGACTTGAAGCTGACCAGTTGCAGCGGCCAGTCGACCTCGGGATAAAGCGTGCGCATCGGGGTGCCGTCGGCGAACGTCGGGCCGGTCCAGGTGGCGCAGCCGGTGAAGCGTTTGCCGGTGATGCTGTTCTTCGCCGCGCCCAGGTTCTCGTTGTAGATCTGCAGGCCCTTGTCGTAGCGATGGGTCATCCACTCCGGGTTGTCCTCGGCATAGGTCTCCTTGGCGGGCTGGTAGCGCCCGCCGCGGGCCAGGATGAAGGCCACCTTGCGCACTTCCTCCGGCTTCAGGGTGCGTTCCAGCAGCGGCCGCAGGCGCTCGACGCCGGACAGCACGATGTCCTCGTCGCTGGCGTCGGCCACCGGTTCCTTGCCGAGCCAGGCGATGTTCGCGCCGCCCCGCAGATACCAGTCTTCCGGCCGCTCCAGCGGATAGGTGTTGCCGTCCAGGTCGGCGATCGCGTTGGGGCCGAAGCCGGGCAGCGCCATGGCACGGGCCAGCGCGATGAAGAAGGTCTCCATGCCGATCGCCTGGCCGTCGGCCAGCTTGTCCGCCTTCGGCTCCACCACCGGCCAGCGCGCGGTGCTGGCCTTGGTCGGCACCCCGCCCCAGGCCGAGGCCCAGCCCCAGCTCTCGTACAGCAGCGAATCGGGCACGATGTAGTCGGCGAAGGCGCTGCTCTCGTTGATGAGCGGGTCGATGGCGATGATCAGCGGAATCTTTTTCGGGTCCGCCAGATCCTTTTCCACCTGCGCGCGCGCGCCGGGGATGCCGTACACCGGATTGGCGCTCCACAGGAACAGCGCCTTGATGCCGTAGGGGTAGCCGTTGGCGGCGCCGGTCAGCCATTCGGTGGCCAGCCCTGGCGCGTTCGGAAACCACGGCGCCTGGGCGGGATAGGCCTTGCCCGCCGCCTTTTTCGCGGCGAACTCGGCGGTTTTCTCGTACGGCGCGTTGCGTCCCAGCGGCAGCCCGGCAGGTTTCGCGATCATGCCGGGGAAGGTCTCCATGTTGTAGCGCGGGCCGAGGCCGGCATCCTTGAAGCCGCCGCCGTTCATGCTCAGCCCGCCTTTCCAGTTCAGGTTGCCGATCAGGGCGTTCAGGGTCACCACGCCGTAGGCGTTGTAGAAGCCGTTGCCGGCCATCATGCCGCCATGGGCGACCGCCGCCGCGCGCTTGCCGTGGCTGGAGAACTCCTTCGCCAGGGCGGCGATGGTCTGCGCCGGGATGCCGCAGGCGGCGGCGTATTCGTCGAGGGTGCGGGCGAACGCCTGTTCGCGCAGCAGCTGCAGCGAGGATTTGACCTTGAGCGGCTGGCCGCCCACCTCGACCGCGCCGTCCACCAACAGTTGCGCCGGACCGGCGGCCTGGTCGTGAAACACGGTGTGGCCCTCGGCATCGAGCACCACGAAGGGATCGTTTTCCTTGTAGCGTTCCTCCTCGGCGGGCAACGCCAGCCCCAGATCGGAGCCGCGCAGGAAGCGGCCCTGGCGCGGATGGCCGGGCTCGACGACGACCAGATGGGTGGCGTTGCTCCAGGACGGTTCGCCGGCCGCCTTCGCCACCGCGAGGTTGGGATGGGAAAGATGTTTCGCGTCGTAGCGGCCGTTCTCGAACAACCAGCGCATCATGCCCATCACCAACGCGCCGTCGGTGCCGGGCTTGATCGGAATCCAGCGTCCGCGCTCGCCGGCGGCCAGGTTGTTGGCGTTGGTCAGCACCGGGTCCACCACCACGTAGTTCAGTTTGCCCTCGGTGCGGCCGCGGGCCAGCATCGCGCCCTGGCGTTTGAACGGATTGCCCGCATTGGCGGGCGCGGTGCCGATGAAGAGCGCGAATTCCGTGTTGGCGAAATCCGGCTTGCCGTGAGGCATTTTTTTCATGTCGCCGAACAGGGCGCCGGAGCCGGAACGATAGGCGCCGCCGCAGTAGGAGCCGTGGCCGACGAAGTTCAGCGTGCCGTAGGCCTGCTGCATGAAGCGCTTGCCGAAGGCGAGGCGACCATCGTTGACGCTGGTGATGAGCGCGACCTGGTTCACTTTGGGTCCCAGTTCCGGGCGCTGCGGGTCGATCGGCGTGGTCAGGTCGCGCAAGGCCTTCAGGCCCTCGACCGGCCCTTCGCCGAAGAGGTCGCCGCCTTCGGTCAATTCGCGAATCAACTGTTCGAACGGAATCGGTTCCCATTGCCCCGAATTGCGCGGGCCGACCCGCTTCATCGGGCGCAATACCCGGAATGGCGAATCCATCTGTTCGAGCACCGCGTTGCCGCGGCCGCAGGCGGTGGAACGCCCCGCCAGGCCCTTGTCCTGGAAACCGGAAATGGCGACGAAGCTGTCGCGGATCGACGCCTTCATCGGCAGGTGCGGTTCGGTGGAGAGCGGGCTGTACGGGTTGCCGGCGACGCGCAGCACCTTGCCACTGGCGCGGTCGATGCGTACCCGCACGCCGCACATCGTGGTGCAGCCGAGGCACATGGTGTAGCTCACCTGCTGCGCCGGGTTCAGCTTCAGCGCGCCGGTTGCCGGGTCGACCCTGAACTCGGGTTCGAGGGAGGCCCCGTGATACTGGCTCTTCGATTTGTCGCGGCCCAGCAGGGGGGCGAGCATGCGCTCGGCGGTGGCGCTGAAACCGGCGCCGAAGGCGGCCAGGCCGGCGGCGGCGAGAATTTTGCGACGGGTATTCATGGTCATGACATTCTCCTTAGGCTTGGGCGCGGCGCTGGCCGGCCCAGGGCAGTACTGAGATAAGCAGGATCAGGACGGTCAGCCACAGGCCGGCGGTGCCGGCGATGCCGAGCAGCCCTTCGTGGCCCAGGGGGAGGTGGTAGACGTAGTAGCCGGCGCCGGTTTTGGGGATTTCCTGGCCGCCGATGAACACCGTCCAGCGCATCATCCAGGCGCTGTGCAGGGCGACCAGGCCGGCGGTCAGCCGCCACGCCGGATGCCGCGCGAAGAACCCGAGCCAGAACGTGGCCAGCGCGCTGCCGGTGGCCCACACGGCGGTGATCCGCCATGCAGTTGAGGGCGCCACTTGCGCCAGCGCTTCCGCGTGCCGCGGGGAAAATCCGGTTATTCCCAGCAGCAGCCAAGCGGCCCCCACGGCCAGCACCAGCACCTGGGTCGCTGCCAGCAGGCGCAGCAGCGGGGCGTCCTCCACCGCACGGCCGTCGCCGACGAAATGGTCCAGCACCAGCACCAGGCCGATGGCGCCGGCCACCGCCGTGATGAAGAACTGCACCGGCAGGAAGGGCGTGTCCCACAGCGGCCGGGCGCGTACCACCATGACTTCCATGCCGGTATAGAGCGCCACCAGGGCGGCGCCGGACAGGGCCAGCACGGCGGCCGTGCGGATCGCGCCCAGGCTGTCGTGGCCGCCGTAGGCAAGCGCCCTGTAGATGCCCGTCCAGCGCCCGCCCGCATCGGCCAGACGTTTCAGGTCAGGGCGCAGCGCCAGCCAGGCGTAGAGCATCAGCCCGCCCAGATACAGGGGAATGAAGAAGGCGCCCCAGGACATCCAGGAACCGAAATTGGGATGCAGGTAGAAATTGAGGAAACGACCGGGCTGGTGCAGGTCGGCGAGCAGGGCCACGGGCGCGGTCAGGCCGCAGGCCAGCGCGCCCAGCAGCGCCATCCGGCTGGCCCGTTCCCAGGCGGGCCGGCGCAGCACGAACCAGGGCGTGGTGAGCAGAAAGCAGCCCACGGACAGGCCGATCAGAAAGAAATATTGAACGGCCCAGGGCAGCCACGCCACTTCGCGGGCCACGTTGACGACTTCGATAATGGATGGGTTCATGATTAAGCTCCGTGCTCGCTCGGACGCCACAGGGCGGCCTGGCCGTCGACGCGCCCCTGGAAGCGGGTGTCGAGACCGATGTAGAAAACGTTGGGGCGGGTGCCGGATTCGGGCTTGAGCACCTTGATCGCGTCGGGATCGCTTTGTTTGGCGGCGTCCAGCCTGCGTCGCAGCTCGCCTTTGGGGTCGTTCAGGTCGCCGAAGATGCGCGCGCCGCCGACGCAGGTTTCGACGCAGGCCGGCAGCAGGCCCGCGTCGACCCGATGCGCACAGAAGGTGCACTTGTCGGCCTTGTTCGTATCGTGATTGATGAAACGGGCGTCGTAAGGGCAGGCCTGGACGCAGTAGGCGCAGCCCACGCAGCGGTCGCCGTCCACCACGACGATACCGTCGTCGCGCTTGAAGGTGGCGTTGACCGGACACACCGGAACGCAGGGGGGATTGTCGCAGTGATTGCACAGGCGCGGCAGCACGTAGGTGCTGGCCGTCATGCGGCCCTCCACCTGCTGCTGCACGACGTAGGTGGAAACGATGGTGCGGAAGCTGTTCTCCGGCACCGCGTTTTCCATGATGCAGCTGACGGTGCAGGCCTGGCAGCCGATGCACTTGCGCACATCGACCAGCATGGCCCAATGGTGCTTGTCTTCGGCGGCGGTGGCGTTGCCCATGGGCAGCGCCACCCCGGCGGTGATCGCCGGCAATGCGCGCAGAAAACCGCGGCGGGATTGTAAAAGCGTATCGTCGGACATGGTCGGACTCCTCATCGAGCGTGCACTTGCAGGTTAAGTGCACCCGGACCATGCCGCCAGTGGGCAGATTCTCTATCCCACTAGGTATTTTTTCTTAGCAATATGCCTGCATCGTGTTGATGCTCAATTGAACTGCTCTCTGCTTCACTCACTTATTTCAATATGAAAGGGCATCGCTGGAAGAGGCAGCCCGGGCTGGCGGTCGCCCAGATAGGGCACTGACCAGCGGGCAGGCTCAGCGCGGGCCGAGAATCTTGGCCAGCATCTCGCCCGAGGGCGCGCCCTGCATCTTTTGCAGCTTGCCGCTGGCATCCTTGTAGAAGATGGTGGGGGTGGCCGAGGAACCGAGTTGCTGCATCAGTTTCTGGTTGGCGTCGAGCTGCGCGCCGATTTTCTCGGGCACCTGGCCCAGCGGTTTGACGCCGCCCGTGGCATGCTGCTGTTCGTGCTGGGTGAGGGCGGCTTGCGGGTCCTTGGCCGCGAGGATGGCTGCCGCCTTGCCGGGGCTGGTGGGCCCAAGGATGGCGACCATGATGTGGCGCAGCTGCACTTTGCCGGACGCGACCCAGGGCCGGGCGTCGTTCCAGAATTTGTTGCAGAAGGGGCAGTTGGGGTCGGTGAAGGTGTAGACGATGCGCGGCGCAGTGCTCTTGCCGTCGCCCACCCAGGTGCTTTTCTCGAGCTGCTTCCAGGCCCGGTCGGTCATCGGTTTGCTGACCAGCTTCTCCAGCGATTTCTGGCTCAGGTTGTTGCCTTTCGCGTCGATCATGGAACCGACGATCGCCTGCTTGCCGTCGGCGGTTAGGTAGATGGCCAGCGGCTGCATCTCGATCACGCCGGCATAGCCGGTCAGCCCGCCGGGCGCCTTGAACGTGCCGATCACCTCGACCCCCTGGGCTTCGATTGCCTTGATCGGCGCCGGCCAGTCTTTGGCCTGGGCATTCAGGGGCAGGGTGCCGAGCACGGCCAGGCAGGCGGCGGACAGGAGAGTGGATTTTTTAATCATGGTGTTTCATTCCTTTTGGTTGAAGTGGGAAATCAGGGGGCGCGCAAGGGGGTTAATTTGCTCGCCAGCGACGCCGCCGACAGCGCACCCAGGTGGGTGGCGACCAGCCGTCCGCCGGCGTCGTAGAACAGGGTGAGGGGCAAGGTGCCCGAGCCGGCGACGAAACCGAGCCGGGTGTCGCGATCGAGAATGACATTCGCCAGATCGAGCCTGCTGGCGGACAGGTAACGCTGCACGGTCGCCGGGTTTTCGCCCTGATTGGCGAAGACGAAGCTGATCCCGGTTTCGCGTTGCTGCGCGGCGGCGAGAACCGGCATTTCGCGGCGGCAGGGCGGGCACCAGCTCGCCCACAGGTTGACGACCATGGGCTTGCCGCCGGCCAGCGCGGCGAGGGTGGTCGATTCGCCGGACAGCAGCGTCACCGGCATGCCGGACAGCGCCGGCTGCTCCATCAGGCGCAGACCGCCCTGCACCCCCTGCCATGCCAGCACCCATAGCGCCAGCGCCAGAAGGGTCCGTTTGCGTGCCGACAGGCTGCGCCAGCCGCGCCGGATCGCGCCCGGCATCGCCGCAATCAACGCCCGCGGGTTTTTGCTCATCGCGTCAATCTTTTCCCGCCGCACTGGCAGACGCGCGCAAGGGACCCAATTTGCTCGCCAGCGACGCCGCTGACAGCTCGCCCAGGTGGGTGTCGACCAGCCGTCCGCCGGCGTCGTAGAACAGGGTGGTGGGCAACGCGCCGGAGCCGACTGCGCGACCGAGCGCGGCGGCGGGATCGAGCAGCACGTTGGCGAGGCCGAGCCGCCCCTCGCTGAGGTAGCGTTGCGCCGTCGCGCGGTCTTCGCCTTGGTTGACGAACGCGAAGTTCACTCCGGTTTCGCGTTGCTGCGCCGCCGCGAGCACCGGCATTTCGCGCCGGCACGGCGGGCACCAGCTCGCCCACAGATTGACGACCAAGGGTTTGCCGTCGGCCAGCGCGGCGAGCTTTACCGGGTCGCCGGCAAGCGACGTCAACGCCAGTGCGGGCAGCGCCGGCGGTTCCGTCATGCGCAGCGCGCCGAACAGCGCGCCCCACGCCAGCGCCCCCGCCGCCAGCCCTACCGCCAGCGGCTTGCGCAGCGCCGGATGATGCCATCCGCGCCAGAGCGCGACCAGCAGCGCCGCCGCGATTCCGGGGCCGATCATGAAACCGCCGTCGCGGATATCGAGCATCGACCACGGCGCATCGCGGTATGTGTCGAACCAGAACGCGACAAAGGCGAGGCGCGCCGCCAGCACCCCGGCGAGCAGCATGTCGCTCAGGGCGTTGACGATGCCGATTTTCTGGCGGCGCCCGGCCAGGTGGCCAGCGCCCGCCGCGACCCCCCCGGCGGCCAGCAACAGCAGTACGCTGCCCGACAGGGCGAAGGGACCGATATTCAGCGACAGCATGTTCAGCCTTTCCTTGCCTGGGTCAGGCGGGCGAGAAAGGCGTCCGCGCCGAGTTCGCCGACGATGCGTTCGACGCGGCGTTCCTTGCCGTCCGGCCCGATCAGCAGCAGCGTGGGCGGGCCGAGCACCTGGTGCGCGCGCATCAGCGCCTGGTCGTCCGCATCGTTGGCGGTGACGTCCGGACGCAGCAGCTGCACGTCGGCCAGCGCCTGCTGCACGCGCAGGTCGGCAAACACCTCGTGTTCGATCGCCTTGCACGACACGCACCAGTCGGCGTAGAAATCCACTAGCGTCCACTGCCCGCGCTGTCCGGCTGCGGCGACGCGGGCGGCGAGCGCCTGTTCGGTCTTGACCGGGACGAAGCGCGCCATGAAGTCATCCGCACCCGGAGTCTGCGCCGGCGCGGCGGCGGCCGCGACGAAGGCGAGCGGCCGCAGCGGATCGTTCGCGCCGCCGGCCGCGCCGAGCAGCATCGCGCCGCCCCACAGGCCGATCAGCAGCGCCAGATAGCGCGACACCAGGCGGCCTTTTTCGCTGCCGATTTTCTGGATCAGCGCCAGCAGGCTCAAGGCGATCGCCAGCAGCCAGGCGCCCCACAAGCCCAGCGTCAGCGCGGCCGGCAACACCCGCGACACGAACACGATCGCGGTGCCGAGCAGAATAAAACCGAACAGCGCCTTGACCCGGTTCATCCAGTCGCCGGGACGCGGCAGCAGGCGGGCGCCGAGCGTGCCCACCACCAGGAGCGGCACGCCCATGCCCAGACCCATCGCGAACAGCGCCAAGCCGCCGGTCAGCACATCGCCGGTATTGCCGATATAGAGCAGCGCACCGGCCAGCGGCGCGGTCATGCAGGGGCCGACCAGCAGCGCCGACAGCACGCCCATGGTTGCAGCGCCGCCGAGCGTGCCGCCGCGCTGGCCCTGGCTGGCGCTGTTCAGGCGGTTGCGCAGCGCCGCCGGCAACTGCAGTTCGTAGAAGCCGAACATGGCCAGCGCCAGCGCGACGAATATCAGGCCGAACGCGCCGAGCACCCAGGGGTTTTGCAGCGTCGCCTGCAGGTTGGCGCCGGCCAGCGCCGCCGCCGCGCCCACTCCGGCATAGGTCAGCGCCATCGGCAGCACGAAGGCCAGCGAGAGGATGAAACCGCGCCGCGGGCCGGCCCCGCTGCCAGCGATCAGGCTGGAGAGAATCGGCAGCATCGGCAGCACGCAGGGGGTGAAGGCCATCAGCAATCCCAGACCAAAGAACACCGCGAGCATCCAGCCAAGGTTGGTGCGCGACAGGCGGTCGGCCAAGTCCTGGTCGGCGCTTAGCGCACCGCCGGGAACCAGATTTGCATCGCCTGCGGGTGCGCTCGATGCCGCGTCGGGCGTGGCGGCGACATCGGCCAGCTTCACACGCAGGGTTTGCGGCGGGTAACATATCCCCGCGTCGGCGCAGCCCTGCCAGCTGACGTCCAGCGCCTGGGCAGCGGGCGCCTTGACCTGAACCTCTAGTTGATCGTGATAGACCTCGCTGGGCCCAAAAAACTCATCGTTCTTGATGATGCCCGCTGGCAAGTTGACCGCTTTGACACTGCCCGCCGGGTCGCCTTCGACTTTCACTTGCTTGCGATAGAGATAATAGCCGTCGCTGATCTTCCAGTTCAGACGTACCTGACCAGCGCCGTCCTGGCTAACGCTGAGGCGAAACGCCTGTTCCGCTGGCAGAAAATCCTGCTGGGCATGCGCCGGCAATGCCCAGAGCAGGGAGAGCACCACCACCGACCAGAACGAACGCAGCATGAACGCCTCCAACTCAACGTGAGCGCGCATCTTGGCAAGGCCGAATTAAGGCAACATTAACAATGCTATTCTCGATGCTCGATAGAGAGCTGCGCAGGAAAGAGGGTGTATGCGGGTATTGCTGGTTGAAGATGATGACCTGATTGCCCATGGAATCCAGGCCGGGCTGCGCGCGCGCGGCTTGATGGTGGACGGCGTTAAAACTGCGGCACAAGCCGAGGCCATGCTGCCAGCCGTGCATTACCAGGTGGTGATTCTCGATCTGGGCCTGCCCGACGAGGACGGCATGCGCCTGCTGCAGCGCTGGCGCACGGATGGCATGGCGCTGCCGGTGCTGGTGCTGACCGCGCGCGACGCGGTGGAAGACCGCGTCGCCGGACTGCGCGCCGGGGCGGACGATTACCTGCTCAAACCGTTCGACCTCGACGAACTGGTCGCGCGCCTGCACGCGCTGCTGCGCCGCGCTGCCGGGCGCAGCGTGGACGTCATCGAAGCGGGCGCGCTGCGCCTCGATCCGGAGCGCGGCGAAGTCTCCCTGAATGGCCGCCCGGTGGTGCTGTCGCGGCGCGAACTGGCCTTGCTGGCCGCGCTGCTGCATGCGCGCGGACGCATCCTCAGCGTCGACCAGCTCAAGGACAGCCTGTACGGTTTCAGCGAGGAGATCGAGAGCAACGCGCTCAACGTGCATATCCATCATCTGCGGCGCAAGCTCGGCGCCGGCCTGATCGAGACCGTGCGCGGCGTCGGCTACCGCTTCAACGGGGGGGGCGCATGAGCCTGCGCCTGCGCTTGCTGCTGATGATCGGCGTGTCGCTGAGCCTGCTGTGGGGCGGGGTGGCGGTGTGGATGCTGCGCGATCTGGACGATGAAATGCGCCGCACGCTGGATCAGCGTCTGGCGATGTCAGCGCGCATGGTGGCCGGGCTGGTCTCGCAGAACCCCGCCGCGTGGGACGCGCGCAACGGGACCGCAGGCGTCTCCACGCTGACCGTGCCAGCGACCGCAAAAGGACTCGCCTGCCAGGTCAGTTCGCTGCGCGGCGAAGTGTTCGCGCGTACCCCGGGCACCACGCCTGCCGCCATCGCAACGACCGCGCCCGGTTTTGCCGAGCGCGAAATCGACGGCGAGCGCTGGCGCAGCTACACCGTCGAGGCGCGCGGTTTGCGCATCACCACTGCGGATCGTCTGATCGAGCGCAATACTTTGCTGCGCGATGTGATGGTGGCCGCGATTGTGCCATTTTTGGTCGCCTTGATCGGCAGCCTGATGATGCTGTGGATCGGCGTCAGAAGCGGTCTGGTGCCGCTGGAACGCCTGCGCCAGGCGCTGGCCCGCCGCGCGCCGGACGCGCTGACGCCGATCCCCGACGCGCCGATCCCGCGCGAGTTGCAGCCGCTGGTCGATACCCTGAACAAGCTACTGGAAAGAATGCGGGTCGCCATCAGCCGCGAACGCCGCTTTACTAGCGATGCCGCGCACGAATTGCGCACGCCGCTCACCGCGCTCAAGACCCACCTGCAGGTTGCCCGCATCACCCGCGGCCAGGTCGCCGAGACGGCGCTGGAGTATGCGGAAGAAGGCGCGTCGCGCCTGCAGCACACCCTGCAGCAGTTGCTGACGCTGGCTCAGGTGGAAGGGCCCTTTTCCTGGGATGAGACGCAGCGCACTTATGCCGATGAGGTCGCCCGCCTGGCGATGCGCGATGCGGCGCCCGATACGCCCAAGCGCATCGTGCTCGAAAGTGATGAGCCCCCAGTCGAACTGGCGTTGCCGCAGGCGCTGGCCGTCACCGCGCTGCGCAACCTGCTCGACAACGCGCTGCGTCATTCCCCGGCACAACACAGCGTAAAGCTGGAAATTCAATCCGCGCAAGACACCGTCAGTTTCCGCGTGTGCGACAGCGGGCCGGGGCTCAGCGCCGATGAGCTGACACGGGTTACGCAACGTTTCTGGCGGCGTGACACGGGCCGGGGCAGCGGATTGGGGCTCGCCATCGTCGTTGCCATTACCGAGCGCTGTGGGGGATCGCTTGCCTTGGAGCAGCGGCCTACGGGCGGGCTGGTGGCAAGTTTGACGTTGCCACGGGCAAAACGGGATGGCTCGAACTGTGACTTGCGTTGCAGGGCGGATCATGGCAATAACGAGTTCGCCTCCGGACATAAGCATGCCGATCCAGACTAACCGTGCTGCTACAGCAGCCTTCTTTCCAAGGGCGTTTTGGAGTGCCAAAAACGTAGTTGCGGCGAACGGCAGCTCACTGGACTTCCTGCGAATTCACCCTCCCGGCCAATTTCAGACATTCAGGGTAATTAGCACGACCGACCGATCATTGAACCTAAGCTGACTTTCAGAGATTTCGTAGACCCGGCTCAATGCCCATGGCGATGATGGATATCCGGAAAGTGTGGATGCTTGTGGGTTAAGGTCGCATGCCGATGCAGATGGCTGTGCGGCTCGCTGCCGTCCCAGTCGAAATCGTGCTCGTGCTGGTGCTGGTGATGCGCGTCATGGACGTGTGGGTGGGTGTGCTCGTGTGGCTCATGCGTGTGCACGTGCTCGTGGCGCTCGGTCAGATGCAGCCAGACCCCCGCACCCATGAGTCCGGCAGCCAGCCAGAACGGCGCAGGCGTCGGTTCGCCCAGCAGCAGGATGGCGATGGCTGCGCCGATGAAAGGCGCGGTGGAGAAATAGGCGCCGGTGCGGGCCGTGCCCAGGTTCCGCAACGCCCGCACAAAAAGAACCAGGCTCAAGCCATAGCCCACCAAGCCAACCGCCATGGCTGCGCCTGCGGTAGGCCAGGCAGGCACGGATGCCCCCAATAACAAGGCGAGGCTGGTGTTGACCACGCCGGCTGTCCAACCCTTTGCCCCCGCAATGAATAGGGCATCCGAGCCGGAAACGCGGCGCGTCAGGTTGTTGTCGATGGCCCAGCACAGACAGGCGGCGGCGATGGCCAGGGGGCCGATCCAGTCCGGCGCCTCGCTGCCGGCGTCGGGCCAGGCGAGCACCGCACCGCCCGCGACGATGAGCAGCATGCCGAGCACGATGCGGCGATCGGCGTTTTCCTTGAAGATCACCCAGGCCAGCACGGCAGTGAAGACCGCCTCCAGATTGAGCATGAGGGAGGCGGCGCCCGCATCGGTACGGGTGAGCCCGAACACCAGCAGGACCGGCCCAAGCAGCCCGCCAAAGACGATGGCACCCGCAAGCCAGCGCCATTCCCCTGGGGCCAGCCCGCTCGCTTTCCAAGCGCGATCCCGCAGCAGGCGGACCGCAGCCAGGCCGAGGCCGCTGCCCAGCTAGAGCAGGCCGGCCAGCAGCAAGGTCGGCAACTCGCCCACCAGCAGCTTGACCAGCGGCGTGCTGGCGCCGAACAGCGCGGCTGCGGCGAGGCCAGGCCAGATGGCTGAACGGAAATCGCTCATGGGAGCCTGCTCTGGGACAAGTGGATCATTTGAAATTGATGGGGCGTGACAAATTCATTGTTTGAGTTTTCATTTTTCTTGTTCCGATGGCGGTAAATGCGCACCACCCTGGAGAAGCACGGACGAGAGTTTTGAGCGTTTTCATTTGGATATTCTTTCAAGCGGTTTATCAGATCGATTGCAGTGAAGGGCGCTGCGAGACTCATCGCAGCGCCCTTCACTCACATCATTTTTTTGATTTCGGTGTAGTCACCGCGGGTGCGCAGGATGACCTTCACGTTTGACTGGCCACGGTTGCGCCAGTACCAGCCGTGATTACCCGTAAACGCTGCCTCCAGCACGCCTGCATCGGAGGAAACCCCGCGGCCCTTTTCGTAGCTGATCGATTTGCCTCGTGCGTCACCATGGGTATCGAAGTTGACTTCACCGCCCTCGACTACCCAGGTGTATTGAGCCTTTGCGCCTTGAGCCATTTTCAACTTGATTTCAGTCCCTTCGCCCGGAGTCAGGGTGAGTGGTATCTCGTCGCGCCATTCAATCTTGGGGGCAGCAGCTTGAGTCGGCCCCTTCGGAGTTGCCGCCACAGCAGCCATCACCGGAACTTCTGCCGCGCTGGCTGTAGCGATGCCGGCCGCTCCGGTCGTGGGCGACAACGCTGCTGGCGCGGCGGCTGCGGCAGCATCGGCTGCGGCCTCAGCAGCTAGCTGCTGCTTGATGTCGCCCATTTCAGTCAGGCGCAGGACCCGACCGGCCCCGGTGGGATCGACGCCGTATTCGGCCGGAAGAACAACGACAATCAGCAGGGCAAGTGCCGAAATGGCGGCCAGGATGGTGGAGCGCAAGAGCTGCTTGGATGAGGGCAATTCGGCGCGCAGGGGCGTATCACTGTTATACATGTGGAATGTTCCTATGGTTGTTTGTTCAGGCCACAAAGTAGCCGGTCAGTTGGAGGCCCACCAGCACAAAGCCGGCGGACATCATCGCGACGTTGGCGGTGTAGGCGTTGCGGACAAAGCTGGCCGTTCGCCGCCAGTAACTCATGCCGATCAGGATGACTGCCAATGCCAGCAGCTGGCCGATCTCCACGCCCACGTTGAAGGCGAGCAGGTTGGGTACCAGGCCGGTGGGCGAGATATCATATTCAAGAATCTTGGTCGCCAGGCCAAAGCCGTGGAACAGGCCAAACACCAGGGTTGCAATCCGGGTGTTTGGCTGGAAGCCCAGCCAGCGCTGGAAGGCACCGAGGTTGTCCAGCGCCTTGTATACAACCGACAGGCCAATGATCGCGTCGATCAGGTAACTGTTGATCCCGACGTTGAAGTAGACGCCGAGGATCATCGTGGTGGAGTGACCCAGCGCGAACAGGCTGACATAGATGCCGATGTGAGAGGGTCGGTACAGGAAAAAGATCACACCGAAGAGAAACAGGAGGTGATCGTAACCCGTCATCATGTGCTTGGCCCCCAGGTACATGAAGGGCAGCAGGTTGACGCCCGAAATTTCCTGGATGTAGCCCTTGTCACCCGCGGTGACTGCGTGCGCGAACGCGCTGCTCGCCGTCACACTGAGCAGCAAAATACCGATGAACGCCAGCCAGTGGGGACGCAACGCGGCTCCGATCCATCGCGGCAAAAAGTCAGGTGTCCAGTTTAAGGTCATATTTCAATCTCCAATTACGCTGTCCCAGGTCAGGCTTGCTGTGTCTGTAATCCGTTGCGATCAACGGCGCGGAAATCGTCCTCTTCTTCTTTACGGTGGGCCAGCCGGTACAGGATCGGCAGGACGAGCAGTGTCAACGCGGTCGAAGAGAGAATGCCGCCGATGACGACGGTAGCAAGCGGCCGCTGCACTTCCGCGCCGGTGCCGGTGGCGATGGCCATCGGAATGAAGCCGAGCGAGGCGACGAGCGCGGTCATCAGCACCGGACGCAAGCGGGTGAGCGCGCCGTTAAAGATTGCCGTATCGAGCGCGTGGCCCTGCTCGCGCAGGGTGCGGATGAAGGACACCATCACCAGGCCATTGAGCACCGCAACCCCCGACAGCGCGATGAAACCGACGCCTGCCGAAATGGACAATGGGATATCGCGCAGCCACAGCGCGAGAATGCCGCCGGTCAGTGCAAACGGGATGCCGGTAAAGACCAGCAGACCGTCCTTCATGTTGTTGAACATCGCGAACAGCAGCATGAAAACCAGCAACAACGCCACGGGCACCACGATCTGCAGACGCTTGGCCGCCGACTGCAATTGCTCGAAGGTGCCACCCCAGGTGATCCAGTATCCGGTCGGAACCTTGACGTTTTGCTGGATCGCCCAATCGGCCTCATTAACGAATGAGCCGATGTCGCGGCCGCGAACGTTGGCGGTGACGACGACGCGGCGCTTGCCATCCTCCCGGCTGATCTGGTTGGGGCTGGGAGCGACGATGAAGCTTGCGACGTCGCCCAGTTGCAGATAGCCGTGGCTCGCACCCGTCATGGCGTCCAGGGGCATCCTGATCGGCAGTTGCTGCAGCGCCGTCAGATCGCCGCGCAGGCGTTCCGGCAGGCGCACGACGATGTCGAAGCGCCGGTCGCCCTCGAACAGTACACCGGCGTCGCGTCCACCGATGGCAATGCCAATCGCCTCCTGGATATCGCCGACGTTGACCCCGAGCCGCGCGGCTTTTTCCCGGTCGATCTGGATCGTCATCATCGGCAACCCGGTCGTCTGTTCGACCTTGACGTCGGCCGCACCGGGGATTTTTTCCAGCACGTCGGAAATTTCGGCGGCGGTGCTGTTCATCGTGTCCATATCGTCGCCGAACACTTTGACCGCGACATCGCTTCGCACGCCGGATAGCAGCTCGTTGAAGCGCATCTGGATCGGCTGGGTGAACTCGTAGTTGTTGCCGGGCACTTTGCCGACTGCCTCCTGCATGGCCATCACAAGATCGGCCTTGGTGCGGCTCGGGTCGGGCCATTCTGACCGCGGTCTCAGCATGACGAAGTTGTCGGCCACGCTTGGCGGCATCGGGTCGGTCGCGATTTCAGCGGTGCCCATTTTGGCGAAAATCCGCTCGACTTCGGGAAACTGCTTGATCGTGCGTTCAAGCTCGGTCTGCATCTCGATCGCCTGCGTCAAACTGGTGCCGGGGATACGCAAGGCGTGCAGCGCAATGTCGCCCTCGTTGAGACTCGGCACGAATTCGCTGCCCATGCGGGTCGCGAGCAGGCCGGACAGCACCACCGCAACCACTGCAACGGTGAGCACCACGGCTTTATTGCCCATGCCCCAGGCGAGCGTCGGCGCGTAGCCGCGCGATGCCCACTGCATCAGGCGGCTTTCCTTTTCACTGACCTTGTTGCCGATCAACAGCGCAACCGCTGCGGGGATGAAGGTCACAGACAGAATCATCGCACCCAGCAAGGCGACGACGACGGTGAACGCCATCGGATGGAACATCTTGCCTTCGACGCCGGTGAGCGCAAAGATCGGCAGGTAGACGACCATGATGATGAGCTGGCCGAAAATCAGGGGGCGGCGCGCCTCGCGCGCGGCGGCGAAGACTTCATGGAAGCGTTCGGTGCGTGTGAGCGGGCGCTTGAAATGCGCCTGCGCATGCGCGAGCCGGCGTACGCAGTTCTCGACGATGACCACCGCGCCGTCGATGATGATGCCGAAGTCGAGCGCGCCCAGGCTCATTAAATTCGCGCTGACCTTGTTCGTGACCATGCCGGTGAAGGTGAACAGCATCGACAGCGGAATCACCATCGCGGTGATGATCGCCGCCCGGATGTTGCCGAGGAACAGGAACAAAACCGCGATCACCAGCAATGCGCCCTCGATCAGGTTCTTCTTCACCGTGTCGATCGCCTTGTCGACCAGGATCGTGCGGTCGTACACGGTTTGCGCGACGATCCCGGCGGGCAGGCTGCGGTTGACTTCTTCGAGCCGCTTGGCGACCGCCTGCGAAACGATGCGGCTGTTTTCACCAATCAGCATGAAGACGGTGCCGAGTACGACTTCTCGACCATTTTCGGTTGCGGCCCCGGTGCGCAACTCCTGCCCAAGGCCGACTTCGGCGACGTCGCGGATGCGTACCGGAACCCCCTGCCGGCTGGCGACGACGATGTTGCCGATGTCGGCGATATCGGCCACCTGTCCGGGCGCGCGGATCAGGTATTGCTCGCCGCTTTTTTCAATGTAGCCCGCGCCCACGTTGGCGTTGTTGCGCTCGATGGCGGCGACCAGATCCTCCAGATCGAGGCCATGCGCAACGAGCTTGTCGGGCAGCGGCGATACCTGAAACGACTTGGCGTAGCCGCCGATGGTGTTGATTTCGGTCACGCCCGGCACGTTGCGCAACTGTGGTTTGATGATCCAGTCCTGGATTTCCCTGAGATCCATTGCGGTGTAGGGCGTGCCGTCGGGTTTCAACGCGCCAGGTTTGGCCTCGACTGTCCACATGTAAATCTCGCCCAACCCGGTCGAAATTGGCCCCAGCTCGGGATTGACCCCCGCAGGCAGTTTTCCCTTGGCCTGGCTGATGCGCTCGTTGACCAGCTGGCGCGCGAAGTAAATATCGGTGCCTTCCTTGAAGATCACCGTAACCTGCGACAGGCCGTAGCGCGACAGCGAGCGCGTTTGTTCCAGCCCCGGCAGCCCGGCCATCACGGTCTCAATGGGGAAGGTGATGCGCTGCTCGGACTCCAGCGGCGAATAGCCGGGGGCGGAACTGTTGATCTGCACCTGCACATTGGTGATGTCGGGCACCGCGTCGATCGGCAGCTTTTGATAGCTGTAGACGCCGAACGCGGCCATGCCTAAAACCGCGAGCAGGACGAGCCAGCGCTGCTCGATGGCGAATTGAATGATTTTGTCGAACATGATGGAATGCTTTCCTTTTAAAGAGCGGCGTCGCCGCGTTCGCCGGAGCGAATGCGCAGCGCGTCACCCAATTCGGAGACTGCAATCAGGCCGTCGCCCGGCAAGCCGGTATGCGCGGCGGCGCGAATGGTTTCGACGACACGGTCGGCCTGGTCGTCCGGACAGAACGTCATCAGCACCAGCCGGTCGTGCGCGTCCGGGTTCCACTCGGTCGCGACAAAAGCGTGCTGCGCACCGCGCCCACGCGAATGACCGCGTGCCTGAAAAATCGTGAATCCGGCCATGTGGTCAAGCCCATGCAGCGCCTGTTCGATCTGCTCCAGCCGATGCGGCTGGACGATGGAAATGATCTGTTTCACGGCGGTCTCCTAGTGGTCGTGGCTCGCGCCGGACTTGCCGATGTCGGCCTTGATGAGGAAGCTGTTTTTCGCGGCGTATCGCTCACCCGCGTTCAGGCCGCTGATGACCTCGGTGAGCTTGCCGTCGCTGCGCCCCAATTCAACCGGACGCGCTTCGAACTGGTCGCCGTAGCGGCCGAACACCACCGTCCAGTCGCGCACGGTCTGGATCGCCTCGGCGGACACGGCCACCGGCACGTCGACCTCGCCCGACACCACCTGGATATTGACCGGCAGGCCGGGACGCCAGATGCCCTGGGGATTGGGCAATACGACGCGCGCCTTGGCCGTGCGGGTTTGCTCGCCCACCAGCGCGCCGACATAGGAAATGACGCCACTGCTCTCGGATTCGAACGCGGTCGCCTTGACAGTAGCTTTCTGGCCGACTTTCACGGTGTTGAGGTCTTTGGCATAAATCGTCATTTCCGCCCACACCGTGGACAGATCGGCGACGACGAAGATCATCCCGTCTTCCTTCACCGTTTCGCCCAGCGAGACTTTCTTTTCGACCACCACGCCACTGATCGGCGCACGAATTTCGTAGCGTGTGAGGTTGCCGCTGCCGCGCAGTTCGCCGCCAATCGACGCCAGTTTCTGGCGCGCGTTTTGCGCCGCGATTTCGGCTTCCTGCATGGCAGCCTGCGCTTGCAGGTAATCCTGCTCGGCGGAGATTTTGTCCTCCCACAATTTTTTCTCGCGCGTGAACGTCGAGCGCGCCAGCGTCAGGCGTTTTTGCGCAGCGAGGAGTTCACTGCGCTGGTCAGCCAGTGCCGGGCTAAAAATCACCGCGAGCACCTGGCCTTTTTTGACCCGGTCGCCCGCGTTGGCCGAGACGGATTCGACGACGCCGGTGAGGCGCGGCACGACGTGTACCTGACGGTCTTCGTTGAAACGAATCTCGCCGATCAATTCCAGCACGCTCTGAATGCGCGCCGGACCTGCGCTTAATATCTCGACCTTGTTTTGCTGCAACTGCTGATCCGACATCGCGACCCGCGCCTCGGCCTGCTCGTAGCCAAATCGATACGATTTGCTGCCATGCTGCGCGGCAATGCCGACCTTGAACGAATGCGGCTCTTCGACGATGGCATCGCCCTTCAGGTAATCGTTTTCCGGTGTAAAGTGGAATACCTGCGGCGCGCGACCCAGCCGCTCCAGCGTGATGGTGACCTCGCTCGCCGACGGCGCCAACGGCTTGTCGTTCAGATAGGTGTAAACGCGAAATTGCGGTTCGACGTTGGTCTCGAAGATTGTCACCTCGACGCCGTAGCCGTCTTGCGTGAAGAGCTTGCCGCCGTGCGGGCCTTTCTGCGGCGCGGCAGTGTCTTCGTGGCCTTCGCCGTCGGCTTGGCCGGCGGGTTCGTCGTGCGCATCGGTTTCCATCTGCGGTTTGCCGGTACCGAGGATCAGCGCCGCGAGGAGTGCGCCGACTGCCAGAACCCCGGCAATAACCAGCGCCTGTTTCTTGTTCGGATTGAATTTCATGTTGAGTTCCTACGGTTGGACGGCAGCGGGTGCCGGAGGTGTATCGCCAAGAATGCGCTCGATTTCGGCCGCTGATCGGTGCGCTTCGGCCAATGCGCGCAGGCTTTGCGCGCGGGCCTGAAACAGCGTGCGCTGCGCATCGAGTACGTCGAGAAAGCTGAATTTGCCGAGTTCGAAGCCTCGGGTTGCGGCATCCAGCGCGCTTTGCGCGCCCGGAAGAACGTCCTGCCGCAGCGACGCTGTCTCCTGGCGTGCGGTACTTAGCCGCTCGTATGCAACAGCCAGTTCGTTGAACAGGCGGATTCCGGCGGCGGACAGCTGGTCCTGAGCCTTGTCGGTACGGCGCAACGCTTCCAGCAGGTTTCCCTGATTGCGGTCGAACACAGGGATCGGCATCGAAACGCCGAAAATCGCCTGGTTGAGGCCCAGTTCTTCGTTGCGTTTGGCACCCAGGCTGACGGTCAGGTCCGGAACGCGGCGACTGCGTTCGACTTTCGCCAGCGCTTGCCGGCGCTCAACCTCGATTTTGGCCCGCAGCAAGCTGGGGGAAGCGGCGAGGCGCGCGTTCAGATCGGCCAGCGCAGGGAGCGGCGGCAGGGCTTCCGGGTCGCCCTCGGCGCGCTCGAATCGCGGTGACGAATTGGCCCAGGTGGCTGCTAGCCGACGGCGTGCGGTCGTCATTTCGCTGGCGGCCATTGCGAATTCGACCCGCACACCGGCCTCGGCCACGCGCGCCCTGGTTTCTTCGACCGGGGACACCTTGCCGGCCGTGACCCGCCGTGCGGCGGCAGCCGTCGCGCGTTGCGCGAGTTCGACCGATGCCTGGGCAAGCCTCAAGCGTTCCTGCGCGACCAGCACGTCGAAAAACGCCGCCGTCACCGCCGCGCGTATCTCGGCACGCTTGGCGTCCAGTTCCAGGGATGCGGCATCGCGGCCGCGCTCAGCGGCTTCGATTCTGGCACCACGCTTGCCGCCCAGCTCGATCGGCTGGTTCAATTGCAGCGTCGTGGTCCGCGTCGCCCGGCGCGTGTCCTCGAACAGGGTCGAAAGCTCCGGATTGGGCCGGACGTGTGCCTGAGTGATGGTGGCGTCGAGCGCCTCCAGTTCGCGGCCCGCCGCCGAAAGCTCAGGGTTGGCGCCAAGCGCCAGCTCCAGTGCCGCCTTCAGGGTAAGCGGGGCCGTTGGTTCGCTGGCGCGCGTCGCGCTGGCATCCAGCCCGGTTTGCGGTGTTTGCGCCCACGCCGCCAACGGCAGCGCGAGCAGAAATACGGATAGCGTGATTCGCATGGTTTTTCCTCGTGATAAATCAATGGAACGAAGAACACCGGCGTGCGAAACACGATCGCGAAATGAAGTCGCGTTGAAGCAAACGCTCGCCGGTTCAGGCGCGCGCTAGCGGGGGACGGTCGAGAAGCGGGGGAGTGCGGGTAAAGAAGACAGCGGGCGGATGCAGAATTCGTCCGCCGGATGGCATCAAGCCTGGTGCCAGGCCAGATTTCGGGAGGATGAAGGAGAGGACATGATGACAGTGGCCACCATGATGCTCATCTTTGTTGTGGTCCTTATCCGTACTGCCGTTCGTGGCGTCGTGATTTGCATGCCCGGCATCATGGTAGTCATGATCGTGGGCGTGTATGCCCAGGGCAGCCACGTTCTGCCCCATGTGACCATGCAGCCCAGCCACCGCCGCCCAGGCGAACTGGAGCGGAACGATGAGCATGATGATCAGGGCAATAATGCGACGCATGGCGGGGATTTTACAGATTGCGCCGCATCTGCCAAGTGTTCGTTCATACCCCTGTGCTCCGCGCGTCCTGACCTGCATGTATACCGCGGCGGCGCATGAGCCGGTACGCCGCCGGGATCACGAACAGCGACAGCAGCGGGGCGGTGACCATGCCGCCGACCATGGGGGCGGCGATGCGGCTCATGACCTCGCTGCCGGTGCCAGCGCCCCAGAAGATGGGCAGCAGGCCGGCGACGATGACCGCCACGGTCATCGCTTTGGGCCGCACGCGCTGCACCGCGCCTTCGCGGATCGCGTCGAGCAGGCCCGCCTCGCCGGCTTGCCCGGCCGCCTGCTGGGCAGTCCAGGCGTTCTTCAGATACAGCAGCATGATGACGCCGAACTCGGCCGACACGCCGGCCAGCGCGATGAAGCCGACGCCGGTGGCAACCGACAGCTGGTAACCCAGGGCGTAGAGAAACCACACGCCGCCGGTGAGGGCAAACGGCAGCGTGGCCATGATGAGCATGGCTTCGTCGAAGCGGCTGAAGGTGAGATAGAGCAGCACGAAGATGATCAGCAGCGTGGCCGGCACCACCAGCTTGAGCCGTGCGTTGGCGCGCTCCATGAGCTCGAACTGGCCGGAATAGGCGAGGCTCATGCCGGGTTCGAGCCTGACCCGGGCGGACACGGCGGCCTGCAGGTCGGCCACGGTGGACGCCAGGTCGCGCCCGCGCACGTCGACATAGACCCAGCCCGAAGGCCGCGCATTCTCGCTCTTGAGCATGGGCGGGCCGTCGCTGACTTTGACGCTGGCCACCGTGCCCAGCGTGATCTGGCTGCCGTTCGGCGTGAGGATCGGCAGCGCGGCGAGCTTGGCGGGCGTGTCGCGCCATTCGCGCGGGTAGCGCACGTTGATCGGATAGCGCGCCAGGCCTTCGACCGTTTCGCCGATGTTTTCGCCGCCGATGAGGTTGGCCACCGCTGACTGCACATCGCCGATGTTCATGCCATAGCGCGCCGCGGTGGCACGATCGATGTCAACGTCGATGTAGCGGCCGCCGGTGAGCCGTTCGGCCAGCGCGGACGACACGCCGGGCACGGTCTTGGCGATGCGCTCGACGTCTTGCGCGATGCGGTCGATATCGGCGAGATTGCTGCCGGCGATCTTGACCCCGACCGGGCTCTTGATGCCGGTGGCAAGCATGTCGATGCGGTTGCGGATCGGCGGAATCCAGATGTTGGCGAGCCCCGGCACTTTAACCGCGCGATCCAGTTCCTCGACCAGTTTCTCCGGCGTCATGCCGGCACGCCACTGGTCGCGCGGCTTGAACTGGATGGTGGTCTCGAACATTTCCAGCGGCGCCGGATCGGTGGCGGTTTCGGCGCGCCCGGCCTTGCCGTAGACGCTGGCCACTTCGGGCACGCTCCGGATCAGGCGGTTGGTCTGCTGCAGCAACTCGGAGGCTTTTTGCGCCGACAAACCCGGCAGGGCCGACGGCATGTAGAGCAGGTCGCCCTCGTCCAGCGGCGGCAGGAATTCGCCGCCCAGGCGGCTCATGGGCCACAGCGCAGTGAGGAAAATCAGCACCGCCGCGGCCAGCGTGAGCTTGGGGTGCCTGAGCACGGCTTCCAGCAGCGGGTGGTAGGCGCGGATCAGCCAGCGATTCAACGGATTCTTCGTCTCGTCCGGAATCCTGCCGCGGATCCAGTAGCCCATCAGCACCGGAATCAGCGTCACCGAGAGACCGGCGGCCGCCGCCATGGCATAGGTTTTTGTAAACGCCAGCGGGCCGAACAAGCGTCCTTCCTGCGCTTCCAGCGTGAACACCGGAATGAAGGACAGCGTGATGACCATCAGCGAGAAGAACAGCGCCGGGCCGACCTCGGTCGCCGCGCCGGTCACCACCTTCCAGTGGGATTCGCCTGTCAGCGTCTCGCCGGGATGCGCATGATTCCACGCCTCGATTTTCTTGTGCGCGTTTTCGATCATCACCACCGCCGCATCGACCATGGCGCCGATGGCAATGGCAATGCCACCGAGCGACATGATGTTGGCGTTGACACCCTGCATACGCATGACGATGAAGGCGATCAGCACGCCCAGCGGCAGCGAGACGATCGCCACCAGCGACGAGCGCAGATGCCACAGGAACACAGCACACACCAGCGCCACCACGATGAATTCCTCGATCAGCTTGCGAGTCAGATTCTCGATCGCCCGGTCGATTAGCTGGCTGCGATCGTACGTCGGCACGATTTCGACGCCGGGCGGCAGGCTGGCCTTGAGCGTGTCGAGTTTGGCTTTGACCGCTGCGATGGTCTCGCGCGCGTTCTTGCCCGAGCGCAGCACCACGATGCCGCCCACGGCTTCGCCTTCGCCGTTGAGTTCGGCAATGCCGCGCCGCATCTCGGGGCCGAGCTGGATGTGCGCCACGTCGCCCAGGCTGACCGGCGTGGTGCCGGCCAGCCGTAGCGGAATGTCGCGAAAGTCAGCGACGTTCGCGAGATAACCGCTGGCGCGCACCATGAATTCGGTTTCGGCCAGCTCCAGCACGGCGCCGCCGGTTTCCTGGTTGGCCGAACGGATCGCGTTGATCGCCTGGTCATGGGTGATGCCGAAGCTGGCGAGTTTCACCGGATCGAGTACCACCTGATACTGCTTGACCATGCCGCCAACGGTGGCCACTTCGGCCACGTTGGGCAGGGTTTTGAGCTCGTACTTGAGAAACCAGTCCTGCAGGGTGCGCAGTTGCGCCAGATCGTGGCGGCCGGTGCGGTCGACCAGTGCGTACTGATAAATCCAGCCCACCCCGGTGGCGTCCGGGCCCAGCGCCGGCACCGCGGTTGCAGGCATCCGGTTCTGCACCTGGCTCAGATATTCCAGCACCCGCGAGCGCGCCCAATAGAGATCGGTGCCGTCTTCGAAAATGACGTACACGAAGCTGTCGCCGAAAAAGGAAAACCCGCGCACCGTCTTCGCGCCCGGCACCGACAGCATGGTGGTGGCGAGCGGATAGGTGACCTGGTTCTCGACGATCTGCGGTGCCTGCCCCGGATACGCGGTGCGGATGATGACCTGCGCATCGGACAGATCGGGCAGCGCGTCGATCGGCGTCGTCTTCACCGACCAGATGCCCCAGGCCACGACGAACAGCGTCGCCAGCAGGACCAGGAAGCGGTTGGCGACCGACCACTTGATGAGCCCGGCGATCATTTCGCGCCTCCGCTCTTGTCGAGCTTCTCGACCAGCAGCCCGTCGTCGGTCTCGCGCACCCCGGCGCGCACCCGGTCGCCTGCCTTCAGCCCCCGGGCGAGTTCGGGGCGGGCCAGCGGAAACTCCATGGTCATGCCGGGCATCGACAGCGTTTTGAAGGGGCCGTGAGTCAGCGTCACATAGGCATCGGACACCTCGTCGATCACGGCGTCGGCCTCGTGCAGCGCAACCGCTGCGGGCATGGCTGCGGCCGGGCCGGACCGGCGTGCCATGATGCCCTGCAGGCTGGCTTCGGAATCGATCAGGAACTGGCCGCTGGCGACCACGCGTTGGCCTTCGTCGAGGCCGGAGAGGATGACGGTGTCGTTGCCGGATTCGGGGCCGAGGACGACTTCGACCGGGCGATAGCGCCCCTCCGCTTCGGCCACGATGACGATCGCACGCCGGCCGGTGCGGATCACCGCCTCGGTCGGCACGCGCAGCGCCGATTCGACGCCACCGCCCTTGAGGCTGACCTGGGCGGACAAGCCCGGCCGCAGGCGTCCGTCCTTGTTGGGCAACTCGACCCGCACCCTGAGCGCGCGCGCAGCATCGTCCAGCGCCGGCAGCAGCGCGGTGACGCGGCCCTGCACCGGCTGGCCCGGAAACGCGGCAAAGGCCGCCTCGGCCGCCTGCCCGATCCGCACTTCGGCGGCCCGCGCTTCCGGCACCGCCACGTCGAGCCATACCGTGCCGATGCCGTTGATGCGCGCCAGGGTCTGGCCGGCCATGAGCGTCATGCCGGGGCGCACGTCGAGCGACTGAATCATGCCGCCGCGCGGGGCGGTGATGCTGATGCGGTTGCTGATCCTGCCGCTTGCGGCGACCTCGCGGATCAGGCTTTCGGGCATGCCGCCCAGGCGCATCCGCGCGCGCGCCGCCGCTTCCAGCGAAGGGTCGCCCAGCGCCTTGAGCGCCAGATATTCCTCCTGCAAGGCCGCCCATTCCGGCACCAGCAGTTCGGCGATGAAGGCGCCGGAGCCGATCACGTCATTGGGCGCCAGCCGGGCAACGCGTTCGACGAATCCCCCGGTGCGCGCCTGCACGATGGCGATATCGCGCTCGTTGAAACCGACGACGCCGGTCGCCGTCACCTCGCTGCCAAGCGTTGCGCGCGTGACCGTGGCCAGACGCACGCCCAGGTTCTGCGTGACCCCGGGGCTGATTGTCACGCTCGCGTCGTCGCCGCCTTCGTCGGCGTATTTCGGCACCAGCTCCATGTCCATGAAGGGCGACTTGCCGGGCTTGTCGAACTTCTGGGTCGGGACCATGGGGTCGTACCAGTACAGCACGGCGCGTTCGCCGGGCGCGGCGCCGGCAGGCATCTCCGTCGCGCCGCCCGGCGCCCGGTTTCTTTCCCACCACAGGCCGGCCGCCACCCCGAGCGCAAGCAGCGCAACGACGACGACGGCGCCCAACACGGTTTGTTTGATCGTTTGACGGCGCATTATTTTTCTCCGGACAAATTGGATTCGCCAGCGTGTTCGCCATAGGCATAGTGCAGCCGGGCGGCCATCTGCCGGCGCTCGCCTTCGAGTGCGATGGCCATCAGCCCGGCGTCGACGCGTTCGCGGCGCGCCATCACCAGATCGGCCAGCTCGCCTGAGCCGCCGCGCCAGGCGGCCAGCGCCAGTGCCGCCTTCTCGTCGGCCAGCGGCAGCAGCACGTCGCGCTGGCGCGTGACGGCCCGGGCAAGGCGCTGGTATTCGGCCAGGTCGGCCTCCAGCATCGCCCGGTGTTCGCGCAGCACGGCTTCGCGTTCCGCGTCGAGCGCCGCCCGCTCGGCCTGGCGGGCCGCAATTTTCGGGTCCTGGCGCGAGGCGGTAAACACCGGCAGATCGAACGTGACGTTCACCATGGCCATATCGCTGAACTGCGATCCGCGCTTCTGGTAAGCCAGCTCCAGCGCCCAATCCGGCTTCTTCTCGGCCTGGGCTTCGGCCACTTCCGCATCGAGCACGCGCGCCTTCGGATCGAATATCGTCAGCTCCGGATGCCCGTGCAGCGCATGGGCAAGCGTATCGCGGTCGATCGGCCAGTCGGGCGCGCTGCCTGCCAGCGGCGCCTGCGCGCGCGGGCCGACCCAGCGTTCGAGCGCGGCGACGGCCTGCTGCCGGCGGGCGGCGAGTTCGTCGCGGCGCGCCTCGATCATCGCCGCCTCCTGCCGCGGCGCCACCACTTCCAGCGCATTGCCCTTGCCGCCGGCGATGCGGGCGCGCACGCTGGCCTCGAACAGGCGGTTTTCCTCGACCAGCGCATCGATCACGGCAAGCTGGCGCTCGACGGCGTCGCGCGCAATCCAGGCCGCCGCCGTTTCCCGCAGCACCGCAAGCCGGGTGATGCGGGTTTGCGCTTCCGCCTGGGCAACCCGTCCGCGCGCGGCCGCCACGCGCGCATCGCGCTTGCCCGCGTTGGGGAATTCCTGCATCAGGCCGATGCGCCGCATGGTCATGAAATCCCGGGTCAGGCTGTAGCGGTCCGGACCCTCGATGGGAAGGTTGTCGATGCCGAGCGCGAGTTTCGGATCGGGCAGTTCCCCGGCCGGAATCGCCGCCTGGCGGGCCGCATCGATCTGCGCCGACTCCGCGCGCAGCACCGGAGTTTCGCGCACGGCCAGCGCCAGCGCGTCATCGAATGAAAGCGCCGCCGCGCACGCCGTGCCGGCGAGGCCCGCCAGTACGAACAGCGCAGCCGTGCGGTAAAGCAGGGGCCGCCATGGGTGGGCGGCAGATAAAGGAACGACCATGATTCAACTCCTTGCGAGAACGGCACCCATCGGGCCGGCAGCGGCGCGACGACGCAGAATGGCCACACGGGTGTCCGCTCGGGCGAACGCAGTGCAGCACTCGGTTCAGGGAATCAGGATTGCGCAGGCGGTCGCCAGGCAACAGTCGGGTCGAAGGAGATCATGTCCGCCGCGACGCGCGGAAAACGGGTGGCCGCAACCGGCTCCTGTGGCAGCACATCGAGTGTGAAAACGGAAAAATGCTGGCCGCCAGTCTGGCAGGGTTGGCCGGCCTTGCAGGTCTTTCCGGAAGATTCCGCCTCCTCGCAGCAATCGTGCGCGTCAGCGGCATCCACCAGCGCCATCATGGCGCTGCCTTCCATCGGGCAGGGCACCAGCGGCTGCGCGAAGTGCGCGTACCCCTGCAGCGGAACCGCAAGGGAGAGCAGCAGCAAGAGGAATACCCGGAGTCGACGCATGATTTGACTTTAGCGTGTGAGGCCCGGTCAAGCAAGCGCACGGCTGATTACGGCATACGATCTTTCATGGGCTTCAGCCCATAGAAAGTCGGAGGCCCCTCAAGAGCGTATTGGAAAGAATTGAAGGCCAGGTATTCGACCTGCCTCACCCCACCGTATCGATCTCACGCCATCGATTCTTATCTTATAGAGCGCCCGGAAAGGGCGCAGAAACTCAGTCCTGCAGTGGCTGCAAGGCGATGATCGCCATGCCCGCGAGCGCGACGACGGCTCCGGCCGCGTCCCAACGGGTGAGCGCCACGCCGTCGACCCAGTACAGCCAGGCAAGCGCCACCGTGATATACATGCCGCCATAGGCGGCATAGGTACGACCCGCGGCAGCCGGATGCAGTGTGAGCAACCATGCGAACAAGGCCAGCGCCAGCGCCGCCGGAATGAGTAGCCACGCGGGCTTGTCCTGCCTGAGCACCAGCCACGGCAGGTAGCAGCCGACGATTTCCGCCACGGCGGTGATGGCGAACAGCAAGGAGACTTTGAGAAGCTCCATCGTTAGCCCCCTTGCAGGGATGCAATTAGCGGACACCGGACGTCGCCGCTGGTGGCGCAGCAGCGCTGGACCAGGTCGGCCAGCACGCGTTCGATACGCCGCAGGTCGGCGAGACGGGCGCGCACGTCCGCGAGCTTGCGTTCGGCCTGCGCGCGCGCTTCGCTGCAATGCGAACCATCCTCGAGCGCGAGCAGGTCGGCGATCTCGTCCAGGCTGAAGCCCAGGCGCTGCGCGGCCTTGATGAACTGCACCCGCGAGACATCGGACGCCGTATACCGGCGAATACTGCCGTAAGGCTTGTCCGGCTCAGGCAACAGTCCCTTTCGCTGATAGAACCGGATGGTCTCCACATTGACCCCGGCCGCCTTGGCGAAGGCGCCTATGGTCAGATTCTCCAGATTGCTCTCCATACCGCTTGACTCCGTACATGACTACGGAAGTAAGGTTGCGCTGCTTATTCCAGATTCGAAAGGAGAAATCATGTCGCAAGAGAAAACCGGGCGCTTGCCACTCATCGGCGGCGTTATCGCTGCCGTCGCCGCCTCCCTGTGCTGCGTCGGTCCCCTGGTGTTGGTCATGCTTGGCATCGGCGGCGCCTGGGTGGCGAATCTCGCCGTGCTGGAGCCGTTCCGGCCTTACTTCCTCGGGGCAGCCGTCATCGCCCTGTTCTTCGCCTGGAAAAAAATCTACCGCGCCCCGGCCATCGTCGCCTGCACGCCGGGTTCCCTGTGTGCCATGCCCCAGACCAACCGCATCTACAAGGTGCTGTTTTGGGTTGTGGCTCTGCTCGTCGCGCTCGCCCTGATCTTCCCCTACCTCGCCCCGCAGTTCTACTAAAGGAGTCTCGCCATGAAAACCCTCGTTTCGGCACAAGCCAAAAAACTCATTCTTGCCTCGATCCTCGTATTCGCTTTCGCCGATGCTGCATTCGCTGCCGTGCGCACCGTCACGCTGTCTGTGCCCGGCATGTACTGCGAGGTTTGTCCCATCACCGTGCGCAAGGCCCTGGAGAAAGTGCCCGGGGTGTCCAAGGTCAATGTCTCCTTCGAGAAAAAGGAAGCAGTCGTGACCTTCGATGATGCCAAGACCACCATCAAGGCACTGGAGGATTCCACCTTCGAGGCGGGTTATGAATCCACCGTCAAAGCCCCCGCTAAAGACGGGCAAGCCAAGTGAGCGAACAGATCCTCCACATAACGGGCATGACCTGCGACCACTGCGCCACATCCGTGAAACAGGCACTGCTTACGGTTGCCGGTGTGACCCATGCGGATGTGTCCTATCCCGAGGCTACGGCCCGGGTGGAAGTGGACGCGGACATCCCCGCATCAGTCCTGCTCGACGCCGTGCGTGCCAAGGGCTACGGCGCGGAAGTGGGTGGAGATGCGTGCTGCACCGCACCCCAGACCGCAGCCAAGCTCTGCGTCGCCATTATCGGCACCGGCTCGGCAGCCTTTGCCGCAGCCATCCGCGCGGTTGAGGAAGGTGCCGAGGTGACGGTGATCGAAGCCTCTACCATCGGCGGCACCTGCGTCAACGTCGGCTGCGTGCCCTCGAAGATTCTGATTCGCGCCGCGCATGTGGCACACCTGCAGGCACAACACCCGTTTCCGGGCCTCGCCAAACACGCGCCCTCATTGAACCGCCAAGCACTGGTCGCCCAGCAGCAGGCGCGGGTGGAAGAACTGCGCCATGCGAAGTACGAAAGCATTCTGGAAACCAACCCTGGCATCAAGCTGTTGCGTGGCTTCGCGCGTTTCGAAGATGCCAAGACCCTCGTCGCCCGGCAACCGGATGGTACGGAAAAGCGCATCACGCCCGATCGCATCCTGATTGCCACCGGCCGTTCACCGCAGATTCCGGACGTGCCGGGTCTCGCCAGCATGCCGTTCTGGACTTCCACCGAGGCATTGATCGCCACGGAGACGCCGGCGCACCTGATCGTATACGGCGGCTCGGTGGTCGCACTGGAACTCGCGCAGGCTTTCCTGCGTCTGGGCAGCCGCGTCACGCTCATTGCGCGCGGCAAGCTGCTGTCCAAGGAAGATCCGGCCATTGGCGAAGGGCTCAAGGCCGCGCTGGAGGAAGAGGGCATGCGGGTTATCACAAACACCGCCGTGAAAGCCGTACGCTTCGACGGCAAGGTATTTGAACTTGAAACAAGCGCGGGAACTCTCAGTGGCGACCGGCTGCTCGTTGCCACTGGCCGTAAGCCCAATACGGCGGCGCTCGCCCTCGACCGCGCCGGCGTCACTACGGATACCAGCGGCGCCATCGTCGTGGACGATCATCTGCGCACTTCGGTGCCGCACATCTATGCGGCCGGCGACTGCACCAATGCGCCGCAGTTCGTGTACGTGGCGGCGGCGGCCGGCACCCGGGCGGCGATCAACATGACCGGCGGCGATGCCGCGCTGAACCTCTCCGTGGTGCCCGCCGTGGTGTTCACCGATCCGCAGGTGGCCACGGTGGGCCTCACCGAAGCGCAGGCAAGCAAACTTGGCATGACAACCGACAGCCGCACGCTCACGCTCGACAACGTGCCGCGCGCACTGGCCAACTTCGACACGCGCGGTTTCATCAAGCTGGTGGCGGAGAGAAAAACCGGACGTCTGCTGGGCGCGCAGGTGCTGGCGGGAGAAGGCGGCGAGATCATCCAGACTGCCGCGCTGGCGATCAGGAATCGCATGAGCGTGGCGGACCTGGCAGGGCAGTTCTTCCCCTACCTCACCATGGTGGAAGGTTTGAAGCTTTGCGCCCAGACCTTCACCAAGGACGTGAAGCAGCTCTCCTGCTGCGCGGGATAAACCACTCTGGCGCTCACGGGCGCCAGTAGCGGTAGTCCTGCATCTGCAACCGGATCATCTCCGGCGCGCCCGCAGGAACGAACTCTACCTCAAGCGGGAAATCCGCATCGGTGTGGCCGTGGCCGCGCATGCTGACGCGGCAGGCCTTGAACCGCACGCCCTCACGCGCCAATGCGGCGATCAGCGTCGCCGTATCGTTGTTGTCCGACAGCAGCGACGCAATGCCACCCTCGTAGGCAACCACCTCGATTTGTACTTTCTGCGGTCCAATGTCTTCCAACACTTTGGCGATTTGCAGAAACGCGCGCCGCTGCGCATCGGAATCGCCGACCGTCATCTGCATGACGAAGGGCACGGGTTGCAGCTCGGCGGCATGGGTGCAGGCGCCAGGCAGCGCGAGCATGGCAAACAGCAGCAGAGCGGCTCTACACAGGATGGCCATGGGTACGCCTAGGCGGCAAGGTCGGGGATGAAAAAGAAATAGGCATTGAGCATGTACAGCCCGGAGAGAATCAGCAGCACCGCGCCGATGATCTCGAACATTTTCTGCGCATGCTGGAGCGGCTTCAGGCCTTCCAGCCAGCCTACCGCCCATGCGCCGAGCATGATGGGTACGGCGCGCCCCAAGGCAAAGGCGAGCAGCAGCGTCGCGCCGAACAGGGGCGAGCCGATGCCGGTGGCCACCCCCAGCAGGATCACCAGCGCCGGTGTGCAAAAGGGACAGACCGCCACCGAAAACGGGATGCCGAGCAGGAACGCACCCCACCCGCTGCCGGTGCGCCTGGCGCGAAACGCGATGGTGGGAAGCGGCAGCTTGATCCAGCCCGGCCACATCAATCCCAGCAGGATCAGCAAGGGGCCGAGCACCAGACCCCATTCTCGCCCCAGAAGCTTCTGCACCCACTGGCCGCCGAGGCCGGCGGCCAGGCCCATGAACACGTGGGTGACGATCATTCCGGCGATGAACATGCTGCCGAACAGCACGGCTTTCTTTGACTCGTGGGCCTTGGTCACGTAGGCGAGGGACACCGGGATGGCTGCGAGCGCGACCGGATTGAAGCTGAAAATGAATCCCGCCATGAACCCCACGCCAAGAGAAGTGAGGCTTGCCTGTTCCAGCGTGCTCTTCAAGGTTTCAAAGTCCACCTGTCCGCCAAATTAGAAATGCCGCGCCCCACAGCAGGAACGTGGTGAAGTAAGGGCTGAATGAAGCCGCCCGAGAGAGAAACGCCCGGGCGTCCCTGCCCAGACCGTGCGCGCTGCCCCATACGGTGGGCAGGCTGAACATGAGGGCAAACACCACACCCGCCAGGAGGGCGACGAGAATTTGCTGCGCCAGTGCCGACAGGATGCCGACGATCAGCACCAGCGGCAGCGTGCATGCCGGCAGCGTCAACCCGAGTTTGACTCCTTGCGGCAGATAGTCGCCACCGGGAAGCAGACGAAAACACTCCAGATGCGGTACGGGCAGATAAACCTTGCGCGTGATCAGATAGACGAGGCCGATCGCGCCGAGCATGGCCATCGCCATACCGGAAGACAGGGTCGCCAGACCGACGTTGGCTGCAATGCCGAAAATCAGCGCCAGCAGCCCCGCACGCGCCAGCAGCAGTTGTACCAGTGCAAGCGCGCGTTGTAGCCCGCCCGCCCGATGAATGCGGGCCGCAAACAAGGTGTGGGTGGCGATGGTGCAGGGCTCGAAAAAGGCCAGAAAACCGAGTATCGCCGCGGTGATGAGCAATAGCGTGTTCATGGGATAGGCCGCCGCATCACAAACGGCGCGCAAGCTCCGCGCGCAGCTTGGCGGCACTGGGCAGGGAAGTAAAAACCAGTACGCCATCGATCGCGATCGCGGGCGAGGACATGACGCCCAGATCCACGGCATAGTCCATTTCTTCCAGGATGTTCACCTCACGCCAGGTCACCTTGTCCGGCCCCAACGCTTCCGCGACGGCCTTGAACACCGTCTTGGCGTGGGCGCATTTTCCACAGCCCGGCGAAGAAAACACTTCCACCTCAAGCATTGCGCGCACCTTTCGTTTGATTGGCCATGCTGTTTTCCAGGGCGGCGAGAATGGGGCACTCGTCCAGCGGCCTAGTCTCATCGTTGCAAACGGAGATCAGTTCGGAGAGTGCACGGGACATCACCTGCAATGCCCGAATCTTGTGCTCCAGTTGCAGCTTCTTGGAGACCGCCACGCTCTTCACGTCCTTGCAGCAGGCCGCATCGCTGCTTTTCAGGGCGAGCAGATCTCGAATCTCGGCCAGGCTGAAACTGCACGCCTGGGCCTGCCGAATGAAACGCAAACGCCGAACCGCGTTCTCGTCGTAGAGGCGGTAGCCCGCACCGGTTTTGCTGGCGGGAACGAGCAAGCCTTCTTTTTCGTAATACCGAACGGTATCGGTCGTCACCTCGGCCTGCTGCGCGAGTTTTCCGATGGTATGCATGCCAGCCTCCTTCATTGAGGAAAAGTGTAAACCCTGGAGTAGGCTCCAATGTCAAGCCGGATGGGATGGTCCGCTTGAAAGCAGCGAAATTGAGGGTATCCCCCACTGCCAGGAGCAGCGGCGTGGAGATTCAGACAAAGCAGCAGACCTTACTGAACTGAAGTCACGACCATGTACACACGCATGAGCCGCGGGAGCACACGAATCAACACGTGCACGATGCACATCATCCGCACGAACATGATTTCGGCTGGGACGGCAAGGAACTTCACCGACATTCTCATAGGCGCAAAGCCTGAACCCATAAACATCCGCATTTCCCGGACATTCATCATCGGCACGGGCATTGAGCCCCGTTCTGCGAATGCCCGCTATTCCGCCAGCGCAGGCAAGGTGAGTTGGAACCGTGTCGTTTGATTGGCAGACACCACTTTGATTGAGCCACCATGCGCGTCAATGATGGATTTGACGATGGCGAGCCCCAGTCCGGCGCCATCGCCTTTGTGTTGACGCGAAGGGTCGACACGGTAGAAGCGGTCGAAAAGCCTGGGGATGTGCTCGGCCGGAATTTCGGGGCCCGGGTTCTCGACGGCAACAATGGTCTTATCGCCGTGCGTTGTCAGCGAAACCTGTACGGTCTGGCCATGCGGGGTATGCCGGATGGCGTTCGATATAAGGTTGCTGAGCGCACGCCGCAGCATCAGCTTGTCGCCAGAGACGGATGCCGATCCCGTCAGGGTCAGCGAGACGCCGCGCTCCTCCGCCCACGCCTCAAAGTAATCGAACAAGTCCTTCGTTTCATTGGCCAGGCTGACTTTTTCCAGGCCCGGTTTGAGGAGGCCATTGTCAGCTTGGGAAAGATAGAGCATGTCGCCGACCATCTGGGCCATGCGCTCATATTCTTCCAGGCTCGAGTAGAGCACTTCCTTGTACGCGTCCTTGTTGCGTGCGCTGGAAAGCGCCACCTGGGTCTGGGTCATGAGGTTGGAAATCGGGGTGCGCAGTTCGTGCGCGATATCGGAAGAAAACTCGGAGAGTCGCCGGAAGGAATCGTCCAGGCGGGCCAGCATGGCGTTGAAGGCGGCGGCGAGGGGTTTGAGTTCCGTCGGCAGGCCGGTAGCCGGCAGGCGGTCAGCCAGGCGTTCGGCGGAAATGCCAGCCACCATGTGGGTGACCCGACGCAAGGGGGAGAGGCCCCAGCGGGTGGCCATCCAGCCCAGGCCGGCGGTGGCCAGGGCGGCCACAGCGATGGCGAGGGCCAGCACCGAGCGGAACCTGTTCATGAAGTGCACGTGGTGTTCGATGTCCAGCGCCACCGCCACGGTGTAAGGCCTGCCATTTCCCGCCGTCTTCGACACAGCCATGCCCCGGTAGCTTGTCCCGGACTGCTGCCATTGCTGCAAGGTGCCGGCCGCACACGCTGCGGGCCGGTTTTGGCAGTCTTGCAGCAGCGTGTGGGGGAAATCGGCGCCCGAGGTGGCGAGCCAGATTTCGCCCGCTGCATCCGTCACCACCACTGCAAGACCCGAGTGGCCGACCAGGGCGTCATCCAGTTGTTGGGGCAGAAGGTCCAATTCCTTCTGGCTAGAGGCGTGCCTGAACAAATTTCCGATGAGTTCCAGCTTGCCGTTGAGCTCGTGCCGATCGCCCTCCTCGAAATGGGCCGCCACCACTTGCGTCAGGAAATAGCCCGTCGTCAGCAGGACCAGCGAAGCGGCCACTGCGAAAAGCAGGCTGATGCGGACAGTCAGCGACAGGGGCTTCATGACGCCGAGTCTTGCGGCAAGGTTTCCAGCACGTAGCCCATCCCCCGCACAGTGTGAATAAGCTTGAGTTCGAAACCCTCGTCGATCTTGAGCCGCAGCCGGCGCACCGCGACATCGATGACGTTGGTATCGGAATCGAAATTCATGTCCCAGACCTGCGAGGCGATCAGGCTGCGCGGCAGTACTTCTCCTTGGCGGCGCAGAAACAGTTCCAGCAGGGCGAATTCCTTGGCGGTCAACTCGATCTTGCGTCCCGCCCGCATGGCCCGTCGCCGCAGCAGGTCCAGTTCCAGATCGGCCGCCTTGAGGACGGTGGGCTCCAGGCTGGCATGCCCGCGGCGCACCAGGCTGCGCACCCGGGCCAGCAGTTCGGCGAAGGCGAAGGGTTTCACCAGATAATCGTCGGCGCCCAGCTCCAGCCCCTTGACCCGGTCCTCCACCTGATCGCGTGCGGTCAGGAACAGTACCGGCGTTTCGATGCCGGCCCGGCGCACGCCTTCAAGCACCTGCCAGCCATTGAGGCCGGGCAGCATCACGTCCAGGACCATCAGGTCGTAGTGCCCCGCCTTGGCGAGTTCAAGTCCGTCCCACCCCTCGCGCGCCAGGTCCGTGACGAAACCGGCCTCGGTGAGACCCTGCTTCAGGTAATCGCCCGTCTTGGGCTCGTCTTCGACGATCAGGATTTTCATGTAGGGAACACCAGGATGGATGGAGGCATCCTGCCACAGCTCGCGCCCCTAGAGGTGCGCATTACAGATTTGTCACGCACGCGACAGGTTCGTGTTGGACGCGCCTGTGCAGGATGGCTGACATGGCTGGAGGCAACAGACCATGGATGAGCGAGGCGCCTGTAAAAGACGCGATCCATTGTAATCGGCCGATACCAAACATCTTTTTCACCTGGAGGGCAGTCTCGTATGAAACCTTATTCGCAGCCTCATTCCCCGTTTGCTGTCGCCGTGCCGGATTTGCCGCGCCGCCGATTCGTGCAGGGGCTCATGGCGGGCGGCGTCCTGCTTGGCCTGTCGTCGGCCGCCAAGCCGGGCTGGGCAGGCGGCACTGAAGCGGTCAACCGCGGCGCGCCGGTACTGAGCGGCACCGAGTTCGATCTTGTCATCGCCGAATCGCTGGTCAATTTCACCGGCAAGCCGCGCATGGCCACCACCATCAACGGATCGATCCCGGCGCCCACGCTGCGCTGGCGGGAAGGCGATACGGTCACGATTCGCGTGACCAACAGGCTGCGCGAAGATACGTCCATCCACTGGCACGGCATCATCCTGCCGTTCCAGATGGACGGCGTGCCGGGCATCAGCTTCAAGGGCATCGCGCCGGGGGAAACCTTCACCTATCGGTTCAAGGTTGAGCAAAGCGGCACCTACTGGTATCACTCGCACTCCGGCATGCAGGAACAGACCGGCATGTACGGCGCCATCGTCATCGAGCCGGCCGGCGGCGAGACGATTCGGGCCGATCGCGACCACGTGATCCAGCTGTCGGACTGGACCGACGAAGACCCGATGCGGGTCTTCGCCAAGCTCAAGATGCAGGGCGATTACTACAACTACAACCAGCCCACAGCGGCGGACTTCTTCCGCGACGTGTCGCGCGACGGCCTCAAGGCCGCGGTCAACACGCGCAGGATGTGGAATGAAATGCGCATGAGTCCGACCGATCTGGCTGATCTCTCGGCTGCGACGCTCACCTATCTGATGAACGGCACCACGCCTGCCGGCAACTGGACCGGGCTGTTCCGTCCGGGCGAGCGGGTTCGGTTGCGCTTTATCAACGGCGCGGCCAATACGTTTTACGATGTGCGCATCCCTGGGCTCAAGCTCACCGTGGTGCAGGCGGATGGCGTGAATGTCGAGCCGGTTACGGTCGATGAATTCCGCTTCGGTCCGGGCGAGACCTACGACGTGATGGTGGAGCCGAAGGATGAGGCTTACACGGTCTTCGCCCAGCCCATGGATCGCACGGGTTTCGCGCGCGGCACCCTCGCCGTGCGCGTGGGGCTCGAAGCGCCCGTTCCAGACGTCGATCCTGCTGAATGGCTGACCATGATCGACATGATGGGCGCCATGGGGGGCATGGGCGGGATGGATCAAGGCAGTTCCGGCGGCATGAACCACGGTGGAATGGCCATGGACCACAGCAAGCACGCCATGCCAGCCGGAATGGCCATGGACGGCAAACTGGCCAGGCCAGGTACGCAGGTGCGCCACGCGAAAACCGAATATGGCGCCAGCACCGACATGCGGGTGGACATGGCGCGCACCAACCTGGATGACCCCGGCATCGGCCTGCGCAAAAACGGCCGCCGCGTGTTGACGCTGGCCGATCTTTCCACCCTCGGCGGCCCGCTCGATCCGCGTGGACCCGAGCGCGAGATCGAGCTGCATCTGACCGGCAACATGGAACGCTACGCCTGGTCGCTCGACGGCCTCGAATTCGGAAAATCCACGCCGGTGCATTTCCGCTATGGCGAGCGGCTGCGGGTCATTCTCCACAACGACACCATGATGACTCACCCGATGCACCTGCATGGCATGTGGAGCGAACTCGAAAGCCCGGAAGGCCGCTTCCTGGCACGCCGTCACACGATACCGGTGCAGCCGGCGCAACGCATCAGCTTCCTCGTCACCGCCGACGCGCTGGGGCGCTGGGCCTGGCATTGCCATTTGATGCTGCACATGGATGCGGGCATGTTCCGCGAAGTGGTGGTGTCCTGAGCCATGCGGACTAACGAGAGGAAAACGAAGATGAATACGCGTATGAAGTTGCTGGCTGCCTCGATCGCCGCCTTGAGTGTATCGCCGGCGTGGGCGCAAACGGAAGCCACGACCGCACCCATGCAGGCCGAAGGTGCGATGCCGGGGATGGACCACAGCGGCATGGGGCATGGCGCGATGCCGGCCACGCCCACCACACAGCCGGAGAGGAAACAAGACATGTCCACCGCCGGCATGCAGGGCATGAACCACGGCAATGCCCCGGCACCGAAACAGGCTGCGGCCGGCACGGGCCAGGGCGACGACGCGATGGATCACGGCGAGATGAACATGCAGGGCGGCTCGGCCCCGCCGGATGCACGCGACCCGCATGCCTATTCGGGCGGCTATACGCTTGAATCGGGCCCTTATGCGCTCCCCGGGCCGCGCGCGTTGCGCCTGTCGGACGAACACAATTTCGGCGGGCTGCTGGTGGACCGGCTCGAATGGACCCGCGCCCGCGATGGCGACAACGCCGCCGCTTATGAAATTCAAGGCTGGTTCGGCCGGGATTACGACCGCCTGGTGGTCAAGGCCGAGGGTGAGGTTGCCAAGGGCAAACTGGTAGAGGCACGAACCGAACTGTTATGGGGACATGCCATCGCCACCTTCTGGGATACGCAGCTGGGGGTGCGCTACGACAGCGGCGTGGGACCGGACCGCGGGTGGCTGGCCTTCGGGGTCCAGGGCCTTGCGCCTTACTGGTTCGAGGTCGACGCCGCCGCCTACGTGGGAAATGAAGGAAGAACCGCATTGCGTCTGGGCGCCGAGTACGAGTTGCTGCTCACGCAGAAACTCATTCTGCAACCCCGTATCGAGGTCAACCTGTACGGCAAAAGCGACACCGCGCGGGATATCGGCAGCGGCCTCTCTGAGGGCACGGCCGGATTGCGTCTTCGCTATGAATTTACGCGCCAGATCGCGCCCTATGTCGGCGTGGAACGGGCGGAGAAGTTCGGCCAGACGGCCGATATGGCCCGCGCCGCAGGCGAAAAATCCAGCGAAACCCGCTGGGTTGCCGGCATGCGTTTCTGGTTCTGATGTACCCCTGGGCGCGTGACGCAGCGGGCTATCGAGTCATTCAACCCAAAGGAGCAATTTTTATGAAGAAGACACTTTCGATTCTGATACTGGGTGCGCTGCCGGCGATTGCACTGGCGGCCGGCGATCACGCTGGCGGCCACGGCATGCAAGGCCACGACATGGCGAGCATGAACAGCATGAGCCAGGACGCGCATGCATCAATGGCGGGCAAGCCTGGCGACCCGTCCAAAGTGAGCCGCACCATCGAAGTCACGATGGACGACTCGATGCGGTTCACGCCGGACAAGATCGACGTCAAGGCCGGGGAGACGATCCGTTTCTTCGTCAAGAACACCGGCAGGATCCCGCATGAAATGGTGATCGGCTCCATGGATGAACTCAAGGCGCACGCCGAAATGATGCGCCAGATGCCCGGCATGGAGCATGCCGAGCCGAACATGGTCACGCTCAAGCCGGGGCAGCGCGGCGGCATCGTATGGCAGTTCGACAAGCCAGGGACCGTTGACTTCGCCTGCCTGCTGCCTGGTCATATGGAGGCTGGCATGGTAGGCAGGGTGATGGTCGAGTAACAGTCGCATTCCCGGTCGCGCCGTATGAAGTGGCGCATCGTCGTGAGGCCATGAAAATCTGCGTAGATGACAAAATTGTCATCTTTCTGTCAGCTTGCCGTGGGGTGCCACTGGACATACTGCAACTGGTTTGAAAAAAGGAAGCACGCGTGAAGACCGCTATCGTTTTGGCCATGTTCTTGGGTGTTGTCGCACCAACTGCATGGGCGACACCCGACGCCCCCATCGTCGATGTCTACAAAAGCCCCACTTGCGGCTGCTGCAGCAAGTGGGTCGATCACCTCAAGGCCAACGGTTTCGCCGTCAGAAGCCATGACACCGACAACGTGGTGGCGCACAAAACCCGCCTGGGGGTGCCCGCCGGCTATGGCTCCTGCCATACCGCGCAAGTCGGCGGCTATCTGGTCGAAGGCCATGTGCCTGCCAAAGACATCAAGCGTTTGCTCAAGGAAAAGCCACGTGCGCGCGGCTTGGTTGTGCCGGCCATGCCGATCGGCTCGCCCGGAATGGAAGAGGGGAGCCGCAAGGACGCCTATGACGTTTTTCTCGTGAACCGGAATGGGTCCACCCGGACCTACGCCCGATATTGAAAGGTGTGAATATGAAACCTATCCTGAATAGCCTGATTCTAGGCTTGAGCTTGACCTTCGGACTGCCTGCCTGGGCTGATGCACAGAACGCACGCCTTGTAGCGGCTGAAGACCATGCCACTCCGCTTGCTGAAGGTCTGGTGAAAAAAGTGGACAAGGCCCAGGGCAAGCTCACCCTCAAACATGGCCCCCTGGCGAACCTGGAGATGCCCGGCATGACCATGGTTTTCCGGGTCCAGGATGCCGCGTGGCTCGACCAGGTCAAACCCGGCGACACCATCCGGTTCCTCGCAGACCGGGTGAATGGCGTGTTCACCGTGACCACGCTCGAAGTCGTCAAACCGTAATACCCATTTTCACCACTCAAAGGAGTCAACCATGAAACGCCACGCACTATTTGCCGCCCTGATGCTTTCCGCCTTGGCTATGCAGCCCGTTCTCGCGGATGACGCGCACCACCCCGACCAAAAAGCCGGCGCGGCAGCACCCACTGCCGACCAGACGATCCAGAAGATGCAGGCCAATACCAAGCGAATGCAAAGTCAGTTGGAACAGATGGCCAAGTCCAAAGACCCGGCCCAGCGTCAGAAACTGATGCAGGAGCATATGCAGACCATGCAGGAAAACATGATGGCCGGAAAAAGCATGGCGGGCGGTATGATGGATTGTCCGATGATGAAGGGCGGCATGATGGGCGGCGGCATGGGCATGATGGGGCCAGGCATGCAAGGCGGCATGACAGGTCAGGACGACATCATGGCCAGGCGCATGGAGATGATGGAGAAGCGCATGGACATGATGCAGATGATGATGGAGCAGATGCCTCGCCAGCCCGCCCCCATGCCGGCCAAGTGACAAGGCACGCACAGACTGTCCCACCCGCCAGATAATGGCCGTCGGAATCCGGAAGCACCCGATGGAGCGTTTCATCATGAATGTGAACCGAAGAAAATTCCTGGTGCTCGCCGCGGGCGTGCCGCTGGCCGCGGCAGGCACATATGTCTTTCTCAGAGACCCGGCCCGCGCCGGCTCAAGGGACTTTAGAGCGCCTCTGTTCATCCCCGGCGGCAGCGGCCCGTTTGGCGTGCTCGAGCCGAAGGACGCACTGAAATTCACGACCGAACTCGGCGCATTCCCGCTGGCGGGCGGCAAGACGACGCCATTCATGTGGTACCGCACCAGTCATCGGGGCATGGACTACCTGAACCCCATACTCAAGGTGAAGACCGGCCAGCGCCTCAAGATAACGCTTGCCAACGCGCTCAATGAGGGCACCATCCTTCACTGGCACGGGCTGCACCTGCCCGGCAACATGGACGGCCACCCGCGCGACACCATCGGCCCGGGGAAAGAATACCCCTATGACTTCACGGTCAGGAACCGCGGCGGCACCTACTGGTACCACACTCACGCGCACCATTTCACCGCCAAGCAGGCCTACTCGGGCCTGGCCAGTTTCTTTCTTGTCGAGGACGACGACGAGGCCGCGCTGAGCAAGGCGCTGGACCTCCAGCTTGGCGTGACCGACCTGCCGCTGGTGATCCAGGACAAGCGCCTGAACGCTGCCGGCGAGTTTGTCTACGCTCCGAACCCCATGGAAGGCATGATGGGTTACCTGGGCGACACGATCTTCGCCAACCTGACGCCGACGCCGCTCGCGGAGATCGGTACGCGCATCTACCGATTCCGGTTGCTGAACGGCTCGAACGCGCGCATCTACAAGCTCGCCTTCGTCAAGGGCCGCCGCTCGCTGCCCTACCACATCATCGGCACCGACGGCGGACTGCTCGATAAACCCTACCAGGTTACCGAGGCTTTCCTCGCGCCGGGCGAGCGGCTCGACGTGTTGCTCGACGCCGGCAGTCTTGCCGTGGGTGACGAAGTTTTCCTGCGCAGCCTGAAATTCGATTCGCTGGAAGGCGGGGGCATGATGGGCCGGATGCACGCCGCGTCCCTGCCCAACGGAGAGATCTTCGATGTCATGAAACTCAAGGTCACGCAGCGCGCGGGCGCCGCCCGGCCCCTGCCGGCACGGCTGTCGCGTATTGTGCCCATCGACACCAAAAATGCCGCAGTGCGCAAGGTGGATATCGAGATGGCGCGTATGCGCTGGCTCATCAACGGCGAGACCTACAGGGAGGATGCCTATCCGATCGAGGTGCGGCGCAACACCGTCGAGCTTTGGGACATCCGCAATGCCAACCACAGCATGCCGCATCCCATGCACATGCACGGCTTTCAGTTTCAGGTGCTCTCGCGCCGCAACAGCCCGGCGCAGGTGCGTGCGCTCGGCGTGCATGGCAATGGCCGCGCCGCCAGCGACCTCGGCTGGAAGGACACCGTGCTGGTGTGGCCCGGCGAGACGGTGCGCCTCGCCGTTGACTTTACGCACGATTTCGACGGCGACCAGGTGTACGTGTTCCACTGCCACAACCTCGAACACGAGGACAACGACATGATGGTGAATATGCGCGTGCGCGCGTAGCCGGCTTGGCGAGCGCGGGCACCGCAAAATAATGGTCACGAGTGGTACTTGGCCTATGCCAACTTTTTCGACATGCCCGAGCGTGGCGAGTACCGGATCGAGGTGAATATCTATGAGCCTTAAAAAAAGCGAAAGCGAAATAATCCGCTTTGCCTATGAGAAGAATTAGTCCCGTTCTGGATACGCAGCCGGGAGGGTATGGCTGGCCATTTCTCGAAACGGCATTTCACAGTGGCCAGGCAGCCATCGAACGAACGGAAACAGTCACAGGAGAATATCGATGATGGACAGTTATGGTATGGGCGGTTTCGGGTTCGGCTGGATTTTCATGGTCCTGTGGTGGGCACTCATCATCGTCGGCATTGTGGCGCTGGTGAAATGGGTGGCCACATCTTCCGGCGGGGCCGGGCGCAACGGCGGCGACAGCAAGGCGCTGGAGATTCTCAAGCAACGGTATGCGCGCGGCGAGATCGACGAACAGGAGTTTCAGAAGCGAAAGCGCGATTTGACCGACTAGCCAGGCAACCCCCGGCGTGCGCGCCGCGTGGGCTGTGCATCCTGTTTGCAGAAAGGAAACGAAATGAATCGCAAGCGTGGATTCTGGATCGCCTTGTGGGCGATTCTCGTCGTCGTTACGGGATGGCTCGCATTCGGCTATGGCGGCATGGGCTACGGGCCGTGGCATGGCTGGGGACGGATGGGTGCCTGGGACGGCGGCTATCGTGCGGACGGCAGTCAGGGCTGGTACGGCATGGGACCCGGAATGATGGGGCGCGCGGTGCCGGGCCAGGGATGGGGCATGGGCAGGTTCCACGGGATGATGGGCCAGTATGGCGCGGGAATGCTGGGGATGGGCACAGGGATGGGGTTCGGCATGACGCCCCCTGACCTGACGTCCGAACAGGCGCAGAAGATCGGCCAGCTGCAGCAAGAGGCCCTGGCGCGCAGCCCCAGCCTGGCGCAGCAGCTTTGGGCCGCGCAGGACACACTCAACCGTTTACACATGAACGAGCAGCGGGACTGGGACGCGATTCGCGCCGCCTCGCAGAAACTGTTCGATCTTCAGCGCCAGCAGCTCGACGCGGCGATCGACCTGCAGCAAGAAATCGATGGCGTGCTGACGGATAGCCAACGACGGGACATGGCGCGTTCCTGGCGGGGCCATGGATGGATGGGTGCGCAATAAATACCCCCTGAAGCGGATAGCCGCAGAAGCGTCGATCGGATTGGGCGGATGACGGGAGAAGCCGGAGGCCGTGTGGAAACGCCGAGGAAGTCGCTGGCTTACGACTTCTTTAGCTGAGCAATGTCGGCCGTGATTTCCATGAGCGGCAAATTCGGCCTGGTTGGTTTGAGGCGTAAAAAGAGCCCTTTCAGGCCCGGATGGCTGCCATCAGGGTTCCCATGCCGACGATCTGTATCACCCGCTTCAGGTTGTAGGCGAGGACATGCAAGCTCATTTCCGTTCGCACATGCTCCAGGGTGCGCATCAGGAAGTGCCTGGCCCCCATCCAGAACTTGATGGTGCCGAAGGGATGCTCGACCGTCTGTCTCCGGATGTGCATCACATTCGGTCTGCCGTCCAGTCGCTTTTGCATCGCTTCGAGAATTTCTTCGTGCTCCCAGCGACTGACCCGGCGGTAGTCGCTTGGCGTGCACTGGGCCTTGATGGGACAGCGTGGGCAGTCCGAGCTCCAGTAGCGGTGAATCAAGTGTCCCGCTTCTATTCGGCCAAATCGACGGATGAGTTGACTCCCCGCCGGACAGCGGTAGGTATCGGTGCCAGGCTCATACACGAAGTCTGACTTGTCGAAGCGGCCCTCGGCCTTGGCTTCCGACGTCATTGGTTTGGAGACGTAGGCGGTAATGCCCGCCTGATCGCAGGCCAGAACTTCCTCACCGTTGAAGTAGCCGCGGTCCGCGATGGCCTGAAGTTCCTGACCCGGCATGATCTCTTGGGCCTGCTTTGCCATCTTGGCCAACTGTCGTCGGTCGGAACCGATGTTGGTCACTTCATGCGCCACGATCAAATGGTGCTCGGTCTCCACCGCAGTCTGCACGTTGTAGCCCACCAGTCCGCGGCTGGTGCTGGTGGCCATTGCCCGTGCGTCCGGATCGGTCAGGGAGACCTGGCCGCTCGGCGAGGCCTCCAATTGGGCTTCCATTTCCTTGAGTTCCCGCATCTCGCGTCTCAAGGTTTCGATCTTCTTGCTCAGGTGGGTGGTCTTGGTCTCCGTGACCTCCGAAGGATTGCGATCCGCCGTCTCGATGGCGGTGAGGTATTCGTCAATGCTGTGCTCGATCTCGCGCATCCGCTTGTCGACCTTGGCTCGGGTGAAGTTGCGGTCGTGCGCATTGACCGCCTTGAACTTGCTGCCGTCGATGGCGACGATGGCCTGGGTGAACAGATTGAGCCGGCGGCACAGCAGAACGAACTCGCGGCAAACGTTGCGGATCGCCCGGCCATTGTCGTGGCGGAAATCAGCGATCGTCTTGAAGTCCGGCGCCAGCTTGCCAGTGAGCCACATCAACTCGACGTTGCGCTGGCATTCCCGCTCCAGCCTCCGGCTGGACTGGATGCGATTGAGATAACCGTACAGGTAAAGCTTCAGCAGAACAGAGGGGTGATACGACGGACGGCCCGTAACTGCAGGGCGCACTCCCGCAAAGCCCAGCGTACCCAGATCCAGTTCGTCGATGAAAGCTTCAACCGCTCTGACCGGGTTGTCCTCCGAAATGTAGTCGTCGAGAGACTCAGGTAGCAGGGTGATCTGGCTACGGGATTCGCCTTCGATGAATCGCTTCATGCCGCATTTCCCTCGCTGATACAACTGCGATCAGTTTAGGAAATTTGAGGGACGTTTCCACACAGCCTCGCCGATGGACGAACACGCCGGTCACACACAGCCCGCCGGGGGCGACGAACACGCCGCGCACACGCAGGGCGAGGCGCGCAACCACGGCGGCCATGACCACGCGCACATGGTGGCGGATTTCAGGCAGCGCTTCTGGATTTCGCTGGCGCTGACGATCCCCATTCTGGCCTTGTCCCGCGGTCTGTGGGACATGCTCGGCCTGGCGGTGCCGGTGACGTTTCGCGGCGCCGCCTATGTGCTGTTCGGCTTCTCCAGCGTCGTGTTTTTCTACGGTGGCTGGCCGTTCCTGACGGGGTTCGCCGAGGAGTTCCGGCAACGGCAGCCGGGCATGATGACGTTGATCGCGGTGGCGATCAGTGCGGCGTATTTCTATTCCAGCGCAGTCACCTTTGGTTTGCCCGGCATGGGTTTCTACTGGGAACTCGCGACGCTGATCGACATCATGCTGCTCGGCCACTGGATCGAGATGAAGTCGGTGCTCGGCGCCTCCGGCGCACTCGAAGCGCTGGTACGACTGTTGCCTTCCGAAGCGCACCGCCTGAAAGCGGATGGTACGGTGGAGGAGATTCCCGTCAACGACGTCGCGCCCGGCGACAGGATTCTGGTGAAACCGGGCGAACGCGTACCCACCGACGGCATCATTGTCTCCGGCCAGACCAGCCTGGACGAATCCATGCTCACCGGGGAATCGAAGCCGGTGGAGAAAGGCGAGGGCGCCGAGGCCATCGGCGGTTCGGTCAACGGCGAAGGCGCGATTACCCTCGAAGTCAAAAAAACTGGCGGGCAGACGTATCTGTCGCAGGTGATGGAGATGGTGCGCCAGGCCCAGGCGTCGCGCTCGCGCACCCAGGACCTGGCCAACCGTGCGGCGGTGTGGCTGACCGCCATCGCCCTCGGCGGCGGCTTCGCCACCTTGTTCGTGTGGCTGGCGCTGGGACGGGATTTCGCCTTCGCCATGGAGCGCGCCGTCACCGTGATGGTGATTGCCTGTCCCCATGCCCTCGGCCTTGCCGTGCCGCTGGTCGTTGCGGTGAGCACCAGCATGTCTGCCTCGCACGGCCTGCTCATCCGCGACCGCGCGGCATTCGAGCGCGCCCGCAACCTGGATGCCGTGGTGTTCGACAAGACCGGCACCCTGACCGAAGGCCGCTTCGGCGTGAGCGACATCGTGCCGCTGGGCGAGCTTGACGAGACGGCCTGCCTGCGCCTGGCTGCTGCACTGGAAAGCCAGTCGGAGCATCCCATTGCCGCCGGCATCGTGCGCACGTCCAAGGCGCGCAAGATCGAGTGGCCGCAGCCCAGCGACTTCAAGAACCTGACCGGCCGGGGTGCGCAGGCCATGGTCGATGGCCAGGAAATCAAAATGGTCAGCCCGGGCTATCTGCGGGAGCAGGGCATCCAGGTCCAGCACCCCAAACTGGACGCACTTGCCGCCGAGGGCAAGACCACCATCTTCCTGCTGGTGGACGGAACTGCGGCCGCCGTGTTCGGGCTGGCCGACGTGGTGCGCCCGGAATCGAAAGCGGCCATCGCGCGGCTCAAGGCCATGGGCATCCAGTGCATGATGCTCACCGGCGACTCGCAAGCGGTGGCGCAAACGGTTTCAAGGCAACTGGATCTGGACGACTACTTCGCCGAAGTGCTGCCGGAGCAAAAGGCAGAGAAGATCCGCGAAGTGAAAGCGCGCGGCCTGACCGTGGCGATGGTCGGCGACGGCGTAAACGATGCGCCGGCGCTGGTGGAGTCGGACTTGGGCGTGGCCATCGGCGCCGGGACCGACGTCGCGATCGAAGCGGCCGACATCGTGCTGGTGAGTAACAACCCGGAAGATGTGGCGGCGATTCTGGGCCTGTCGCGCAAGACCTACGGCAAGATGATCCAGAACCTGATCTGGGCCACCGGCTACAACGCCTTTGCGATTCCCCTCGCAGCCGGGGTGGGGGCCTATTGGGGGCTGCTGCTGACTCCGGCAGTGGGTGCGGTGTTGATGTCGGCCAGCACCGTGATCGTGGCGATCAATGCCAGGCTGCTGGGACGCGGCGGCATGTCCTCCTCCACCCGTGCAGAAGGCCGTCCATGAATGGAACCCGTCACTGCACGATGGCAACCGGCAGACCCGATTTAGTATTGAGCGACGCGAGCGGATCGGCCTGCGTCTCGGGGCGGCGTCATGGTTAAAACGCCCATCGAGTTTCTGCAAATGCGATATGAGGCGGGCGAATCTCGAGCGAGCGAATGAGGAACGCGGGGACAAGCTCGAACAGCTCGAATATGATGCCAGCCTGGGAGAGGCATAAGGAGCAATGAAATATCAGGGGGGAGGGCGTATGCAGCTCGTTACGCAGGCCCCGTTGAACGGCGGGGAACAGGTCGGCGCACCCGCCGGCCTCCGCATTGAACGAAACCTTCTTGAGCCCCGTGAACCCGCGTAGACAACCATTTCCGGGCCATCGGTCATCCTGTCTCTCCGCCGGTTTAGCGGAAGAAGAACCTAAAACATTTTGTCGGCGGAACAGCACTTGCAGCACCACAACAACAAGATCAAGGCCGCACTGCTCGGCAAAATCATGCTCGCCCGTTTTCTGGAATTGCCGCTACGGGTTTTCGACCGCCTCGTGATCCAGGCGGAGTCATCCACTGGGTTTAACGCGCTACGCCCCTGGATTACCGTGGGCCAACTGGAAGGCGCACGGATGGCGCATGAGGCGGCCAACTTTCTCCAAACCAAAGCATCTCCGATCCTCGGAGAAGTTCACGAGGCAGGTCGTGTCCTGAAATTCCGATACCACCGCGACAGCTATGCGCGCGAGTACCGGTTTGATGAAGAGGGGATGAACCGCCTGATGGCACGTGAGGAAATCCCTGGAGATTTCGCAGGGACGTTACACAGGCTGCGCCTCATCAATACCCGGAACCGGCTCACCCATGCGGTTGTACAGGCGGTGCTGGCATCACAGACGGCGTATCTGCGCTCCGGGCAAGCCTTGTCACTCACCCCCCTGACCCAGGCCGAAATTTCCAGCCAGTTGCAGTCGGAATCGAATCTTCCCATGGTGGCGGATCCGGGCCGGATATCCCGGCTGGTGCGTGGATTGTCGATTGCGTTGGCAAACGGGAAAGCGGTACCGTTAAGCACGCTATTCCCGAAGCCGCGGCAAGTTCATTGCCATTTCGTGGATCATCTGATAAAAACAGAAAAAACATTTATATCAGAGGGGTTATTGCAGGGTCCGCTGACAGACGGCGCTGTCGCCGCCATCCTTGAGCGGGAGCACGGCATCCAGTTGTCGCGGCGCACAGTGGCAAACATCCGGCATGATCTGGCGATTCCCGATTACAAGCGCCGCAGCCAGCGCACCGATTACCTCGCCGCTACCGAGAGGTTTTCCGCCTTGGTACCGCTGACCGCTCAAGCACTGCGGACTACGGTTCCTGCCCATTCCGGCGTGTATGAGATCCGGACATCCTTCACTTTCCGCCCCTTTGAAGAAAAGGACTGGCCGGAGAAAAGTGTACTGGTCGTGCCGCACGGCGTGGTCTACATCGGCTCGGCCGGTGATTTGCGCAAGCGCCTGGGCGATCACCTGCGCGGCAGCAGCGATAATGCGCTGCTGTATCGCCATGTTGCCGACGGCGCCGCGCGGGTGCGATTTCGCCTGGTGAACGAAAACTGGCGTTGGGTGGAGCGTGAGTTGTACCGGGTGTTTTGCGAGACGTTCGGTGCGCCGCCGCCGTGTAACCGCATGAGTCCTTAAACCGATAAAGCAGTTAACCACGGGATTAACCGGGGCGATCAAAGACTTATACATGGAAAGCGATATCGCCATGACCGTTAAAGCAAGTGAGCAGCCTGTCGATATATCATGCACCCCAATCCGGGGCACAACCCAAATCGATTTCGAGCACAAAGAATGAACAAGAACAACCATAAGGTTCAGTGGAGTAACATGGAAGAAATCTTGCGCAAGCAAGCAAGCAAGCAAGCCTGATGGCGGGTTCATCTCCCTTTCCTGGCTTGCTGCGAGGTCCGGGGATATGAAGCCGCTGAATGAGGCCGCCGAGGCCGTGGTGCGGGCGCTTGGACTGGACGATGCCGCCATCGTCCGGCGCAAGGCCTTTCTGGAATTCACCGATGACGACGTTGCGCGGTTGCGAACGCTGCACGAGGCCCTGCAAACCCAGGCGCCGGATTTCGCCAACGCCTTTTACACCCATCTCCTGGCCTTCGAGGAAACACGGGCGCTGCTGCCCGACGCGCAAACGCTCGAACGCTTGAAGCGCTCCCAGGCGGCGTACTTCGACAGCCTGATCGCGGGGGACTACGGTCCCGAGTACATCCTTCACCGCCTGCGCGTCGGCGTGGTCCACCAGCGCGTCGGTCTGGCGCCAGAATGGTATCTGGGGGCCTACAGCAAATACCTGGCGGGGTTGCTCCCCGAACTTTGGCAGCGGCTCGGGAAAGACCCTGGGGCCTTTGTCGCCACCTGCCAGGCGCTGATCAAGATCGTTCTGCTGGACATGGGGCTCGCCATCGACACCTATATCCAGGCCGACCGGCAAACCATCCTGACGCTGAAGGAGTATGCCGACATCGTGTTCACCAGCATTCCCGACGGACTGCTGGTGCTCTCGCCCGATCTCACCGTTTTGTCGGCCAATCGGGCTTTCCTGGAACGGTTCGAGTTTACCGAGAAAGCCGTGCGCGGCCGCTACCTGATGGAAGTGCTCGCGGCCGACGGATTGCGGGGGCGGGCTCTCGAAGTCCTAGCCACCGGCGTCGCCCAGCATGACGTGCTTTTCAGCATGGGGCCGGCGGGCGGCGATGCGCGCAAACCGGTGCGCGTGACACTGACTGGAATCCGGCTTGCGGAAGAAGAAGAAGAAGAAGAAGAAGAAGAAGCCCGGCTTCTTCTGATCGTGGAGGATCTGACCGAAGAGGAGGCGTTGCGCGCTGCCGCACTGGAATCCGAACGCCGTTTCCGGGATTTGGCGGAAACCGCCCACGACGGGATCATCATGACCGATCCCCAGGGGAAAATCGCCTATTTCAACCGGGCGGCGGAGCGCATGTTCGGCTATCGCCGCAACCAGGCGCTGGAGCGGGCGATCGGGACGGTGCTGCCGGAACCGCTATCCTGCCAACTGGATGAAGGATTGCAGCATACCCGTGTGTGGGAAACCCAGGGGCTGCGCCAGGACGGCACGAATTTCATGGTGGAGGGTTCCAGCAGCGTGTTCGAAGGGTCCACGGGACGTTTCATTACCTATGTGCTGCGCGACCTGACCGAGCGCAAGCAGTTCGAGCGCCAGTTGGTGCACTTGGCCAATCACGATCCGCTGACCAATCTTCCCAACCGAACGTTCTTCCAGGAGCGTCTTGGCGTCAGCCTGGACGAGGCGGCGCTGAACGGGGGATATCTTGCAGTGCTGTTTCTCGATCTGGACCGCTTCAAACTCATCAACGACACCTTTGGTCACGCATGGGGTGACAAACTGCTGCTGATGGTGGCCGAGCGGCTCGCCGGCTGCTTCCGCAAGGGCGACGTTCTGGCCAGACAGGGGGGCGACGAATTCGTGGTGCTGCTGCAAGGGCTTTCCGGAAAACAGGATGCCGCTCTCGTCGCCCAGAAAATCATGGATACCTTCACTCACGCCTTTCAACTGGAAGCGCATGAAGTCTTCGTCTCCGCCAGTATCGGCATCGCCTTCTACCCTTCGGACGCCACCGATGCGGGCAACCTCATCCGGTGCGCCGACAACGCCATGTACCAAGCCAAGGAGCAGGGCCAAGGGTATCAGTTCTACCGGCCCGATCTGGAAAACCTGCCGTCGGAGCGGCTCACCCTGGAGAACAGCTTGCGCAAGGCACTGGAACGTGACGAGTTGCGGCTTTACTACCAGCCCAAGGTGGAACTCGCGAGCGGGGCCGTTATCGGGCTGGAGGCGCTGCTGCGCTGGATGCATCCGGTCAGAGGCATGATCCCGCCCGACCAGTTTATTCCGCTCGCAGAGGAAACCGGCCTGATCGTCCCGATCGGCGAATGGGTCTTGCGGACAGCGTGTTTGCAGATCAAGGCCTGGCAAGCGGAAGGGATGCCCTTTCTCCCCGTGGCGGTAAACCTGTCGGCGCGTCAGTTCAGGCAGTTCTCGACCAGCGGTGAAGCAACCGGAATTCACGACTTGGTTGAAACCATCGAGCGGGTGCTGGAGGAAACGAGGGTAGATCCGTCCTGCCTGGAATTGGAGATTACCGAAAGCATCCTGATGCAAAACCTGTCGACAGCAGCCAATATCCTGCAGGCGTTGAGCGCAAAGGGCATGCGCATCTTCATCGACGATTTCGGAACCGGCTATTCCTCGTTGAGTTATCTCAAGCGCCTGCCCATCGACACCATCAAGATCGACAAATCCTTCGTGGGAGATATTATGACCGACCCGGACGATGCGGCGATCGTGACCGCCATCGTCGCCATGGCTCACAGCCTGCGCCTCAGGGTAGTGGCCGAAGGGGTGGAAACGCAGGAACAATTCGATTTCCTGCTCGAACGGGGTTGCGACGCCATGCAAGGCTTTTTCTTCAGCAAGCCGCTGCCGGCGGAGGACATTTCCCCGCTGTTGCGGACCCTGAAGGATGCCGTCCCTAGGGGAGGACATAATGCCGGAAATTTCAATCCGGCTTGAGCAGCGAGCGTCCCCTGAAGGATACCGTTCCTGCGGGGCATAAAGCCGCTCGGCCTGTTCGCGCGTAAGCGCATGCGGTTTCGCGATGATTATTGCGACAGCATCCTGTCCTTGGCCGCGAAATACTTGCGCGCATGGACAACTAATTGGGCATCGCTCGGGTGATCCATGGTTTCCACGACAACAACCTGCTTCACAAGGTCGTGGTCGTGCGCATGGATATGCTTGATCAGCTCAAGCTTGGCGTGCCCAGGGCCGACGATCAGAATCTCCCGGCGCCCTTCATGGCTTCCACGACCTCATGATGGTAGTGCTGGTCTGACGGCTGACGGGGCTGCCACTGACCGAGCCCAGATTGCGATGCGGCGTGGCCGGATTCACCACTGACTTTTCAACCTCATCGGGCTGATGTGCATGACATGGGCTTCGTTATGATCGAGACAGACGACTACATGGTAGAGGCATGGTCCCCTTTCGTGGGGAATGAGTGAACTTATGCATCTCCATTGCACCTCTGGTGTAGGAACGGGTTTTTTGCTATGTATGTAGCCTGCTGGTGCGGATTGGCGATCTTCATGATCGCGGTCTGTATCTTTGGGTAAGCGGTAGTACCCGGGCGGGGATGATCTTCGCCCGGTTGAGAAACTGAGACCATGAGACTTGATGATGTCCGACACGGACAATAAGGAAGCCACGACGCTTTCCCGGCAGCATGTTGCGGCCTATCTCCAGCACCTCGCGGCTGAGAGGCGGCTTTCTCCGAACACGCTTGAAAGTTACCAGCGGGATCTTGTTTTTTTGCTCCAGGCGACTGAAGAAAGTGGAAAAGCACTGGCTGACGCAGTGGCCTCCGATGTGCGGGACGCGATCGTCAAGCTCAGGAAGAAAAGCCTGTCGCCGGCGAGCGTGGCCAGACATATATCGAGCTGGCGGGGATTCTATTTATACGCCATCCAGCGATTCGGGTACCTGAACAACCCGTGTGTCGGGCAAAAAGGCCCGAAGGTTAAGCGAGCCCTTCCCAAGACACTTTCACCCGATAGTTGCGCCCAGCTCCTCGATGGCAAGAAGGAACAGGATATTGACTCGAATGTCTTGCTGGCACGTGACCACGCCATGTTCGAGCTGCTTTATTCCTCAGGCTTGCGAGTGTCCGAGCTGACGGGCATGGATTTCATCGATATTGATCTGAAAGCAGGAGAGGCGCGGGTTACCGGCAAGGGCAGCAAAACGCGCCTGGTGCCTGTAGGCAGGCAAGCGTGCAAAGCGATCAAGACCTGGTTGAGCTGGCGCCAGGTACTCCTTGGCGGTAACGATACTCCGGCATTGTTCCTCAGTCGCTGGGGGAGACGCCTTTCGGTGCGAAGCGTACAGATGCGTCTCGATCACTGGGTCTCGCAGTCCGGACTGGGGCAATCGGTACACCCGCACATGCTCCGCCACGCCTTTGCCAGCCATATGCTTCAATCGTCAGGTGATCTCCGGGCGGTCCAGGAGATGCTCGGCCACGCCAACATCACCACCACCCAGATCTATACCCACTTGGACTGGCAACACTTGGCGAAGGTATATGACTCGGCTCACCCCAGGGCGCGCAGGAAATAAAGCGGGACTTGACTCCCCTTGGTGTGGTGATATATTTAATATATCTTTCTGAAGGATTAAGGCCATGTCAGCCGCAACAGCGAAACCCGATCAATTGCTCTTCCGTTTCCGCGCCAAGGATACGGTCAGTGGCGTCAGCCGGGAAACCTTGATGAAACTATCGGACACCCTTGGCTACACGGAAACCCAGGTTATGCACCTGGCCCTGGCAAAACTGGCCAGGGAAGTCATTCCTGCCTATGAGGCAGACGAGGGTGATTTGACCGAGAAACAATTGGCCGCGATTCGGAAGGCGGTTCCCCAGGGGAAACCCCGCAGCGTCAAATCCAGCCTGTTTTGAGAGGTGAAATCAACGTGGTGGCCCGAGCCGCAGGCAGGGGACATAGTGTGGTGTCATTTTCCGGAAAACAAGGGCATTCATCCCGGAGCCAAACCGAGGCCGGCACTGGTGACAAAAGTGTTCGACGACGAGGCGCCGCACTATGTCGTGGAGGTGATTTACGGGACGAGTCAGAAAACGGATGATCTGCGATCGGGAGAGTTTCTGATTGCGCGAGCCGACCATGAAGCCTATCGGCTGGCTGGGTTGAGCTATCCGACCAAGTTCAATTTCAAGAGCCGGGTCGAGTTACCGTTCAGCCCGGAGTGGTTCAAGGTGCCGCCCACAGCACCGTTCGGCCAGGTGCCCAAACTGGGTATCCTGCACCCGGCATTGATGCCCAGGGTCAGGGCGGCGTGGGAAGCGGTTAGTCTGGGGAAAAAAGCCTGATATCCGGAGAAATCCCGGCCGAGATGTCCCTGGCGGAGAAACAACAATTTCTGCAGCAACACTTACGCTGCAGATGGGGGGCGGTGGCCCCCCCCTGCGTGGCATCTCCAGAGAATGGAAAACAAGGAGAAAAATATGAAAGCCCAAACCCGCCGAATTCTGTTCCCGCTTGGGGGAGCGGCGCTGGGCATGATTGCCGGTGCCGGTTTTGGCATGGACAAGGGCATCGCTGCAAGTGCGGCCTTCTTCGGCTTTGTGGGTTTCGGTCTGGGCTACGCTCTGCATGACTTCAACTGGAAACGCAACCGCAAAATCGCCCTGACGCTGCTGCTGGCCTTCCTGGCGCCGATCATCGGGTTTGCCTGGTTGATGGCTCCCCAGGTATTCGACCTGGCAAACATTACGCCCGCCAGCCTGGCGCAAGTTGCTGTGATCGCGCTGACTGTCGGACCGGCCATCGGCGGTCTGCTCGCGCTCGTCGTCTACGCTGCTGCAAATACCTTCGGACTGATCGATGAGGCGCGGGACTGGCCTGCTGGCGGTGTGATGGGGGGCGATTATCGGGAGAGAGCGGAACCGACTGAACGCCTTTTTGATCATCAGCACGATCCTGTTTTCAGCGATTTCCCGACAAACATACATCACTCGACCAGCAACTAATAACGAGTTGGGCCCAAGGAATGTAGCGTGACACTTACCAACATGGTGGTGCTGGCGCAGTTCATTGCTGGCACGCGTCTGGCCGTGGGCGGGCTGTTCGGTGGTGTAGGCAAGAACGGCCGCTTCGGTGGCTTCTTCCACCCGGTTCTTCGGATTGGGGCGACGCCGGTTGGCGTCGAACTGGGCTTCCACGCCGCCGTCAGCCATCGCATTCTGATAGCGGTAGAAGGTGTCGCGCGCGACAAGCCCATCAGCTTGCAGGCGCGCGATACATTGCCCAATTCTGTGGCCAGGTTCAACAGGCCAATCTTGTGGCGGATGACATTCTGATTGAGACTACTCATGGGGTTACTCCTTTGGAGCTTTACGCGCTGTTTCGATAAAGATTCGCACCTCTATCAAAACGGGTAACCCCACCTCTTGGCAAGGTCTGACTGTCAGATCAGATCTGAACTTCTACACCTGATCTGGCTGGGCATCGCTCTCTGGAGACCAAGATCAAGTGAAACTGAAATCAGAGACGCCAGGGGCTCTTCTCTGCATTCGAGTTTCATGACGGGCCTACTCATCACATTGGGAGATCAAAAGGCAATATTGTTCTATCTGGGCTTCTTGCCTGCTTTCATTGATCTGGCCGCAATGTCCTATCTCGACATCGGGGCTGTCGTGGCAATAACGATACTGGCTGTTGATGGTGTGAAGCTCGGTTATGCGTATGCTGCCTATAGAGTGGGCGCCTTTCTTGGAGTTAAAGCGGGAGAGGCGATGAACATCCTTGCTTCCTTTGTTATGATCACTGCTGGCATCTTCGTGGGGGTAATGGCGTAGTCTCGCAGCTTATGTACATCTTTGGCGCCCACAGAGTGAGCGGTCCAATCAAGCGCTCCGGCCGACTTCTCAACCGCTGCGCGGTTTCACATCGGCTGAGCCTTGTCGTTATATTTCACAGCAGCGACCGGGTGGCGGCATGGAGCCAACCACCCGGAGCGCTTTTAGTTACGCCCAGCGATCACCCCGCCATCGACGTCCCAAATTGCGCCAGTCACCCAGCTGGCATCGTCACTGAGCAGGAAGATGATGGCTTTTGCAACGTCCTCAGGTGTGCCAATCCGACCAATCGGATGAAAGCTGTTAAAAGTGGCAAGTACTTCGTCAATTTTACTTGGGTCAATGAATGCTTCGTAAATAGGTGTTTTCACCACAGCTGGTGAAACCGCATTTACACGAATGCTATAGTCGGCCAGCTCCATCGCCATATGCTGCGTGAGCGCGTGCAACCCGGCCTTCGCCATCGAATATGCAGAGGACGGTGTCGCCTTGATCGCCTGTTTTGCCCACATTGATCCAATATGCACAATCGAGCCGCCGCCGTTCCCCGCCATGTTTTTTGCCACCGCCTGGGAAATGAAGAATATGGCGCGGTTCAGATTGAGATAGGCGTCATAGTCGCTGTGGCCATGCTCGAGGAATGGCGTCGGCTTGAAATAGCCCGCCGCATTCACCAAATATTTGATGTAGCAACCTTGACTCTCGGCAAAGGCAACGATGCGCTGCACACCATCGGGTTCATGTAAGTTGGCTTGAATGGTTTCAACATTGCCCAAAGCAGCAAGCTCACGCTTGGCCACATTCAACTTCTCGGATTTATTGCCCACAACCACAGTTTTGATTCCGCGCTTCACCAGGAGTCTCGCCGTGGCAAGGCCCATGCCGCTGGAGCCGCCTACAATCAGGGCCAAGGGTTGTACCGTGTTTTCCATCAGACCACCTCTTATCGAAAGTTAAGGAGGTCGCAGCTTAGAAAATTCAGCGGCTCTCTGGAAAGCGGGTACAAATCAGTGAGTCAGATACTAATCGGTACAAATTGATGAGCAATCAGGACAAATTATTTTCCAGAAAATCCGCTCCCGAGAGGAGTGCGCGCATGGTTGAGACCATCTATGGTTGCAAATGGTCGCTTACCGTCTACCAGCTTTTGGCAATCGGCATCAATCGGCCAGGTGAAATGGTACGCAGCGTTGAAGGTTTGACGACGAAAGTGCTCAACGAGTGTCTACGGAAAAACATGGAATTTGGCATCATCGAACGCATCGCTTATGACGAATCCCCGCCCCGTGTTGAATATCTGGTCACGCCATTCGGTGCGAAATTTATCCGAATTCTGGATGAGCTTGAAATGCTTCAGCGCGAGATTGCAAGTGAAATATAACAAAGCCATCCACTCGAACAACAAAAAGCGGCACATCTTCGTCGCGCCATTTTTTATTTCCAGTTATGGGGAACATTAATTCTTTCTACCTTCGCCTTTTCCGTCTGGCCGGTAGCCGATCTTCTCCTGGAACTGCTCCGGGGTAGGCTTGGCTCCTGGCACACTGATCCCCGCGATTTCATTCGGAAGCGCTTGCTGCAGTGAGAGCTTCATGTCGGCGGTGGCGGCGTCCTCCGCCGTATTCATGAGCTTGTTGTGGGTCGCCACACTATGCGATTGGGGCGCGGCATCGCCTGCCTCTCCCTGGTAGCGCAACTCTCCTGATTCCTGCTTCGCCTCGTGGTAGTCCATCGCCTTTTGATGCTTTACTTCGCCTTGGTCGTGATAGTCCTTGGCATTGCCCGGCAGATCGCTGTTCGAGTTGGCAGCTGCGGATCCAGCGCCGACAGGCGCGCCTGAATTGGGCACATCCCTGAGATGGCCTGCATGCAGGGCGCGTATCTGGTTTGCCAAATCCGGATCGTCCATCATGGCCTGTGCCAGCGCCTGGACTTCCTCTGGTGTGCCACGCACCGCTGTGCCATCCTGGTATGCGGATGGCAATTGGCCACCCTGATCGTATCCCATGGTCTTCAGGCCATTGAGCGCCACCTGGTCGCGTTGTCCGGGTGGCGCGGCTTCGACGGTTTCGACCAGTGCCAACGCGGCATTCGTATTTCCCGGATCCTTGAGCGGATCGTAACTGACGCCCACTCCGCGGGACGAGCTTTGACTGGCCTGTTGGGTGAGATCTTCCGCCTGGCGGAATTCCGCTTGCGCCTGGTCGAGGTGCGTGCGCCGGCTGCTTAATGTCGCACCTGTAGTTTGGCTGTCCGCATCCTGGCCAAGCACCGAATGCCGGAAATCGCGGTCTTTCTCCAGCCGATCGAAGAATGCCTGCCTCGCATCTACATTGCCCAGTACCGCGCTTTTCTCACCGGTGCGACTTTGCTTTTCAATCCCGGCTGCGTATAGCTGTGCAACGTCAATGCCAGCACCGAAATTGGCCTTGACCCCTGATCTTCCGCTTCTCGATTCCTGCGACTGGATTCCCCTGTCACCCGAAGTTGGATCCCTGCTGGCTGCCGACGTCATAGTCTGAGACTCTCCGAGGCCAGTATCTCCGCCTGCGCCGGCCTGAATCTTTCCTGTCTGCGATGCCCGGTTGGATGTCGTATATGTGGCTCCGCTACCCGACTCCTCACCTGAGCTTGCAGACGTACCAAATGATCCCGTGAATTCCCCTCCCGAGCTTGATCTGCCGCCCAAGCCACTCTGGTTGGTGGTAGCGAGCGACGACAGATGGGCGCGGGCTTTGGACAGAATGGTTTCTTCTGCCTTCCCTGCAGCGATGGTATGGGCTTGCCCGGCCGATGCATGTTTACCGGCTTGCTGGAGCAGACCGGCGTTCTGACCGGCTGTGACAGAAGCCCCCACCCTCAGGGCATTCATAGGCTGCGCTGCGGTTGATGTTCCATTTCCATAGGACGACATCACCGTACCATCCGCTCCAACAGCCTGGTCGATCGCGGCACCATGCCGGTTCATCGGCGCAGTATTCCATTGATCCGCGCTTCTATTGTTCGCGCTCCAGTTCCCCATGGTGACATTGCCCCATTGGGTGTTGCCAGCGCTGATATTCCCGGTACCGACCTGCGCGCCAGCGGCCTGAGCGGAGGAATTTGCCGGGCTCATGACGCCTGATATGACGCTGGTGAAAGATGCCGCGCTGACATTGGTCAGCATGTAGGCGATGACCGGCACCGAGAGTGTGAGAATGCCTGCAACACCCTGATCGGAAATCATGGAGTGCATCAACGCCTGATGGCTTGCGTAGGAGAGGGGATTCATTCCGTCGACGGCAGCCTTGGCACCGAGCGTCGCGTACCAGCTGGTGAAGAAATTCAGCGCTGCGTAAACCGGCGCCCAGAGGTTGATCCATAACAAGGCCATCAGATAGGTTTTGAGAACCAGGCCACCCTTTGATCCAGCCACAATGATCAGGAGCATGACGATTGGAAACAGCGCCAGAATCACGATATGGATGGCGTTTCGGATCAGGGGCATGGACGACTCGGCGATCTTGGCCATGGTCCGATAGCTGCTGTTTGCGCTGGCGGATGCCATCGCCGTCGATAGCGCGACCTGCGCCGATGTCGTATCACCGATCATCTGTGGCACAAAAACCGTGGAATCCGCGATCAGGTTGATCATCGCCGCCTGCTTGATGGAGTCCTGTGCGGTTTGACTCACCCCGAAAATGAAGTTGTCTACGGCAGGTAATTGAGCGGCCACCAGTGCGGAGGCAGCTGCTGAGGTGGGCGAGCTCGGGTTGAGCATCCTACCCAGGCGGGGCAGGATGTCATTTGAAACATGCGGGTTGATCTGGGCATCAATGTAAGACCAGGCCTGATCACAGCCGACGATCTTGTAGATGCCTGCTGCGTTGTCATAAACCTGAACCAGTAGCCCGGGGTTCATCTGGGGGGCGATGTCTGCCCAGATGTCGCCAGACTTCATGATCTGATCGAAAAAAGGCCCGTTGTTGTTCAGTTCCGGATAAACACAATCCTTGGTCAGGTTGGTCAGGGAGCTGACCAGATTGGGATCGTAGAAGCGCACGCTCTGTCTATCCTTGATGGCACGCGATCCGAACATGAAGCCGGTCTTCTCAAAGGAAATATCGCCAGGAAGCGCAAATACCGTTTCGCTTACTTTGGTGAGCCAATAGCCGATGTGGCTCTCCGCACTGGCAAAAACCGCGAGCCCCAGAGGTACGTTGGCCACTGTATACGTACCGGAACCACCAGCCACGTCGACCACAACCACGTCTTTCTTGGGCAAGAAGAGGCCCACATACCAGATGGCCAGCATCAGCATATAGATTGCTGCATCCTCGCCGCGTGCCTTCACGAAAGTCGTGGCGACGGCAACGAACAACCCAAATATCGCGAAGACTTTCATCAAGCCGGTGTAGTCGCTCATCGAGGTGAGCATCGCTACAGCGTCGAGCACGTACTTGATCTGCTGGGCGTCCCAATAGGCGTAGATCGTATCCATGCCTGATCAGC
>Ga0209958_1000459_pt1 | contig 74797 bp, 69 predicted proteins | sample ThiBio_inoc_plan_FD_183942 | JGI IMG/M metagenome (GOLD analysis project Ga0209958, IMG submission 183942) | Wastewater bioreactor microbial communities from Cape Town, South Africa - Thiocy_inoc_plan (SPAdes) | ecosystem: Engineered > Bioremediation > Thiocyanate > Unclassified | place: South...
AGGTTCAGGTTCAGGTTCAGGTTCAGGTTCAGGTTCAGGTTCAGGTTCAGGTTCAGGTTCAGGTTCAGGTTCAGGTTCAGGTTCAGGTTCAGGTTCAGGTTCAGGTTCAGGTTCAGGTTCAGGTTCAACGCTAACCGTTTCTTGCTGAACTGCAAACTGATTTTCTGTACTTAAATCCTGTACTGGCTGATGCACTTTAGGTGCTGTAATTTGCGTAACAGGTGTTGCAGTTACGGTAACTTCATTCAAAGTCAAAGGTCTAAACGCCAGTAAACGCAGCACAGTCATTTCAAAGCCTTGCTCTTGCGTCACTGCAAGTTGCAACTCAGCTCGACCTTTACAGGCAATTTGATAATACAACTGCAAATCTTGAGCAGAAATGAGTTTCGACAATTGTAGAATCTTCTGGTTAATTTCTTCACTATATTTCAGTGCAAGATCAGGCAAATATTGCAACAATGCCAGTTCATGCAAGGTCGAAACCAATTGATCCAAAACCAAAGATACATCTAAAGCTTGCTGTCTAAATTGTAGAAGTAGCTGACTTACCCGTGCTTGCTGATTTTGATGGATTGCCAAAATCAAATCATAAATAATGGTTCGGTCAATCAAACCGAGCATATCTTTAACATCTTGATGATGGACTGCACCTTGGCCATAGGCAATTGCTTGGTCTGTTAGAGACAATGCATCACGTAATGATCCTTGTGCAGATTCTGCAATTTGCCAAATTGCATCTTGATCGGCTTCGATATGCTCTTTATTTAAAATCGCTGTCAAATGCTCTGTGATTTCATCAACAGCCAAAGGACGCAATGTAAACTGCAAACAGCGTGAGATGACAGTAATCGGCAATTTCTGTGGATCTGTTGTTGCAAAGAGGAACTTCACATGCTCAGGTGGTTCTTCCAAAGTTTTGAGCAAGGCATTAAATGAATGCGTTGAAAGCATATGCACTTCATCGATCAGGTAAACTTTGAAGCGACCCTGCGTCGGCGCATAAGGTACATTGTCGAGTAACTCTCGAGTATCTTCAACCTTGGTCCGTGATGCCGCATCGATCTCAATTAAATCAATAAAACGGCCTTCATTTACGGCCTTACAGGTTGCACAGACTTCACATGGCGTTGAAGTGACTCCTGTCTCGCAGTTCAAACATTTGGCTAAAATACGGGCAATCGTGGTTTTACCGACGCCGCGCGTTCCTGTAAACAAGTAGGCATGATGCAAACGCCCACGTTCTAATGCGCTGGTTAAAGCACGAGAAACATGGTTTTGCCCAACTAACTCATTGAAATTACGAGGACGGTATTTTCTTGCCAGTACTTGATACATGTATGCTCCTTTCTGCATCTTAAGCATACTGTTTTTTTGAAAGGCTGTGAACGAGTCCATTTCTAATTGATCAAGATTAAATACTTTCTGGAGCTTTTAAGCTGAATTTCTTATAGATTTACTTACAATCATCACAAGACTTGCACCGATATTCAACTCAATAGAGAATACACCATAATTTTTAAGTTGCTGGTCTCTTTGACATGTCTGAATCCTTAGCGGTACTCGGCGGTATTACCGCAGAACAATTCCTGAATGAATATTGGCAAAAAAAACCATTGTTAGTTCGCAATGCAATGCCTGAAATTATGGGTTTATTAGAACCCGAAGATGTCAAAGAACTAGCGCTAGAAGAAGATGTCAGTGCTCGCTTGATTCGTCAAAAAAATAAAAATCCAAATGAATGGCATGTAAAATCATCACCACTCACTAAAGGCGATTTCCAAAAGTTACCGAATCTTTGGACTATCCTAGTTCAAGCGGTGGACCATTATTCTTTTGATATTGCTGAGCTCTGGAAAAAATTTCCATTTATTCCCCAATGGCGCCGCGATGACATCATGGTCTCTTACGCACCTAAAGGTGGCTCTGTTGGTAAACACTTTGATTTTTACGATGTATTCCTTGTACAAGGGCATGGTCATCGCCGTTGGCAGTTAGGTCAAATGTGTGATGAATCAACTCAATTCATTCCTGACCAGCCATTAAAGCTCTTGCCTGAAATAAATGTACAATTTGATGAGGTACTTGCACCTGGCGATCTATTATATGTACCACCTGGTCTTGCTCATTATGGCGTTGCTGAAGATAATTGTTTAACTTTCTCATTTGGCTTCCGTATGCCAAATTTAGCTGAAATGACAGATCGACTCAGTGAACAATTCGCAAAAAACTCAGTCTTAACAAATCCTCTCGCGGATATTACTCGCATAAAAACGAGTGCTATTGGAGAGATAAATAATACTGAATTTTCTTATCTCAAGACTCAATTACTTGATTATCTCACTCAAGCACCAGAATTTGATGCGGCGATCATGGCATACATGAGTGAGTCTAAATATCCCAATAATATTCCTGAGCCAGAAGAAATTGTGGTAGATGATTTAGTTGAAGTTATCAATAGCGGCTATCAACTTATTCTTGAACCCGCATCAAGATTGCTATATAGACAACAAGATCAATTATTAGACTTTTGGGCAAATGGCGAAAATATCTGTATTTCTCAATCTTTCCAAGCACAACTGAAACAAATTGCAGATGGCGCAAGCTTAGCATTTGATGAAGAATTTAATCATACGGATATTTTAGAAGATATCGTATTGTTAGTGAATCAAGCAGTTATTATGTTGCTACCACCTCATTAAGCCTGATACTTCCTCTAATTAAAGTAGAAGTAGTTTCGACTATTTCTACTTTAATGATTTGACATAAAAAATTAAAACTTTTTTATAATGATTACATTTTAAGTCTTGAAAGAGATCATATTTTTCATAGACTCACTAATAACAACTTAAAACATAAATTATATCTAAATTATTCTTTACTATAACGGAGAATCAATATGTTTAAAAAAACACTATTTTGTTCATTGATCGCATCTTCATTCGTACTTCAAACAGCACAAGCTTGTACTAGAGCAGTATATTTAGGCAATGACAATCACATCATTACAGCACGATCAATGGATTGGAAAGTAGATGTTGGAACCAACCTATGGATCATGCCGAGTGGCGTAAACCGTGATAGTAATGCAGGTCCTAAATCGCTTAAATGGAAATCGAAATATGGCAGTGTCATCGCTTCAGGCTATGATATATCAAGTACGGATGGCATGAATGAAGCTGGTCTAATGGCAAATGTGTTATGGCTAGTTGAATCAGAATATCCAAATGCAAAACAATCTAATAAACCACAATTAAGTATTTCTGCATGGGCACAATATGTGCTTGATAACTATGCGACTGTGTCGGAAGCAGTGACAGCCTTAGAAAAAGAACCATTTATACTAATTACAGACAGTGTTCCTGGTGAACAAAGGCTCGCAACACTCCATTTATCAATTTCAGACAAAACTGGTGATAGTGCAATCATTGAATACATTAATGGAAAACAAGTCATCCATCATGATAAGAAATATCAAGTTATGACCAACTCCCCTACCTTCGATCAACAATTGGCTTTAAATACCTATTGGAAGCAAATTGGTGGCACTGTAATGCTACCAGGAACGAATAGAGCATCCGATAGATTTGCACGCGCATCATTCTATATCAATGCTATCCCTAAAAATGATAATTCAAAAGAAGCGATTGCCTCTGTCTTTAGTGTAATACGTAATGCATCGGTTCCTTTTGGCTTAAATACAGAAGAAGAGCCTAATATTTCTTCAACACGTTGGCGTACAGTTGCAGATCACAAACAACTACTCTACTTTTTTGAATCTGCTGTATCGCCTAATGTTTTCTGGGTGGACTTAAAGAAAATTAACTTTAAAGATGGTGTCACACGTAAATTAGATCTTGGTAAAGACCAACAAAATACTTTTGCTGGCGATGCGACTGATCAATTTAAAATTGCAAAACCATTTGAATTTCTTGGTCCAGAGTTACATCATTAACATCTAAATAGAAATAAACTCGAGAAGTTAAATATGAAAAAAGTACTTGGTTGTCTTAGCCTGTGTATCGCAATAAGTGGTTGTAATAACCTAACAAATCCAACATCAGATGCTACAAATATAAGTCAACTCGCAACAGCAGGTTCATTAAGTTGCAAGGCAAATGAACTTTGTCCAAATGTTGTCGTGGAATGGGATAAGCAGCAAAAAGATCGCCTACAAATTGATGTGGCATTGAGTAGTACTTATGAATATTATGACATTACAAGTATGACATTCAGCGTTGATAATAAATTATTCAGTTATGAACCTGTTGGAAAAACCCAGCAGAAATACATCAATCGTCTCATTCCTAAACGCTCATCAAATACTTTTGTTATCCCGAGTTTATTTCTTAATGAACTTAGAAATGCAAAAAATGTCGATTTAATGATCCAAACCAATAAAGGCACAATTAAACGCCCTGTATATACACCTACTCAACAATCAACGCTTTATCAAAATTTTGTTCGTTTAATTGAAACTTTACCAAGAAGCTAATTTTTAATAAATTATATAAAAGTCAGTTATTTATCTTAAAAATTTAATAACTGACTTTTATTGTTCAATTATCATAATTTTAAATAAATGTGAATTAGTTTAAATTCATATTATAGAGTTATAAATCACCTTATAATTACTGTATTTTATTTAAATTAGTTTAATTAATTCATATATTTAACTAAAAAATAACTAATAAATTGTAAATTTAAGAATCAATTAAATAAATAATGTTATTTTTTTCTATGATATTTCTTTAATACCATGTAAAATTCGTGCCAAAATTGCATGATGGAATGCAAATAATGCTCAGCTCATATTAGCAGAGAGCGAATTCGAGGCTTGTATGTCAAAAAAAGAAGATATTATTAACACAGCATTAAAACTTTTTAACTCGCATAGCTACAATTCGATTGGGGTTGATCGAATTATTAGTGAGTCAGGCGTTGCAAAAATGACATTCTATAAATATTTTCCATCGAAGGAAAAGCTTATTGAGGAATGTTTGCTTCAACGTAATATTAATCTTCAAACCTCATTGAATGAAACATTAGCTCAATGTGATCAATCAAATTATTTAGAGCAAATTGAATCGATATTCAAATGGTACAATGCTTGGTTCCAAAGCGAAGACTTTAACGGCTGTATGTTCCAAAAAGCACTTGAAGAAGTGATTAAAATTTACCCTTCAACCCTTGAACCTGCGACACAATATAAAATATGGCTAACAGCCTTGATCCAAAACTTACTGACTAATTTAGATATTCGAAGCCCGACACACTTGGCTACATTAATCGTAAGTATTTTAGATGGAATGACCATACAAGCGCATGTAAATAAAAACTCTGTTGAAATGAGTGAGTATTGGACTCGCGTAGAACATTTAATTAATTTTGAAAAGCAAATGGCATCATAAAATTCTCAGAAAGCTGAGTTAAAACAAATAATATGAAATTGAAAGTATAAAAAATAAAGCGTGATTTATAGTTATTATTGTGGCTCACGCTTGCGTCTGAGTTGTAAAAAGAATAATAAAAATATTACCCTCTGGCGGTCGTACAAATTGCACATCCCGATCCTTCTTATGCAGACAGATCTTTCTGTCTTGTTTTTCATTATATACACTTTTCCTGCAAGTACAAATAAAATTTTAAAAATTTTTATATTTATTAATTAAATTAATTACATAATTTTATTATTTAGAAAATTTTAACAATTGCTAATATTTCTAACATTGCTAAAAATATCTAAACTCTCAAATTTTAAAGTCTAAGCGTTATTAATGATCTATATAAGTTTCACTGATATAGATATTCACAAAAAACCATTGTATTTTTCAAGTTTTAATACATTTTTATGTTTTTCTCACCTTATACTAAGTTCGGCTTGAATGTAGTGAGAAAAGTATGCAAAAGGATATAGAGATCAACGTGATGAGAGAGTCTGCAAGCTCTATTGTCAATGTACTTAAGTCTTTGGCAAACACAGATCGCTTAATTATTTTATGTCATTTAGCCAAACAAGAATTAAATGTGTCTCAAATTGAAGAAGCTACACATATCCTACAACCCACTCTATCACAGCAGCTTATGATGTTAAGAAAAAGTAATGTAGTTTCTACACGTCGGGATGGAAAGCAAATCTTTTATTCAATTAGTGACCCTAAGTTACAGCTTGTTTTAACAACGCTTTATGAAAATTATTGTCCAGATATAAGTTCTTGAACCGATCTCTTATTTATAATTTATTCTAAAGGATTTCAGAAACTAACATCAGCACTTAAAATAGTATTTGAATTCTTTAGAATATTCACCCACAAAAGCCGATTTTAGTTCAACCATAATTTTATCGTGACTCCAAATTGACAAGATGAACAATACTTTCGCTAGAGAATAAAGCAAGATTCTGTAAAATATCTAGTTTCAGATATTTAATGTTGTTTTTTGACATTCATGAAATCACTTGTGCTTCAGTCATATTATCCAGATAACAAGCTTTTGTTAGATATAAGCTTTATAAATATAAAGAAATTCGTGAAAATGCTTTGCCACGATAGAGTCATAAAAAATTCAACAAGTGCGAAAAAGTACAAGTGAATTAAAATATTCCCCCTGTTCCCTCCAATATTTCTAGCTGAATTCCTTCTAAGGTAGTTTCTGAAAGCTTTAATCGACCATCTACTAAAAAATACGTTCATCTGGAAATGTAGAAACTAAAATCTGATTTCATATTCTATCCAAGCAACCACGTGGATGATATTGAGCGTTCCTTTAGCCCTTAGCTATCTATAATTTTAAATCTTTAATTTACTTACTTCACTAAATATCAATACGCTGTAAATGATATTGATCTCTCAGCTTTCTAATAAAAGGCGTTATTCTCCAACTATCCTCAAATGACTCTACGCCATTTGCCCAATAAAGAACAGTTTGTGTGTGCAAATCAAGCTTATTTTCAACAAGAGATAGTGTCCGATGCCAACGAAAGTCTTTCTCTAAATCATTCACTTCTTCAAAAGACTGAAAAAGCATTTCAATCAACAGAAATCGCTCAGCTTCTGTAATATCGTTTAGATCGTAAGCATTCAAAAAATCATCTATGTGAACTGCGTCAGCAACTTCATATTCCCAATCTTGCATATTATCGTGATAAGGTAAGTTCAACCGCTTTGCTAATGCTACCCTAGCATTAGTGTTAGGGAACTTAGGAATGTTTAAACTATTTTCCATCTAATATTCCCCTCAAATTCCCTTTCGCCATATGCTCGAAATTCTGTTGAAAATATTCCGTTTGATACAGCGGTTCTGTCTGATAAAAATGCACTAGAACTTGTTTTCTTTTAATCAAATAAATATCTGGATCTACCCAAGCATATTCCTTTTGAATCTGCTGTTCATATTCCACAAAACGATCTGATGAAGCAGCTAGAATCGCTAAGTCAATATCCAGTAAAAACTGTAAGTCTAGTTCATTCGTTGCTTCATGCTTTTGCGTGGCAAGAATCCATCGCTTTATTTTTTGAACAATATCAACTGATAAATCTTGAGCAAAATACTGCTCAAACATCTCGGCACTTTTCAGCTCATTATCTTTGGCTTGTGGATCATAAACCGCATCATGGAACCAGAGCGCCAATGCTACAGCATCTGCATCATTCAAATCTGCTCGAATAGACTCAAGTAAAACCAAACATTCATATAAATGCTGAACTGTATGATACGCCCGCTGCTTTTCACTATAGGCAGCAATCAACTTATTAAAAACTTTCTGTGGTTCAGAAAATTGATAATGCTGATGCAGCGCAAACCATGATTTTTCTAATGAAGTTAAATATTGCGGCATTGCTCATCCTCATTGGATTTCTTTATTCAGCCACTTTGCCAATGATTCAGCATCTTTACGCTCTAGAAAAAGCTGATACAAGGTACAGGAACCAAACTCATGTTTTAGTTCCTGTTGGCGCATAGGATGATTACCAAATCGGAATCGTCGAGTACCGTCTCGATCAAGCGGCAATGCATATACCCCATAACTGCGAGGTTCTGTCAGGTGCCCTTTAACACTAACTTGATCAGACGATATCGCGTGTTTTAATAAATATTCTTTGGTTAACATCCCACCCTGCCCAAGGCAAACCTAAGCTGCGTGTTGCTCATCTCGCTTAAAGACCAATTCTTTATTCGATGAACTTTCAGCATCAAAGTAATACCCTTCACTATCAAATGCTTTTAATTGTTCTACTTGGCTTAATTTATTTTCAATCAAGTATCTTGCCATCAAACCACGCGCTTTTTTCGCATAGAAACTGATGACTTTATATTTTCCGTTCTTCTGATCCAAGAATACAGGCTTGATAATTTCTGCCTGAATTTTCTTTTCATTCACAGATTTATAATATTCGTCAGAGGCTAAATTTACCAATACTTTTGCATCAATTTCAGCTAAATCTTGGTTAATTTGGTCGGTGATAATACTGCCCCAGAATTCATATAGATTATGGCCGCGGCTATTTTTTAGTTTAGTGCCCATTTCCAAACGGTACGGCATCATTAAATCTAATGGACGTAATAAACCATAAAGACCAGACAGCATACGTAAATGCTGTTGGGCAAAATCAATATCTTGGTCTTTTAAGTGATAAGCATCTAAACCCGTGTACACATCACCTTTAAATGCAAACAAAGCTTGACGTGCATTGGAAAAATCAAAATCTGCATTCCAGTCACGGAAACGCTCTACATTTAAATTGGCAATTTTCTCGCTCACGGTCATCAACGATGCAATTTCTGTCGCAGAAAGCTTACGACAAACATCAATCAATTGTTGAGATTGCGCCAACAAACGGGGTTGAGTATGTGTATCTGTAGGAAGTGCTGTGGTGTAATCAAGAGTTTTAGCAGGAGAAATTAAAGCAAGCATAATCAATCAAAATAAATTTATCTTGGTGAAACTATAACAGTTGATAATTTTTAATGCCAATTCGTGTTCTCGTTCAGTTTTATCGGTAAAATAGTGGATTCTTCCATTATCCATTGCGTATCTTATGTCTGAGCAATTATTCATCCAAGGTCCTGTTGGTCAAATCGAAATGTTTGTTGATCAACCCCAAGGTGAAATCACAGGTTTTGCTGTTGTCTGCCATCCACATCCTTTGCAAGGTGGTACACCGCATCATAAAGTCCCTGTTTTACTGGCTCAGATTTTTAATGAAATGGGGTGTGTCGTCTACCGTCCTAGCTTCCGTGGTTTAGCTGGTAGTGAAGGTACACACGACCAGGGACATGGCGAAACCGATGATATTATGGCTGTGATTGAATACGCACGTGAGAAGCACGCAGGTTTAACCTTCTATGCGGGTGGTTTCAGTTTTGGTTCTCATGTACTCGCAAAATGCCAAGCACAACTCAGCGATGAATTACGTCCAAAGCAACTGGTATTATGTGGCTTGCCAACAGGTTCGGTTGTGGATTTACGCCACTACACAACTCCTGCAATTGACGGCGATATCTTATTTGTTCATGGTGAACAAGATGATATTACCCTGCTCTCAGATATGATCGCGTGGGCAAAACCGCAAAAGCATCCGATCACGATTCTGCCAGGTGCCAATCATTTCTTTACTGGCTATCTAAAACAATTACGTCAAGTGATTGCTCGCTTTTTAAAACTGTAGACTTAACAACAAATTACTAAGAAAAACATACGTGTTTTGAATCCAATGTCTGTTATATCAATATAGATGTACAGACATCAGGTTCTTTAATAATGAAATTAAATAAAAAACAGGGACTTTTTTTAAAGCAAACCATTGAGCAATGGCAACAGCAAGGTACGATTACGCCTGATGTGGCCAATGAGCTAAATCAAAGTTTTTCGATTCGACCTTTTGATTGGGAGCGACTGGCAAAATATTCATTCTGGATTTCCATGATTTGTGCCGTGATTGCGGTTGCTGCTATTACTGCAGATAAGTTCTTGATGGAACTGATCGAAAAACTCTTTATTGACTCTAAAATCATCCCTTGTTTAATTTTTGCTGCAGTTGCTGCAGCTTTTTATGGCTTTGCCTATCGTCGACGCAAGACCAAACCCTTACATCAATTTAGCAATGAAGCGATTATTTTTGCAGGCGTATTGTCTACCGCAGCATCCGTCGCCTATTTTGGCCAAGCGATTGATACAGGCAGTGGGCATTTTTCTTTGTTATTCCTGCTGTCTACAATTATTTATGCCGCACTTGCCTTCTGGTTCCCCTCTAAACTGATTTGGGTGTTCTCCCTACTTTCGCTCGGTTCATGGTTTGGGACGGAAACTGGCTATATGTCAGGTTGGGGTGCTTATTATCTGGGGATGAACTTCCCTTTACGCTTTGTCTTGTTTGGCGGCGTATTGATTGGCTTAAGCCTGCTGTTCAAACGCTATGTGCATTTTAAGGAATTTGCCCATTCAACCTATGTCATGGGCCTGCTGTATCTATTTATTGCCCTATGGATTCTCTCAATCTTTGGCAATTATGGTGACTTAGGGAGTTGGTATAGCGTCAAGCAATATGAGCTGTTGCATTGGGGCGTGCTATTCGCGTTTATTGCCATCATCACAATTGTCTATGGTTTAAAACACGATGATGCCACCTCACGCGGTTTTGGTATCACCTTCTTATTTATTAACCTCTACACCAAGTATTTTGAGTTCTTTTGGAATGGCATGCACAAAGCCATTTTCTTTATCTTGCTCGCTGTATCTTTCTGGTGGATTGGCCGACACGCTGAAAAGATCTGGGATTTAGAGTTTTCATCTACGTTAAAATCAAATAAATACTAGAACTACACCCACTCTCATTACAAAAATATTTTTTGCAATGAGAGTATATTGATAAATATGTCTTTTTTTAACAAACTTCTATTCCATTTTGATATATAGAAATTATGCTTCCTGCCCAACCACAAATAATCAAACCTTCTTCATTCGATTCTATTTCTAAACACCCAAGCATAGTATTTCCTTCAATGATAATATCCACATTGGAATTCGGCTCTAAAATAAACTCGCGACCCCACGGCTCAACCACAAGCCTAATATCTTTTATCGTAGAATTTCCGTAAACGATTTTTTGTTTTATATTCATAATCTATCCCAAAAATAGAAATTTACTTTAGCAACAAGCGATAATAGCAAAATATCATTTTGAAAAATCACTCCAACTTAAGCCAAACCGAGCCAAATACTTTTTGACTCGGTCACTGTCATTGGTGGTATTACGTTGTTGGCGTGAAGCTGCAAACAATTGACGTCCAGCATCCGCCATCGACTTAGCATTTTCACAGACTTGCAGCACCCCACGCAGTTGAATCTGATCAAACTCATCGATCTCGCTCAACTGCGCTTGATCTAAATACTTGAGTAGAACATCCTTTTCCTTAAATTCACGTTGTGTAGTTTGAATCGACCACAACTGCTTTAAACGCTGAATCTCTTTTTCGACTGTTTCTGAACGGATCAACTCACCACTGGATAATGTCGCTAATCGCGTCACACTAGCGGTTAAATCACGAAAATTGCCTTGCCATGATGCTTCTTTAGACTTGGCAAATTTCAAATACACATCGAGTGCATCACGTTGAAAACGTAATTGGCGTTGCTGATTTGCCGCGAAGCGTTGCAACTCAAATTCAATATTCGGGGCAATATCTTCAATTCGATCTTTAAGATTAGGTAAAAAGAAAGTCCATGTATTCAATCGCGCCCACAAATCCTCTCGAAAACGACCTGCCTGCACTTCAGTTCTTAGATCTCGATTTGTCCCTGCGATCAGTTGGAAATCTGCCTGAACCTCTTTGTCGCTTCCAACAGGAAAAAAGGATTTATCCTCCAACGCCTTGAGCAGCATCGCTTGCTCATCTAACCCAAGCTCCCCAATTTCATCCAAAAACAAAATACCCTGATCGGCACTTTTTAATAGACCTGTCCGCGAAGCCGCTGCACCTGTAAATGCTCCTTTGATATGACCAAACAAACTCGACATGGCACTGTCACCACGTAAGGTTGCACAGTTGACATCAATAAAGCGGCCATTCAAATGAAACTTATCTTTCTTTAATTGAAAGATTTGTTTGGCTAAATGCGATTTTCCAACTCCTGTTGCACCCATAATCAAAATCGGTGCGCTGGAACGCGTTGCCACCAACTCAACTTCAGTGATCAGTTGATTAAATTCAGGGTTATAAGTTGAAATATTGGCTTTTAATTGCTGCCAGTTTTGTTGTTGTTCATCTTCAAAACGCTGCTTGAGAACATCATAGCGAGACAAGTCCAGATCAATGATGCGATATTCACCTTCTGGTGTTTTTTGTTGATTGGGTGCACTTTGAATCAGCTTGGCGGGCAAATAATTGGCATCGACTAATAGATACCAACAGATTTGACCAACGTGTGTGCCTGTCGTGATATGCAAAAGGTAGTTATTTTTTTCAGTATCAAATGGGTACATTTTTACAAAGTCATATAGCGCACCATAGACTTCAGCAAAATCCCAAGGGTCACGGATACTAATTTTATATCCTGAAACTGTGGTTTGAGGAGAAACTTCGGCTGCATCTTCTCGAATAAAATCGACCAAGTTACGGTGTTGTCGATCATGCAATAAAACTAGCTCATCCACGATGAAATCTTCATGCATCAGAAGGCTCAAAGTCGGACGCCAGCGTTGCCATCGATCAGGACGCTTTCCTTGATCTAAAGTAGAACCTACAAAGCCAATCACAACGGTTTTTTTATTCATTTAAATCTATCATGTTGAATATTTAAAATAGCTTGATATTTCCCTGATTCAGGAAGAAAAGCCTTAAACTGATTATTTCCAATACCTATCCATAATCGCCCACATTGCGTACATTCATACATATCTGCAGAATATCGTATAAACTTATCTATAAACTGCTCAGAAAATGTCTGTTTATGATTTAAAGGCGTCTTCATCGTATCATCGACTGCATCATAAAAATCAAATAAATCAACATCAGTAATAAAAGAAGCTTTGTATGGAATTTGATCTGTCTGATCAACAATCACATGACCACATATACATCCTAGTTTACTCATTTGAGGCTATGCCCTTAAATATTTTTATTGATCTTATGATCTTTGCACATCATTTTCTATAAAATTTTATAGTTTCATATACAATGACCTTTTCATTAAAAAATACCAACAAGATGCTTCATTTTACTTTTTTAGGCACATCATCTGGTGTACCCACACTAACACGCAACGTTTCTGGTTTGGCCATCCGCAACAGCAAGAATAAAGACTGGATATTGGTCGATGCTGGTGAAGGCACACAGCATCGCATTCAACAGGCCAAATTTTCATTACAAAACTTAATCGCGATCTGCATTAGCCATGTTCACGGCGATCACTGTTATGGCCTAGTTGGCTTACTCGCAAGTGCAGGTATGAATGCCCGTACTGCACCTTTAACCATTATTGCACCCAAAGAAATTCAACAGTGGATTGAAGTCACCGCGCAACTGACTGACCTGCATTTACCCTATCCACTCAACTTTATTGATGTCAATGACGCGACTCAAATACAACAACTGACGGATGAACTTTCCATACAAGCTCATCCATTAAGTCATCGCGTACCGAGCTTTGCATTTAGTATTATTGCGCAATATACCCAAAAGAAATTAGATACACAGGCTTTAATTCAGCTTGGCGTACCAAAAGGCAAGGCTTGGGGTGATTTGCAACAAGGTCAGGATATTCAATTTAATGAGCAAATTTTAACAGCGACTGATTTTATTCAAATACAAATGCAGCGCGTACATGCTATTGTTGGCGGCGATAATGATCAACCTGAATTATTAGCTGATGCTTGTGAAGACGCTCAACTACTCATTCATGAATCAACATATACCCAAGCAATTTTGGATAAAGTAGGTCAAGGGCCAATGCATAGTTCCGCCCAAATGGTGGCTGAATTTGCACAACAGCAGAATTTAAGCAATCTCATCCTTACTCATTTTAGCCCTCGTCATCAGGATACTCTTGGACAACAAGCGATTACTGAGGAAGTTCGTGAATTTTATCAAGGCAATTTCTATTTAGCCCATGATTTTGATCAATTTAGCTTAAATGAAACAGGTCAACTTTCAAAAATCGTTGCATCATCATAATTTTTTCTCCTATGTGATCTATCAATGAAAACCACATATAGATCACATATCTTTTTTAATACTTTCATATCTATTTAGATATATTTTATATATAGAAATTCTATTCACTTTCTCTTTTAAAAAATATTTATTATTTTATTTATGAAAATTATCAACAACTTAAAATTCATCAAAATAAAAACAAGAAGATTGGCACACTCTCTGCAATAACACATCCAAGAAACAACAACTTAAAATTTATGGAGGATGCGTCATGGCAAACCAGACAATTTTTGCCTCTCAGGCAACCAAAAACAAATTAATCAGCAATGAAGCTGGCGGGCGGGCTTTTCAATTAGATGATCGTCAAGCTTTGGCGCAACTTGCAGCTACAGGTACGCTGAATCATACTTTTTACCAAAATGCGCAAGCACAGCTTGAACAAGTTTTAGCATTTACCCAAAATGTAGAGCCAACTTTTATTGCTAAAACAGCAGTCTACACACGTAAAAACAATCATATGAAAGATATGCCTGTTTTACTATTGGCAATTTTATCACAACGTGATCAGGCTTTATTCAAAGCAGTGTTTCCCTCAATAATTGATAATGGAAAACAGCTACGTAACTTTGTACAGATCATGCGTTCAGGTGCGATACAACGCAAATCTTTAGGTAGCTTACCTAAAAAAATGATCAATCAGTGGTTGATCAATGCCAATGAAAATCAGTTGCTTGCAGCCAATATTGGCAATCAACCTTCTTTGGCAGATGTGTTAAAAATGACACATCCAAAACCTAAAGATGTGGCTCAAGATGCATTCTTTGCTTATGTGCTTGGTAAAAAATATGAGCTTGAGCAACTACCTGTCAAAGTTCAGGCATTAGAAAAATTCCGTCAAGGCTTAACACAAGATGTACCTGATTTACCGATGCAATTGCTGACCAATTTATCACTTTCAGCACAGCAATGGGCAGAGATCGCTAAAAATGGTGGCTGGCAAATGCTCAGAATGAACTTGAATACTTTTGCCCGACACGGCGTATTTCAGATTGAAGGCATAGACAATGTCATTGCAAACAAATTACAAGATCAGGACATGATTCGCAAAAGTAGAGTCTTACCTTATCAATTGATGGCAACTTGGGCTGCTTTAGATGATGCCGTTCCTCAAATTGTACGACAAGCTTTGGAACAAGTGATGCAAGCCGCCTTAGAAAATGTGCCTCGTTTAACAGGTCGTGTGGTGGTTGCTGTGGATGTATCAGGCTCAATGGCAAGTCCAGTCACAGGCTATCGTAAAGGCGCAACATCAACTTTACGTTGTGTCGATGTGGCATCGTTATTTGCTTGTGCGTTAAAGCAAGTCAATCCTGAGATTGAAATTATGCCGTTTGATATACAACTTCATTCATTGAATATTGCGGAAAATGAATCTGATCAAGAAAGCTTATTTGGTCGATTAAAATAGATTTTCTCTAGCAGCAAAACACGCTCTATTTTTGAGGTTGCCAAACAGTTTGCTGCACTTGGTGGTGGCGGAACAGATTGCAGCATTCCATTAAAGCGACTTAATCGAAATCAGACAGCTGTCGATTTAATGATTTATTTTTCAGACAATGAATCTTGGGCTGATCAGTTACGCCCACGACATAAAACAGGTATGTTATATGAATGGGATATTTTAAAACAACGCTGCCCAGAAGCTAAATTGGTTTGTGTTGACTTGCAACCATATACACATACGCAAGTCCCTGAACGAACTGATACCATCAATATCGGTGGTTTTAGCGATGAAGTCTTTCGTTTAATAGATCTGTTTGCACAAGATAAAATGCACAGCGATCACTGGGTTAATGAAATTGAAAAAATCGAATTACCGACTTGATTCGTCAGGTCAGTAAAGTATGGCAAATGCTTTAGGAACTACATCTTTTAAATGTCTCTGTTTCTAACTTAACTTTGTTGCCATATAACAAAACTGCACAAATGCAGATGGAACTACATCACTATCCTTCCACGATAGCTCAGCGTAAGCTGGCTCGATGTTTCATCACCTTTGTTGTGCAAATTTATGATTATCACAAATACTGATTGGATTACATTGCATAGGGCTAATACCCTAGTTTCAAAAATCTAATCACTTACTTGTTGTGATAATCATAGCCAGTAAAATGCCAATAGGACTACATTTGTCGGTGGTTCAAATCCACCCAGATTGATGCAAATCAATTTGTAGCTCAGTTGGGTAGAGCCATGTATAAAAGGTCTTATCATTTTTGTTTACTGGTCACAGATCAAATGCCGTTAGGACTACATAAAAGGCTTCAGCGTCAGTAATGACTTGATGGTTCGATTCCATCTTGATTGACTTCAATCAATGGCGGAAAGGAAAACGCACTGAAATGATTGTCTTAATACTCTTTGTTGGTCTGTTTTTTGTGGTACGGCATAAAATGCTTTAAGGACTACATTCCTACCATTAATGTGAGTACCCACTCTCACCTGTATCTAAGTACAGTCGTCTAATTAAGGCAATGGTCTAAAGTCTTTAACTTTTTTGTTTATGTCGCATCATCACAAATGCCAATGGGACTACATGGTGAATGCGTAAGCATAGGGTTCAAATCCCTATTCCTTTTAGGAAAAGTCTCATTATTTTTGTTGTGATGATTATTTTTAATCTCAATCAAATGCAATAAGCACTACATAGCAAAATCGTGCGTAGCTGTATCTATTTATACATTAGACAACGACATAAATGTGTTTACCCACCTTGTTGATTGAGATTAAATTCTTGTTTATGGAATATCAGGAGATGAAGAGTCAAATATTCCTCGCAATAACCGAAATGGTAAAGTAACGATCCAATAAACAACTTCAACCGTAATATCGATCACATCCAGCCAGTCCAACGTATCATTTTTACGATCGTGGTTTTCTCGTTTTGGTTTTACCCAATAAGCAAGCAGAAAACAGACCAAACTTACCACTAGAAATATAAAATTAAAACCATCTACTAAAAAACGTATAAGGCAAAATGCCCCAGAAACAAATAAAAGAATCGTGAGTAAATAACGAAAAATATCCATGAGGCTTGGCAATTTATTTGTATTTTGTTATGTTTATAACATACCTTTATACAAAGACATATACATACTCTTACTAAAAGACAGGTGTCAGTCTTTAAAACGCAAAGCATGTCCATTACAGTCAATCTTCAAGACGATCAAGACATTGATCAAGCCTTATACCTGCTCAATCAAAAACACTACTACCTACAAGCCACTCGTTGGTATAAAAAAAGATATGGCTATTTTGAAAAACCCTCCGTATTAAAACGTAAACCAAAGAAAATGAAAGCAATTCTAAGCTATCGAAATCACAGCTTATCACTCCAAATGCACATTGCGCCCAAGAATACTCTGTGGTTAAAAATTAAAAAAGAGCAACAATTCGCTCGAACAGGTAAAAATGCGATGGGTTATTAAATATAATTAAAGATATAAAACTATATATTTTTATATTTTAATTGTTTTAAATTTTATTGCAGAAATAACAAATACTTTAAAAATTTAAATTATATTTATTAAATATCAACATATTAAAATAAAAACTGGCATTTTTAAAAAAGTTGGCACAATCAATGCAATTGTATATATACACAACATCATTGGGATCTTGTGTATATCACCTGTCTGCAACCGCTTGGTAGGCAGGCTTTGAAAGGAAAGGAAAATGTCAGTTATTGAAGAAGTTAAGCAACAAGCTCAAATTGAGCAAGCAAAACAACAACGCGCCTACCAAGTGCTGCAAAATGAAAAAAGTATGCCTGTGAAAATGTGGACCAATGGCGTAATTGTTGATGACAACTCAAAACAACAACTATTACAAACAGCGCAAATGCCATTTATTTATAAATGGATGGCAGTGATGCCAGACGTACACTTCGGTTTAGGTGCAACTATTGGAAGTGTAATTCCAACCAAAGGGGCGATTATCCCTGCTGCGGTAGGTGTCGATATCGGCTGTGGAATGATGGCGACTCGTACTAATTTAACCGCTTCTGATTTACCCGATAACCTATATGCTTTACGTACTGAACTTGAACGCTTGATTCCACATGGAATGACCAAAGGCCGTGGACGAGATAAAGGTTCTTGGGAAACACCACCTGAAATGGTGGATCAAGCTTGGGCTGACTTAGTGACTGATTTTGAGTTGATTTGTGCTAAGCACCCTCGCCTAAAAAATACCAACAATCGCAAGCAACTGGGAACTTTAGGAACAGGAAATCACTTTGTAGAAATCTGTTTGGATGAACACGATCACGTTTGGATTATGTTGCACTCAGGTTCACGCGGTGTGGGTAATGCTATCGGAAATCATTTTATTGAGCTGGCACGCAAAGATATGCAAAAGCACTTTATTAATTTGCCGAACAAAGATTTGGCATATTTAGTTGAAGGAACTGAACATTTTGATGATTACTGGTTTGCTGTAGGTTGGGCACAACGCTTTGCCATGAAAAACCGTGAAATCATGATGCAATCAGCGATTAAAGCTTTAGCGACCATTATTCCAAAACCATTTAATGCAAAACTGGAAGCAGTAAATTGCCACCATAACTATGTGGAAAAGGAAGAACATTACGGCGAAGAAGTGATGGTGACCCGTAAAGGTGCTGTACGTGCACGTTTAGGAGAATATGGAATTATCCCAGGTTCAATGGGTGCCAAGTCCTTTATTGTACGTGGACTTGGAAATCAGGAATCTTTTTGTTCATGTTCGCATGGTGCAGGTCGTGTGATGAGCCGTGCTGAAGCCAAACGACGCTTTACGGTTGAAGATCAGATTGCACAGACTGAAGGTGTTGAATGCCGTAAAGATGCTGCTGTGATTGATGAAATTCCATCGGCTTATAAACCGATTGAAGATGTGATGAAAGCACAAAAGGATTTGGTTGAAGTGGTTTATACATTAAGGCAAGTGGTTTGTGTAAAAGGCTAATTTTTATTTTTAAGAGAGAAAAATCATGATTGATGTAAATGCAAAATACGTTAAAAACCCAACATATAACTTAGTTATGTATATGAATAAATATTGTGATGATAAGATTACAGAAAAAGTAGAGTTACTTTTTGGTAACTTACAGACCCACTTTAACAAGCTATTCTATACTGTTGGTTTTATTCATGAAATTCAAAAAGATGAAGAATTTATGAAGCGTTACAACAAAACAGGTATTATAGGTATCCAAAATGTAGAATACTGCTATTATAAAATTAGTACTATTTTTGATATTGCGTATCAAATAGCCGACATACTAGTGTTTCCTAAAAATAAGGAGCAAAAAAACAGATATGATTATTTGGAAAATAAATTTATCGAATACTCTAACAAATTTAATCATCTCAATATAAAATGGTATAAAAATATTAATCTTATTCGCAACAAGATTACACATGGAGGAATTAAAGTTAAGCCTTTTTATATAAATGAAAATCCTTTATTAGGAAAAAGGCTGTGCTTCCAAGCATATAATTTAGACTTAGATGACTTGACCATTCCAAATTATTGCTATACAAATTTTTATAATAATTCTATCAATTTTAGCGATAACTACTTTGCATTTTATACTCATGCTTTGTATTGTTACCTAAAAGATTTTTTTGACTTTATTACTTTTGAACTTAATAAAAATCTAAAACATGATCTTAGTGATTTAACTTTAGAAAATGACTTTATGGGATTTGGTGAGCGCAAAAAAAATTGGGCATTATCAAGTGTAGATATATTCAAAGAAATCACTAAAGAGATGATTATTTTAGATCAAAATGAAGGAAGGTTTTACTCTAATGAAATTGATAAAAATGTTACTGATGAAGTGATATTACAATACGATTTTTTTAAAATTCTACATAATGCTGAGAATTGTTTCATTACTGAAGAAGAATATAAAAAGGATAAAAAATGAAACTCGCAGAAGCACTTTTACTGCGAAGCGATCAACATAAAAAGCTCGCTTCATTAAAACAACGGATCAACGCCAATGTCTTGGTGCAAGATGGTGATGATCCGAGTGAAGATCCAAATGAACTGATCAAACAGGTATTTGCTTTAACCCAAGAAAGCAATCAATTGATTTATCGTATTCATTTGACCAATGCGCAAGCAAAGCTGGAAGACGGAAAAATATTGCTCTCCCTATTAAGCTTACGTGATAGTTATGCTGAACAGCATAAGATTCTCGTTGATGCGATTGCCAATACCCATCGTGAACCGGATCGTTATAGCGCACGGGAAATTAAATGGCAAAAAGTCATCCCTGTTTCCAATTTGCAAAAACAAGCAGATGATATCAGTGCAAAATTACGTGATTTAAATATCAAAATTCAAGCTGCCAACTGGCAGATTGATTTAGTCGAATAAACAATAGATTTTGTGAAATCATTTCACAACACCAGTTTGAACATACTGGGCGAGTACAAGATCCCGCTTTACTCCGATCTGAGGGATTGAAAATAATTCAGGCGGCTATGACAGCATGTGAGCCGTGCATCAATCTTCACTGATTAGGCTCAGCACCATGTACCGAGTAAACCTTTGCCGAAAGCAAAGTCACGCGTTACTTCGCATTACCATGTACTGACAGTATGTTCATTAAATTACAAAATAAGGAAAATAGACGTGAATAAAGCTTTGGCAAATATGCCAGCAGCCATCCAAATTGATGGTTCACAAGGTGAAGGTGGTGGACAAATTTTAAGAACCGCCCTTGCCCTTTCGATGATTACAGGTCAAGCATTTGAATTAATCAACATTCGTGCTGGGCGTAAAAAACCAGGCTTAATGCGTCAGCATTTGGTCTGTGTACAGGAATCTCAACACATCAGCCAAGCGTATGTGGAAGGTGCTGAACTGCATAGCCAGCGTTTGTACTTCGCACCACAGCATGTACAAAGTGGAAAATACCAATTCCAGATTGGTTCGGCAGGAAGTACAACACTGGTTTTGCAAACCCTATTGCCTGCTTTGTTATTGCAAAATGAAGCCAGTGATCTCACCATCACAGGTGGTACTCACAACCCGCTTGCCCCAACAGCAGATTTTATCGAGCATTGCTTTTTGCCTACACTCACAAAGATCGGAATAGAAACTGAATTTAAGTTAAATAAAGCAGGCTTCTTCCCGATTGGTGCAGGTGAAATTCAAATCAAGATTCAGCCATGGCTACATCGAAACAAGTTAAATCTATTAGATCGTGGCGCTTTACAAAGTACTGAGGCTTTTGCAGCGGTATTGAATCTTTCAGAAGAGGCGCAAATCGCAGAACGAGAATTAGCGACTTTAAATAAAAGATTAGCCCTCAATTCTCAGCAGCACTTTCATTTAAAGGGAATCAGCCAAGGCAATACCGTTTATGTCAAAGTTGAACATCAGCATCACACCCAACTGTTTACAGCCTTAGGTGAAATGCGTAAAAGTGCAGAACAAATTGCAAACAGTTTAGCTGAGGACATCAAATATTATCTAAACTCAAAAGCAGCCGTTGATGAGTATTTAGCAGATCAGCTCTTGTTACCTTTGGCATTGGGTCAAGGCGGTCGTTTTACGGCTCAATGCATCAGTGAACATACTCGCACCCAAGCAGCAATGATTGAAAAATTTATTGATTGTAATATTGAGTTTATCGAACTTGAAAAAACTCAATTTCAAGTCAATGTACACGTTAAATAATGAAGATTAGAAATGAAATCACATACTCAAACAAGTAAATTCTTAAGTTTAATCCTAAGACATAAACCTGAGCAAATCGGGCTTCAACTCGATCAAGAAGGTTGGGCAAAGATTGCTGAGCTGATTGAAGCAGCAGAGCAACACAATACATTTTTGGATGATGAATTAATCCAAACAATTGTGGCACAATGTGACAAGAAGCGTTTTCAAATTTCAGACGATGGTTTAAATATTCGTGCAGTACAAGGTCATTCAACCCCTACAGTACAAAGAGAGATGATTGCAATTGAACCACCGCAACATTTATATCATGGTACAGCCAGTCGATTTATGGAATCAATTCAGGCACAAGGCTTAATTGCGGGACAACGTCATTATGTCCATCTCAGTGAAAATAAAGAAACGGCACTCAATGTGGGTCAACGTTATGGAAAGCCCATTTTATTCTTAATTGACACAATACAAATGCATAAAGATGGCTTTGCATTTTATCAAGCAGAAAATGGTGTTTGGCTAACAAAGCATGTACCAACACAATATTTATCAATAAATGATCAGACCAAGACATAATCATCGGTCTGATCTGATTCCAAGATTGAGTTAACGCACACTTTCCAAAGCCGTTACCAATAACTTCCAACATTTATCTACAGTATCAACTTTAACTCTTTCACCCGGCGCATGCGCCCCCTGAATATCTGGGCCAAACGATACCATCTGTAAATCAGGATAATGCTCTGCAATAATTCCGCATTCCAAGCCCGCATGAATCACTTTCAAGTTTGGCTCAATCTTAAATGCAGACTGATAAGCTTGTTGTAAACATTTCAATGCAGCCGAATCGGGATTTGGTGCCCAGCCCGACACTAAAGGCGTTAATTCGGATTGAATCTGGAAATTGGCGAAGTGTTGTTTAATTTTTTGTGCAAATGTCACTGCTTCTTGGTTCACCATCGAACGAACCATAATTAAGGTCTTGGCTTCATCTTTCGTGAGTTTAACCACACCAATATTATTCGAAGTTTCCACCACATCGGGTAAAGCACTACTCCACTGTGCAATACCATAAGGACACGTTGCCAATGCTTTTAACCAACCTTGCTGCTGATGCAAGGCAATAACGTCATTTATCTGATTGCTATTTTGCTGTGCAGTGATTTGCAGCTGGTCATCAATGCCCTGTAACTTTTGTTGCCATTCCACTTGTGTTGCTGCAACTGCTTTTTCTAGATCAGCCAATTGATCTATTTTAATTGCAATCGTTGCCACAGCTTCGCGTGGGATAGCATTTCGTGCCGATCCACCGACAAACTCAACCAGTCGACCATTGGATTGTGCCAAATAATCATTAAGAAAATTGGCTAAAATCACATTGGCATTCCCACGACCTAAATGAATATCAACCCCAGAGTGACCACCTTTCAAGCCTGATACCAGTAAATCTACAAAAATTAAATCACTTAGTGCTGTTTCATATTCAAGTGGCTGTTCCACTTCTAGGTCAATACTGCCTGCGCAGCCAAGATACAGCTCCCCCCATTCTTCGGTATCAATATTGAAAAGCCATTGCCCAGTTAAAATGCCTGACTCAAGCAAACGAGCACCACTCATTCCCGCTTCTTCATCAATGGTTAGAAGAACTTCAATCGGCCCATGTGCAATATCATTTGATTCTAATACCGCCAGTGCAAGTGCAACGCCAATCCCATTATCTGCACCTAATGTGGTATTTTCAGCAATCAACCAGCCATCTTTTAATATCGGTTGAATTGGATCTTTAAAAAAATCATGTTGGGTACCACGATTTGCCTGAGTCACCATATCCAAGTGCCCTTGCAAAATCACACCAGCAGCTTGTTCTTTACCCTTAGTTGCCGCTTTTCGAATAATTAGGTTACCAATCTCATCAACATAGGTTTCTAAATTGTGCTGTTCTGCCCAATCTTTTAAATGCTGTCTTAACTGTTGTTCATGTTTAGATGGTCGAGGAATTGCACATAAGGTCTCAAAATGCCGCCAAACTACTTGTGGAGATAATTTAGAAAAATCGACCTGTATCATGCACCAATACTCTCAAATAAAGTGTTTAAACAAATATACACCATACGCCTAAATGGCGATGCTTAAATCACTTTATTTAAGATTTTATTGGCAAAATCGTCTTAGCTTTTCCATACAAATTGAGAAAAGCTATGCTCTGCTTTTAAGCTATTTTCTACGGCTTGAGCTAACTGTCGGATAATACTTTGCGTTTCGATTCGTTCAAACCAAGCTTGTTCTTGCTGTGGGTTGGCAGAGATTTCACAGAGAATGTGGCCTTCTGTTTCTTGTTGTGAGCATAAGATTGACAGAGGTAATTGATGATTATCGATGCGTACTTCAATTTTTTCATGCTCATGACGAATATGTTCTGCATCAAAACCATAATGTTCTAATTGTTTATAGAGTAGCGCTGCAACATATTCTTGCGTGATATAGCATTCATTTGGTGGATGATCAATTACCCCATGTTTAGGGCAATCTGCTATAAATTGCAATGTTTTCATGGTATTCCCTCTATTTTTATGTTTTTAGCTGGATCGCAGCATAAAACCGACTCGTACGGTAAGAATTATTATATATACAATTGTCTTTAATTGATTAGCCGATTGTCTTACTTATTTTACTAAATTGATAAATTTAGACCTAATTAGATATGTACATGGCCAAACTCATCATTTTCATTATTTATACGTTTTATATTTGCACCTAACAACTTATTTTTATGTATAGACAAATAAAAAATGCAGCATTTAGCTATTCTAAATACTGCATTTCTCAATTCGTTTACTGATTTACGACTTGTAAATCTAAACCCGCTGAGTTTGCTAGTTCAGTAAAAGTTGGAAAACTAGTTGCGACAGTTTCTGTACCATGAATGGTAATGTTACCTGAAGTACGTAAACCCGCCATACTGAAACTCATGGCAATACGATGGTCATGATGTGATTCAATTTCACCACCAGTAAAAATGGCTGACCAGTCACCAGACTTGCCTTTACCTTCGATGATGATGCCATCTTCTGTTGGAGTACAGTCGATGCCCATGATTTTCAAGCCATCAGCCATGACTTGAATACGGTCAGATTCTTTGACACGAAGCTCAGCAGCACCCGTCAATACGGTTTGACCTTCTGCACATGCAGCAGCAATGAATAATGCTGGGAATTCATCAATGGCTAATGGCACTTGGTCTTCTGGCATATGAATGCCTTTCAGTGTTCTTGAACCTTTGATATGAATATCTGCAATTGGTTCACCGCCTGCAATACGTTCATTCTCAACCGTCAGATCAGCACCCATTTGCTTGAGAATTTCGATCACGCCTGTACGCGTTGGATTAATCCCAACCGCTTCAAGGACCACATCGGCACCTTCAGTAATGGCAGCACCCACCATAAAGAATGCAGCAGATGAAATATCCGAAGGCACTTGAATATCTGTACCAACTAATTTACCACCACCCACAAGCGAGATTTTATTTCCTTCAGTTTTCACATCATAACCAAAAGCACGCAACATACGTTCAGTATGATCACGCGTTGGTTCTGGCTCAGTCACTGAAGTTTCACCCGCAGCCCATAAACCAGCCAATAAAATGCCTGATTTCACTTGGGCAGATGCCATCGGTAAATCGTATTGAATCCCTTTAAGGGCTTGACTACCCGTGATACTCACTGGTGGCGTACCTTTCTCACCTGTGGTTTGGATTTGTGCACCCATTTCGCGAAGTGGCTTAGCAATACGCTCCATTGGACGTTTCGACAATGACGCATCACCTGTCATCACCGAATCAAATTTTTGTGCAGACAACATACCTGATAGCAAACGCATACTAGTACCAGAGTTACCCATATACAACGCACTCGCTGGTGCTTTTAAGCCTTGCATACCCACGCCATGAATCGTGACTTCACCATTCTTAGGCCCTTCGATGCTCACGCCCATATCACGGAAAGCCTGCAAAGTTGCAAGTGCATCTTCACCTTCCAAGAAGCCTGTCACATGAGTTGTGCCTTCAGCAATCGCACCAAACATGATTGAGCGATGTGACACAGACTTGTCACCCGGTACGGTGAATTTACCTGTAAATGTTTTCTTTCCCGGTAAAATGGTAAATTGCTGTGTCACCTTGTTTTTCTCCATCAAAGGTTTTTTGGCCAACATATGGTTAAAGTGCTGACGTGCCGCTTGAGCATGCCCGAGCAGTCCCATCAACGCTTGCGAATCTTCCTGTGCAATCAATTTCTTTAAAACTGATAATTGCTGTTCAAAGCCATCAACAGCATTTAAAATTGCCGTTTTATTGGCAAAGAAAATGTCATGCCACATCTGTGGGTCACTAGCCGCAATACGCGAGAAGTCACGAAAACCTCCAGCAGCATAGCGGAAAATATCTAAATTATCTTCACGATTAGCCAGTTGTTCGACCAGATTGAATGCCATCAAATGCGGTAAATGACTGGTATGTGCCAACACTTCATCGTGCTTAGTGACATCCATGCAAATCACTTCTGCTTTTGCCGCAGACCAAAGTTGAATCAGTTTTTCAACCGCCCAAGCGGCACTGGTTGGAAGTGGTGTCAAAATTACTTTATGGTTGACAAATAAATCAACTTTACCCGCATGTACACCTGTATGTTCTGCACCTGCAATCGGATGACCCGGTACAAAACCGATTGGTAAATTTTCACCAAATACTGCTTTTGCAGCTTCAACGACATTGCCTTTAGTACTACCCACATCGGTAATAATGACATTGTCTGCAAGATAAGGCTTAATCTGTTCAAGCACTTTTTGCGTTGCACGAACAGGCAAAGCTAAAACAATTAAATCTGCATCCTGAACAGCTTCTTCAGGTGTTCCATAACCGTATTGAATAAGACCGAGTGCCTTGGCATCTTCTAATGTTTTTTTTGAGCGTGTTGAAGCCACAATTTGAGATGCAAGTTGTTCAGCCACAATCACGCGAGCAAGACTCGACCCAATCAGTCCAAGCCCAATAAATGCAACTTTCTTAAATAATGGTTGAGACATAAAACATATTTGCCTAATAAGACGACTTTGATATGGATAGATGCTTCATACATCTATCCATAGTATCTAAGAGAATTAAAGAACAGCGATTGGATATGACCCGAGGACACGTAACTCTTTCACCATTGGGCGGATTTCTTCCAATGCCGCCGCAACATTTTCCTGACCGATATGTCCTTCTAAATCGATAAAGAACACATAAGCCCATTTTTCAGGTAAGGCTGGACGCGTTTCAATACTGGTCAAGCTGATTTTATGCTTGGCAAATGGTGCAAGAATCTCCAACAAAGCACCTGCACGGTCATGCGCAGAGATCAACAGAGAAGTTTTATCATTACCACTTTGAGGAATCTTTTCACGACCAATTACAAGGAAACGAGTGGTATTTTCAGGGTTATCTTCGATATTGCTGTGTAAAATCTCAAGATTGTACATGCTTGCTGCAATATCAGATGCAATCGCTGCCGAATGCCACTCATTGCGAATACGGCGCGCCGCTTCTGCATTTGAATTCAACGCAACACGCTCAATCCCTGGATAATGCGCATCTAACCATTTACGACATTGAGCCAAGGTTTGTTGATGTGCGTAAATCTGCTTAATGCTGTCTTTACGGGTATTTTCAGATACAAGGAATTGATGATGGATACGCAGTTCAACTTCACCAATCACATTCACGGTCGATGATTTAAAGCAATCGAGGGTATGGTTTACAATCCCTTCTGATGAATTCTCTACTGGAACGACACCATAATGTGCACTGCCCGCTTCAACTTCACGGAACACTTCATCAATAGTTGGCAATGGACGTACAACGGCATCTTTACCAAAATGCTTTAACACAGCTGAATGGGTATAAGTCCCTTCAGGTCCGAGGAATGCAATGCTTTGTGGTGCTTCAAGTGCCAAACATGCTGACATAATTTCACGGAATAAACGTGCCATGGTTGCATCAGATAAAGGACCTTGATTACGCTCCATCACTTTACGTAATACCTGAGCTTCACGTTCTGGACGATAAAACAGCGGATTTTCTTCGGATGCAAACTTCGCTTTGGCTACCGCTTCTGCAAGCGTCGCACGGCGATTAAGTAACTCTTGGATTTGTTGATCAACACTATCAATATCGTTACGAATTTGTTCTAAATTAAGTGAATTCGATGTGTTTTGTCCATCGTTTACCATTGGAATGCAGCCTCAGCAAAATCATCTATAAGTATGGATTACAATTCATCTGTGAATTGATTATCCGAACTAGTATAACAACACTTTAAGCTATTAAACACGCTGAGTTTTAACTCTTTTTATTACCAAACTTTATTGATAATGATTTTCATTATATATTGCTAATAAAATTTTAATGTTCGCGAATAAATTATGATTAAACAATTTGGTATTTTGACTTTTTCTCTGCTCATTGGCATACCTTTGTCTTTTGCACAACCGACGAGTACCAGTACAAATAAGCCGACTCTAAAAGCACAAAGCAATATTCAGCAAAGCTTTGAAATAACCTCAAAATATACCAAACATGATTATTTGATTCAGATCTCCGTTCCTGCGGGTGAGGAACCAAGTGAAGGTTTCCCAGTACTTTATGTACTCGATGGCAATGCCACATTTGATAGCGCTACCAATATTGCTAAATCTATGGGTAATGCTGCCAATCGTCTTGGGTTAAGCCCTGTCGCAATTGTCGCGATTGGATATCCAAAACAAAGTACTTTTGACGTAGAAAAAAGAGCTTTAGACTACACGCCTAAAGCATCGGCCGAATTTCAAAAACAAGCCAAGTACAATTATGGTGGTGCAGACCAATTTATTCAATTTATAGAGAAAGAACTCAAGCCTGCCATTCAGACCAAAATTAAAGTGAATACACGGCAACAAAGCTTATTTGGTCATTCTTTTGGTGGGCTATTCGTTTTGCATACCTTTATGACACACCCAGAAACGTTTCAGCGTTATATCGCCGCAAGTCCTTCACTTTGGTTTGATAATTATGCGTTGCTCAATCGACAAGTAGATTGGTTAAATAACAAAGCCAATAAAGTACAAAATATAATGCTTATGGCAACAGTTGGGACATATGAGCGACGTAAAGAAACGCAATCAAATGAAAACTCAACACAAATGCAGTATGATTTTTATCAAAATTTTAATAAACAACGTTCAGAAAATTTTTTATTTTGGAAGTTTCAGCATCCAGCAGAGCAGCATTTAACTAATCTATATGCCAGTTTACCCAAAGCGATTATGTTGGCAGGTTGTATAGATCATAAAAGTTGTTCCGCATTATTTGATGAGCCAGTCACTCCTTGATCTTAAAAACATCTCTAGAAATAAAAAGACTGAATCAAATTTCTTGATTCAGTCTGAAATCATTTGCTAAATAGAGATAATTTTTGTACTTAAGACTTACCAATCAATCCACGTGCAACGATTTCTTTCATAATCTCGTTAGTACCACCATAAATACGTTGGATACGCGCATCAACGAAGAAACGTGAAATTGGGTATTCTGTCATATAACCATAGCCACCAAATAATTGAAGTAGATTATCCGATACTTTCATTTGCATATCAGTACTAAAGCTCTTTAATGCCGCTGCGGTTTCTACATCTAACTTGCCTTCATTATACAAAGCAACATTTTGGTTATAGAAAGCTGCCGTTGCTAATTCATCAATTTTTGCTTGAGCCAATACAAAACGTGTATTTTGAAATTGAGCAATTGCTTGACCAAATGCTTGGCGTTCTTTTACATAAGCTGTTGCTAAATCAATTGCACCACGAATTGCACCCAAAGCAGTTGAAGCAATTGCAGTACGTTCACGAGGTAATTCTTGCATTAAATAAGCGAAGCCAGAACCCGCATTCCCCAATAATTGGTCTTTAGGTACTTTGACATTATCAAAAAACAATTCAGATGTATCTTGTGAATGTAGGCCAATCTTATCGAGGTTAGTTCCCTTCTTGAAACCATCCAAATGTGTGTCAACTAACATCAAAGACACACCTTTAGCACGTGCTTGTGGATCAGTTTTGACTGCTAGAACAACAACGTCAGCATGCTGACCATTTGAAATAAAGGTTTTTGAACCGTTTAACACATAATGATCATCTTGCAAAATTGCACTCGTACGCATTGCCTGTAAATCAGAACCAGCGCCTGGCTCAGTCATACCAATCGCACCAACAACTTCACCAGAAACCATTTTTGGTAACCAGTACTGCTTTTGCTCTTCGGTTCCGATATGTTGAATATACGGTGCCGCAATTTCAGAATGACAAGAAATCGCAGTTGATAATGCGCAATAACCCGCACGTGCAGATTCTTCAACTAACATTAATGAATAATGGGTTGGTACACCATAACCACCATATTCTTCTGGTACATCTACACAGAGAAAGCCATTTTCACCCAATGAAGACCAAACTGAACGTGGCATAATGCCTTCGCGTTCCCACTGATCATAATGAGGTGCAATTTGCTCGCTCATAAAACGTTTAAAGTTATCACGGAAGAGTTCCAAATCTGCATCGTAAGCTAACATCATTATTTCCTTTCGCTTTCATTGTTTTTAAAAATTCGATTTGCAGCCATGCTAATGATTTTTAGATTGGATGTCATGTTCCGTTTACATCAAATCACTAGACTGATTCGGTCAATAATTTTGTTTGCACTCGGCATAAGCAAACGCTAATTGTTTATTGATTAGACAGCTCCTCATATTTTTTACGCTAAATACGTCACTTTTATGTCATATTCCTTTTATTGTTAGTGAAGATTTCTCATACGATCATGAATACAAAACGAAATATTTATAAAACTGTAGAACATCCCTTTGCTCAGTATGTTCGTATCTTGGGTAAAGGGAAAACAGGTTCTCGTTCCCTCAGTTATGAAGAAGCCTATCAAGCATTTAGCATGATTTTAAAAGATGAAGTCTTGGATGTTCAGTTGGGTGCATTCTTAATGCTTTTACGTGTTAAGGAAGAATCTGTCGATGAATTGGCTGGTTTTGTTCAAGCCACACGTGATCAACTCAATTTTCAGCCACTTGATGTCGATCTTGATTGGTCATCTTATGCAGGCAAGCGTAAGCACTATCCGTGGTTTTTATTGGCGGCATTAACACTGGCTCATAATGGCTATAGAATTGTGATGCATGGCGCATCGGGTCATACTATTAACCGTGTTTATACCGAACAAGTTTTACAATACTTAGGCTATTCTATTTGTGAAAATGAGCAAGATGTTCGCAAACAACTAGATCAACATAATTTTGCATTTTTGCCACTTGAAGCCATTTCATCAATTCTGAGTGAATTGATCTCACTCCGCAATGTGATGGGCTTACGTTCTCCAATTCATACGCTTGCTCGTCTAATTAATCCGTTTAACGCCAAAGCAACTTTACAAGCCATTTTCCACCCTGCTTATCGGACTTCTCATCAACACACCGCTTTTCGTTTAGGCTATCAAAATAGTGCTGTGATCAAAGGTGAAGGTGGTGAGTTTGAGCGCAACCCTGATGCCAAAACCTTAATTTGTGGAATTAAAAATGGTGAGCTATATGAACACGAGCTACCAAAATTAACACCTGACCGTAGCCCAATTGAAGAAGAACTCGATCTAGCAATATTTAAAGAAGTTTGGCTCGGTGAGCAAAAGCATGAATATGGCGAAATGGCTGTGATTGAAACTATGGGAATTGCTTTGTATACCATGGGTGCTGTGAATAGTTATGATGAAGCAATGATTAAAGCGAAAGCGCTTTGGGAAAGTCGGTTTTAATCGATATTTTCTGTTTTTCGCTGCATTCTATTAAGAGTGCAGCGAAATAATATTTACCTATAAATCATCAAAATTTAATCATTTGAACAGATAAATTAATGAAGTCTGAAAATAGATTAATTCAGCTTAAAGAGTTACTACAAAACTATGAAACTGGTCTTTATCTTGAGGGTGAAGTTATCTCCGTTTGTTTTGAGTTACTCAATTGCCAACTTACTAGAACCCAAATTTGGTCTGTTACACCTGATTGGATTAAATCCCCAATTATTACGCAAGTAAAAAATTTTTCAGATGAAGATGAAATTATAAGCTTTGGTAGAAAGGACATTCAAACAATTAAAACTGAAATGTTAGAAATCAAGAATTGGTTATCTATACAAGATTTATTGGATAAAATCCAAACAAATACACTTTACACAGGCTCCAAACTACTATGAAAAATATTCAAATAACATTACAGCGAAATATATCAAAAACCAACCACCTAGCAATACAAATGTCTTGTTAGGATATTTTTGTTAAAAACCGACTGATAAAAAAATTTATATTCATTGTAATCAACCACAAAACCCAGCTATAAATTTTCAAATCGTCGATAGGATTAAACTGAGCATAAAAGGTACAACAGCAATTGATCAAAGTGAGTATGTACATCACCCACTCTGAAACCAAGATTGTGCTCTGATTCCGCTTAAATAACAGTAACAATAGAACAGGACAAATAAGAACAACATTTAAGTAAGTTAAATATTCTCCATACATTTATTATTTTTCTCATTTTATTAATTTAATTATAAAAGATGACTTCACAATATAAAGCCATCTTATTCAGGCATATTTAATGATTAAACAAACCGTATCGGCTTAAATTCAGGCTCATTTTTGTGATGATCATCATCACATTCCTCACCTTCTTCTTTAGTGCCACGATCAATATAACCACTACGCTGTTCTTTTGGTAAATTTTCCATTTCCCACGCATACACAGCCTGCATACAGGTTTCACGTTGCTCTTTGGTCAATGCAATACCATTTGGCCATTTACCAATTTCAACAGCAGTACGAAGACGCTCAACAATTTCAGGATTTAAAATAGCGAGCATTTGTTCAATATTCATGAGTCATCCTGTTGAAAAGATTCAAAATCTTGATTCCAACCCAGTTTAGTACGGCAAGCCATATAAAAATCATAACCAGGTGGATGTAATAAGCTTAGTTTAAACGGATGTTTACGGATATGCACCGTATCACCTACATTTAATGCAACACTATGTTGTCCATCAGCACTCACCATGGGTAAGACACGATTTTCACGGATGGTGATCTTAATCTCACTTTGTCCACCGACAACGATTGGACGTGATGATAATGTATGTGGATGCATTGGTACGAGTGCGATCGCATCCATACTTGGATGCAAAATTGGCCCACCACCCGAAAGTGAATAAGCGGTCGAGCCTGTTGGTGTCGATACAATTAAACCATCACTGTGCTGACGATAGACATATTGCCCATCAATACTCAGCTCAAAATCAATCATATGAACCGATTTACCTGAGTGTAACACTACATCATTTAGTGCAATTGCATCATAAATGGTTTCGTTATTGGTACGGACTTCCATTTCGAGCAAGAAACGTCGATCTAGTTGAAATTGACCTTGTAGTACCTGATCCAGTTTAAAAATTGCTTCTGCCGGCTTAATATCAGTTAAGAATCCGAGTCGACCACGGTTAATCCCAATAACGGGTGTATTGTATCTGACTAAAGCACGTGCCGCATGAAGTAAAGAACCGTCGCCACCCACAACGATCACCAAATCCACTACTTCACCTAATAAATTACGGCTCACGGTCTGACCATAACTATAAGGTACAAGTTTGGCTGTTTCCTGATCAAAAACGGGATTTAAGCCTAAAGTGATCAAATGATCATGAATTAAACATAACGTTTCTACTACAGAATTCTTATCTGGTCGCCCAATTAGACCAATATTTCGAAAGGATTTATGTGAAATTTGCACGAATAACTCAGCTCCACCGCGACTATTGACTATCATATCATTAACAATCAAATTTTCGTTGATGATTGATTAAAAAGTATAAAAATGTCTATTCGTTGTTTTTTTATACGATTAATGTCAACACCTTCTGAAAGTTTTTATTGCATGTTGCTATTTATTCACAGTTTTATGATTGCAAAATGACAATAAGCTATCGCATCATTACTCACATTGTTTCGGTTTTAACGCAAGTCTATGAAGTGTGAACGTGGTATTGGTTTTCTAGCACTAATTTTTTCAATTTTAGTGATTGGTGTGTTTATTGCCTTTAGTATCTATCTGATCCGTTTGGATAATATTATTCGCAATAAATTTGAAGGTCAGCGTTGGGATATTCCTGCCAAGGTATTTGCTCGTCCATTAGAAATCTATGCGAATGCACCCATTACTCAAGAAAATTTTATCCAAGAATTAAAATTATTGGGCTATAAAAATACAGCGAACTATGAAAAATCAGGAAGTTACATCATTCAAGGTAACCAAATGTATGTTCATACACGTGGTTTTGACTATGGTGATAGTAATGAACCTGAACAGGTGCTTGAGATTGCTTTCAATCAAGGTCAAGTTGGTGAAATTCGTTCCACTAAACCTTCTAGCACAGGGATTGCTCGTTTAGAACCTCTATTAATTGGTGGTATCTATCCACAACATAATGAAGACCGTGTCCTAATTAAGCTAAATAAAGTACCAAAAACACTAATTGAAGCCTTAATTTCAACAGAAGACCGAAATTTTTATCACCATCATGGTATTTCTATTCGAGGTACAGCACGTGCCTTAGTCAGTAATGCAACAGGTGGTCGACGTCAAGGCGGCTCGACATTAACCCAACAGTTAGTTAAAAATTTCTATCTTTCACCAGAAAAAACGCTCAAACGTAAAGTCAATGAAGCCCTTATGGCGTTGTTGATTGAGCTGCATTACAGCAAAGATGAAATTCTAGAAGCCTATTTAAATGAAGTAAATTTAGGTCAAAATGGTAATTACTCAATTAACGGTTATGGCTTAGCTTCACAATTCTATTTTGGTTTACCTCTGAGTGAATTAAATATTTCCCAACAAGCCTTTTTGGTTGGTTTAGTACAGGGTCCAACTTTATATAATCCTTGGCGTAATCCTGAAGCGGCTAAAAAGCGCCGTGATGTTGTATTAAACAATATGATGGTGATGGGCTATTTATCTGAAACAGAATATCAAGATGAAATCTCACGTCCTTTAAATATTGTGAGTAAACCAACTTTAGGGCCTGCAAAATTCCCAGATTTCCTTGATATCGTACGTCGCCAATTACGTACAGAATATCAAGAAAGTGATATTACCAATCAAGGTTTGAAAATTTTCACAACGCTTGACCCGATTGCACAGACCCAAGTTCAAAATGCTTTTAAAGATTCTGTTGAACGTTTAGCAAAAGCAAATCCAGCACGTTTGAAAAACTTACAAGGCGCTGTGCTTGTAGCCCATCCAGAGAATGGTGAATTGGTTGCTGCTGTTGGTTCAACCCAAGATTTTACTGGCTTTAACCGTACACTAGACGCTAAACGTCAAGTCGGTTCGTTGTTAAAACCAATTATTTATCTAAATGCGATCGAATCTGGACGTTATACGTGGGCGAGTCCGATTGAAGATAGCGCCGTTAATATTCCAGTAGAAGGCGATAAGAGTTGGACACCAAAAAATTATAGTGGTGGTGAACATGGTGTTGTTCCTATGCAACAAGCCTTGGCAAATTCATATAACCTATCTGCTGTTCGTTTAGGAAATGAATTTGGATTATCAGCATTTTCTAATAAGCTAAAACAATTTGGTGTCAGTTCAAATATCCCAGCTTATCCATCTATCTATTTGGGTGCAGTAAATATGTCCCCAATGGAAGTACTTGGCATTTATGGTAATTTTGCAACAGGTGGTTTCAAATATCCTCCTCGCTCTATTCGTACTGTTGTTGATGCAAAAGGACATTTGCTTGAACGTTATAGCTTAAATGTTCAACAAACGATTGATCCTGCTGTTGCCTATATTTTGAACTATGGTTTGCAACAAGTTATGCGTTCAGGTACTGGACGATCAGCTTATGGCAGCTTACCTGAAACCTTAAATTTAGCTGGTAAATCTGGCACCACCAATGATACACGCGATTCATGGTTCGCTGGTTATTCAGGCAATCATGTCGCTGTCGTCTGGTTAGGTCTGGACGATAATAAAGTTACTGGTCTCACGGGTTCTTCAGGTGCATTACCTGTCTGGACTAATGTAATGAAACAGCTTCGTCAAGAACCCGTCAATCTTCGTCAAACTGACAATGTAGAATGGCAATGGATAGACAGCGCAACAGGTGATTTATCGGCGCAAGGCTGTGATGGTGCAATGTATATTCCCCTACTTCGACAAACTGTACCTCGTCGTGCAACCCTCTGCGGGCAATCACATTATGAGGTTGAACCAACAAATATCCCATCCGAAGAAGACACTCAGGGGGATCATTACGGTGATGGCAATACCAATTATATTCGAGAAAGTGAAAATCAAATGGACACCGATTTATCCAATCATAATTCTACACGTGTGATTTCGAGTGGTAGTTATAGCGGTGAAAACTAAGTTACAAGGATGATTGGACATGATGAAGAAAATAACGATTGTGATTGGTGTATTGCTGCTTGCAGGTTGTAATTCAGCACCGCCTCCAAATAAAAAAGTGGTAATTAAATTGGGAGAACCGCCAAGTACGTCAAACACGCAGAAAAAGAAAACTGCTCCGCCCGCGTCGAATGTAAAAATTACGCCGTATGAGCAGAAAGAAATAAAGCGTCAAAACGTACAAGTGGTTGTACCTGAGCAAAAAGTACAGCAAAAGTTCAATGATGGGAGTCAATTACCAGCATTTAGAACATTAATGCAAAAAACCCAAGTTGCTTATAAGCAACAGCAACTTGCGGAAGCAGAACATTATGCTCTTCAAGCTCAACGTATTGCTCCCCAAGCGACCGAAACTTATTTGTATTTGGCACTGATTGCAGACCAGCGCAAACAATATGCCAATGCGGAAGCTTTGGCACGTCGTGGTTTAAGCTATGCGCAAAGTAACTCGATGAAAAAACAACTTTGGTTTATTGTGCTCCGAGCAAGTGAAGCACGTAATCATCCTGTAAAAGCCCAAGAAGCTAAAAAAGCCATTCAAGCGTTATAAAAAGTTTAATCAATCAATTGAACTAAATTGACGAATCCCAGCAAGCCCATAAGCATGATGTTTTTGGGCTTGTTCTAAATCTTCAGGTGCGACACCACCTAAAGCAAAAACTGGAATATCACTTTGCTGAGCTAATGCAGCAAAGTCATTCCAACCCAATACTTTTGCATTTGGATGTGTTTCAGTCACTTTCACAGGACTCAAAAATACTGCATCACAACCTATATGCTGTGCATGTTGTAATGAAACAGCATCATGACAGGCTGCAATAAAACGTTTACCAACAATCAATTCACCTTTTTTAAGTGCCATTAATTGTGATTGTTTAAGATGAATTGTCTTCACTCTAGACTGTAGAACCATGTTAATATTTTTATAAATATCAGTATTGATTATAATTTTTTGTAATTGCTCATCAGTTAAAACCTCTAACTGCTGTTCAATCTTTTCAACTTCAGCTGTTTGAATACGCCAATACATTTGAAAGTTATGATGTGGTAAAGCATCAATTTGATCACTAATCTTAATCAAATGAGACCAGATTAAGCGTTCCAGAATTACAGCATTTGCCTTCGGAAAGTTTAAACTTGCTAGTTGATCGCGTTGATACCAAGTCCAAGGTTGATGAATTTGATTGAGCATTTCCTCAGGTACATGTGCATGAAAAAGATGTAAATTAACAATAACATCTTCATATTCATGACGAATAATATCAAACGGATGCCACTCTTTTAAACCAATGCCTACTTCCTCATAAATCTCTCTACGACAAGCTTGTTCAGGTGATTCCCCTAATTCGACTTTTCCACCAGGAAATTCATGTTTATTACCTTGATGTTGATCTGCTTGTCGCCAACCCACTAACACTTTAGATTTATGCAATAAAATTGCGATCGCAACGTCAACAATAGCTTTTGCCATAACAGTCTAATATCTCTATTTTTTCACAACAATTTTAATGAATTTAACAACGATTTCACATGCTAAAAACATCAATAATCAATGATTTTGTAAATTCTTGAAATTTACGTTGACAGGCCTATTCGATAATGATTATCATTTAAATCGTTAAAAAACACACCACGGAGCATAACAAATGAACGCACCATTTAACCTATTTACACGTAGTACAGATGCAGCTCAATCATTGCCAATGTTGCATTCCAATAATCTTTTTGCCTTAGGTCGGGAAATACGCATAATGCATGCGGGTGAAGAATACCGCTTGCGTTTAACTCGTAATAATCGTCTGATTTTAACGAAGTAATATAATAACAACCGCATAATAATAAACGTGGGAATAGCAGTATGTCAGCGCGTACTGCTTTTTTTGTTTGATCAAATTAGACCGTATTTAATTGAATACTCACTTTGAGTCCACCATACTCAGATAGTGAAAATACTATTTTACTATGATGTAATTCGATGATTTTTCTGCAAATTGAGAGTCCTAGACCAGAGCCTTGAGTTTTAGTCCCTAAAGCACGATAAAAACGTTCACCTAAACGCTCAAAAACTTCCTCTTTCAATCCTTCTCCCTCATTCTCTACAATTAGTTCTAAATATGATTGTTTCTTTAAAGTAATGTAAACATGCCCATTTTCGGGTGTATAACGAATTGCATTATCAATAATATTTCGAATGCAAGTAAAGAGTAACTGTTGATTGGCAAGAATTGTGTGATTTTCATTTCCCATAAGTTGTAGATGTAACTGAATCGACTTTTGATTAGCAAATAACTCTAAAGCTTGAATAACTTCATCAATAACTGTATGTAAATTGATACATGTTTTAGGCAAATTTCCAGCATGTTCTGGGTCTAGCCGCGCCAACAAAAGTAGGTTTTCCAAGGTCTGAATGCCTCGACTTACATCTTGCTGCATTTGTCTAAAATCTGTAGCGTGCTCAGGATATTTGCGTTGTAAAAGTTGTAAACGCATTTGAATAGCGGACAAAGGAGAACGTAATTCATGCGATGCATCGGCTGTAAATCGTTGCTCTGCCTGCAACGATTGATCTAAACGGCGCAATAAATTATTGAGTTGCGTTATCATCGGTTGTAACTCTTTTAACTCAATAACACTGGGTTGAATCGGACTTAGATCATTCGCATTTTTTGCTGATATTTTGGTAGATAATTGATGAATAACTTTGAATTGACGTTTAATCAAAAAATGTAAAATAATCCATTGGAGTAGCCACACTAGGATTAAAATGAATAAGTAGCTCATAAAGCTATGAACTAACTCATTAAACCGCTCATCTATTTTTTGTAATACCATAACCTCTAAATTGGAATTAGGCTCATCGACAATATAACTACGCCATAACTTTTGATCTTGCCAAATCAAGCCATAATGATCAGCAGTTTTAAAGATGAGCTTGTAATACGATTGATCAAGATGAAAATTTTCAGACTGTGTTAATATCTGTTGGTGATTACTCAGACGGTATTCAATATCGAACTGATCACTTAACTCATCAATCTGCTGACCAGAAGTCTTTGTTAAGTCAGAGATCAATAACATATCAGAAATCTCATCCATGATTTCATCTTGTACTTGCATGGTTTGATAAATTGAAATCACTACAAATAGTAGCAATGCCATACAACCTGCAACAATCGAACTCATTAACGAGGTCTTTAGCAGTTTAGTTTGCAAAGACACGACTTTCATAAGCTTATTCCTGATCCATTCGATAGCCTAAACCACGAATGGTTTTGATATAGTGCCCACCAATTTTTTTACGAATCTGATATATAAAAACCTCAATTGCATTACTTTCAATTTCGTCCCCCCACGCATAAAGGGATTCTTCAAGTTGTTCCCGAGTTACAATATGATCAGGTTTTAGCATTAATTTATGCAAAATTTGGAATTCTTTAGCAGTTAGATTAATTGGCTGTTCGGCTTTAGTTAGTGTTTTTGCTTGTGGATCAAGCTGTAAATCTGAAAAATTCAAATATTGCCCAGCTCGGGCTTGATGTTGGCGTAACTGAGCACGCACTCGGGCAGACAATTCTTCTAAGTTAAATGGCTTAACCAAATAATCGTTTGCGCCTAAGTCTAAACCTTCGACTCGATCCTGAATATGATCTCTTGCAGTAATAAAAATAACGGGGGTTTGTGCATTTTGACGGCGGATTACTTTAACAATTTCATCGCCAGAGGCTTGAGGTAAACCACGATCTAACAAGAGACAATCATAATCATGTTGCTCTATCGCCAAAATCGCGTGATCGCCACGTTCTACCCAATCCACATTATAACCATCCATTTCTAACCAGTCTTTAATGCTTTCTGCCTGAGAAGCATCGTCTTCCGCTAATAAAATTCGCATAAATGGTTGTTCTCTTTCTATTTTTAGAATTTAATTAAAGGATAAACAAAAAACCACATGAGCGTCATGTGGTTTTTATTAGTAGTTATGATTTAAAACTGAACTTGATCGACATCGACTTCAACACGCTTAGTCGGTTTATAGTCAATATCAATCTCACCAATAATAGTGACTGGCGTTTTAGCTGAAATAGGTTTTCCTTGCCATAGATCATCATCAATATCGACCGTAATCATCCCGGTCTGATCACTAAACTGATACTTCTCATCTCCAGTCGCTTTGACTACATAACCTTTCAATTGCACTGGGGTATCGTCTTTTAACGTCAATGCTTGTTTTACTGTGATTACCTGAGTTGGAGCGAGAGCCTGTTGGTTAACTGCACCAGTGTTTGCAATTGCAAATGTTGTAGTACCCACTAAACCAGCAATCACCATAACTTTAGAAAAGATATTCATATTTGATTCCTCATCTTCGTTGCTTGATTTCTATAAAGTCATTAAATCAAATGAAGATGAGGTGAATCTGAAGATCAATAATTTGCTTAACTCAAAGGGACGACGCGCAATACTTCTTCTAACGTGGTTGCACCTTCAATGACTTTGCGTGCACCTGCAATCCGCAGTGGCTCAACACCCTCTTTCTTGGATTGTGCTTTCAGATCATTCAGTGTGCCATGAGCACTAATAATAGACTTTAACTCTAAACTTACTGGCATAAATTCATAAATACCTACACGACCTTTATAACCTGTGTGGCGACATGCTTCACATCCAACTGCTTTATACATCGTCGTTGGCATATCCATCATATAATCAAAAGTAAGATGCTCCCACTCCTGTTCATTAATTGCCGTTTCTTGCTTACAAAGTGGGCAAAGTCGGCGCACCAAACGTTGTGCTAGAACACCTAAAATCGTTGCCGCAGTTAAGAATGGCTGTACGCCTAAATCATGCAAACGGGTCAGACTTGAAGGTGCATCATTGGTATGTAGAGTCGAAAGAACCAAATGTCCTGTTAATGCAGCTTGAATCGCCATATTTGCGGTGTCATGGTCACGAATCTCTCCCACCATGATAATGTCAGGATCTTGACGCATCAGTGCACGAACACCATCGGCAAAACCAAGTTCGATATTTGGATTCACCTGCATTTGGTTAAAACTTGGTTCCAACATTTCAATGGGATCTTCAATGGTACAAACATTCACTTGCTCTGTTGCTAATTGCTTTAATGACGAATATAAGGTTGTCGTTTTACCTGAACCTGTTGGTCCCGTCACTAAAATAATCCCGTGGCTATGTTGTGTTAGTTGCTGCCAACTCTGTAATAAATGCCCTTCAAAACCCAATTGTTGAAAACTACGTACTAAGACTTCTGGGTCAAAAATACGCATGACCAACTTCTCACCAAATGCGGTAGGAAGTGTAGAAAGACGTAACTCGGTTTCTTGACCTTTCGGTGTTCGCGTTTTTAAACGTCCATCTTGTGGTTTACGTTTTTCCGCAACATTCATGCGACCTAAAATTTTAATACGGGAAATCACTGCTGTAAGTGTATTGGCAGGCATATTATAAATTGTATGCAATACACCATCGATACGAAAACGCACCTTGCCTTTGTCTTTGCGAGGCTCCAAATGAATATCACTTGCACCCTGCTCAAACGCGAATTGCAATACCCAATCAACGAGTTTCACAATATGCTGGTCATTGGCATCAGGGTTTTGTGTATCGCCTAATTGTAATAAAGCTTCGACCCCCTTATTGTCACGGTCAAAAGCACTTGTGCCTTGAGAAGAACTCACCGCTCGACTAACTTGATAATATTCAATCAAATAACGTTGTAGCTGTTCTGGATTTAATAGCACAGCTTCAACTTTTTTCGGACTCAAACTTCTTTCTAAATTATTTTTCCATTCCATCATAAATGGCTGATCTGTACCGATTAAAATACGATCAGAGTGAACTTCTACTGCCAAAATATGATTTCGAGCTGCAAACTCTTGAGACATAACACTGGTTAATGCCGTCACATCCGCCTTGAGAGGATCAATTACAAATAAAGGAACATGTGATTTTTCCGCCAACCATAGACATAGACGATTGAGTGTTAAAATGGTTTCTGGATTTAATTGATCTTTCAGATTAAATTTTGCAACCCACTGTAAAGGATGCCACTTCAATTCATCTTTTTGACGATGTGTTGTTTGTACTAATAATTTATCCCGTTCATTGATTCGTCCATCTTTTTGTAATTGTTCTAAGCACCAAAAAATATCGATTTGAAAATTAAACGTCATTGTTATACCCCAAGCTATTTCTATAATATAACAGAGATTTATTGAAATCTCCCAGATCATTTCATAACTCAAGAATGATTAAATGCACTTTAAAAAACATATAGATAACTTAGCCATAAAAGCAAAAAGGGTTAAGATAGAGCGATGCATTTATGCAATTTTAAAGCATATAAATTCAACTAAATTTTGCCCAAACAATAACGATGATCCTCTAAGCGAAAGGATATGACATGACTGATTTACTTGATTTATCAATACAAAATACGGCTTTAAGTCAATTAATGATGGTCTTTGCTGTATCGCTCGGTTGTGGATTATTGATCGGCTTAGAACGAGAACAAAGCAAAGCGAAACATAAGACCAAAACCTTTGCTGGTTTTAGAACCTTTGCAATTAGCTCTCTTTTAGGAACACTGTGCTTTTTATTTAATTTAGAAATAGGAATTACGGGGGCAATTTTAATTGGTGCTATAAGTATTGCATCACTTAAAAATCAACCCGATGATCCTGGTGTGACTACTGAACTTGCACTCATAATGACCTATTTTATCGGTGCTGTTTGCATATGGAATATCAATTTAGCTGCTGGGCTTGCAGTGACGCTGACCATTCTACTTTTTGCGAAACAATCACTTCATGGGCTCGCAAACCAGTGGATTAACGAAAGCGAATTAAGGGATGGCGTGCTACTACTGGCTTTAATTCTGATTGCACTGCCCTTAGTACCGAACCAAGCCTTTTGGGGACCCGTATTAAATCCCTATACAATTTTGAAATTATTAAGCCTCATACTATTTGTACAAGCATTAGCACATTTTGCCAAAAGACTTTTATCATCAAAAAATGCAATCGTATTTTCTGCTTTGGCATCTGGTTTTGTCTCAAGCACAGCAACTATCGCAAATCTGGGTATGGAAGTTCGTAACAATGGCGCGAACCCTCATGTAAATGCTGGTGCTGCCTTGATGTCCTGCGTATCTACGCTTATTCAAATGCTCATTATTGTTGCAAGCATTAGCTTAGCTTGGTTCAAAATCATATTTTTGCCAACTATCATTTCAACCATCGTTCTATCTATTTGGGCTTTATATTTAATGCGGACATCTATTGGCGATGGTGAAACAATCGCAAGCAATGATAATAGCCGCATGTTCAGCTTCAAAAATGCCATCATTATTACTTTTGCCTTATCAACAATTCAAGCCGTAGTATATGCTCTCAACCTTTGGCTTGGTAGTTCAGGTCTGATTTTAGGTACATTAATCGCATCTCTTTTTGAGATACATGCAGCAATTGCTGCAATCGTTGTCCAAGCCGAGCCTGATACCGTTCAGGCAACAACACTTATGATCGCATTAATGATCGGACTTGCTGCTCATGCTTTAGCGAAAAGTATCAACGCTGCGCTAACAGGAGGATATAAATATGCTCTTGCTTTTATTCCAGCCCAAATCATACATATGACTGTATTAATTATCATGCTCTGGATGCAACAGCACTAATATGGATGCTAATTGATAACGTCAAGCTTTAATATGTTGATCTTGTCATCATCAACATTAAAACTCACATCGAACGTGGAAAACTTCATTTTATAAATTCGACTCGCATCATCATGATAAGCAGGCCGTGGATCTAAAGATAGAACTTGTTCTAACTCGTCAAAGATTTTCGGCTGAGTGTCATTCTCTTGAATGAACTTGTGCTTAATTGATTGTGCTAATTCGCTCCATAGAACACGCTTTCGAATCGGCTCCTCTTGCGCATAGCCACTGACTGCATCCATCACTGCATCTGAATAATGGATATAAGGTTTAATATCCAAAATTGGAGTTTTATTGAGTAAATCACTTCCCATCACATACATGCGAACACTCTTAGCACATTTTTCAACACGTAAAAAGCGAACAACCGACAAACCTATAGGAGATGGGCGATACATACTCCTCGTTGCAAATACTCCAATTTTTTGATTACCTCCTAATCTAGGCGGACGCACTTGTGGACGAAATTTAGACATTTGATTCAAGGAGTTATCATTATTTTTATTATCATGGAATTGCCACAATAACCATAAATGACTGAAGTCTTCAATTCCCTCAAATGCCGAAAGATCATTATAAGGTTCTGACAACTCTATATAGGACTCTACCTGCACCAAATTTGGCTGTCGTGGAATACCAAATTTCTCCTGATAAGGAGAATGCATATAACCGATGATCGGCATGACCACAGAATTACTCATCACTTTTTCTTATAAACACAATTAAATATATTCAGTTTATAGAGAATGATTTTAGATTAGAATAGCAATCTGTTTCTTTTAACTGTGATCGAGACCTTTAATGGCTGCTTTTAACGTTGAACGCATTACTCATGTTCACCACTGGAATGACACGCTTTTCAGTTTTAAAACCACGCGCGATACAAGCTTACGTTTTAAAAATGGTCAGTTTGTGATGATCGGACTTGAAGTGAATGGTAAGCCTTTAATGCGTGCGTATTCGATTGCGAGTGCGAATTATGAAGAAGAACTCGAATTCTTTTCAATTAAAGTACAAGATGGTCCTTTAACATCTATTTTACAAAAAGTAGAAGTGGGCGATGAGATCCTTATTTCTAAAAAACCTACAGGTACTCTTGTACATGATGATTTATTGCCAGGTAAAAACCTATATCTGTTATCTTCAGGTACAGGATTAGCACCATTCTTGGCTTTATTACGTGATCCTGAAACATATGAAAAATTTGAAAAAGTGATCATGGTTCATGGTACGCGTTATGTATCAGAGCTTGCATACCAAGATTTAATCTTAAATGAACTACCAAACCATGAGTTCTTTGAAGAATTGGGTATCAAAGATAAATTAATCTACTATCCAACTGTGACACGTGAACCTTTCCATACCCAAGGTCGCGTTACAACCGCAATTGAATCTGGTCAATTATTTGAAAAAATTGGTTTGCCACGTTTCAATCGTGAAACTGACCGTGCAATGCTTTGTGGTAGCCCTGCATTCCTAAAAGACGTTGCAGCATTACTTGATCAACATGGTTTAGTTGAATCACCGCGTATGGGTGTAATGGGTGACTATGTTATTGAACGTGCATTCGTTGAAAAATAAATAGAAACAAACTACTACAAATAAACCGAGGTTATAAACCTCGGTTTATTTTTTATAATAAATATTTTAAAATTCTAAATAAACTATTTAGCAATATTAAATACTAATCAAGCTGCATCTAAATTAATCAATTTTTCAATATAATACCAACACTCTTCTATTTGTGTATGGTCTTTATTTACTTTAGCATAAGCAGTCATACCATCTAAAATATTAATATACATTGAAGTTAGTACATGAGGCTGAAAAACTTTAGCTTTTTCAAAAAAACCTTCTAATAATTGCATTAACCATTCTCTATATTCAATGATTGGTCGAATAATAGACGGATATTGTTGTAATACTTCAAGTGATGCTTTTTGAAACATACAACCATGAAAATCATCGGAATTAAACCAAGCTACATGCCAAAAATAGACTGCCTTAATTTTGCCTAAATAATCATCTTCGTTAAGTATACTAAGTTCTTTTTCAATCGCTTCTTGAATACTCTTATTACGCCTAGACAAGCACTCCTCTATGAGGTTCTCTTTTGAAGGGAAATACTTATAAAAAGTCATCTTGGCAACGCCAGACTCACTGATAATTCGGTCTACCCCTACTGAGCTGTAGTTATAGCGGTTAAAAAGATTCAGAGCCGTTGCAATAATATCTTCTTTTTTTGACATTTTATTATCCTTTTTAAATTTTATCAAAAAGCTTAATTAATTATTTAGACATAGTTAAATGCTGGAAGTTTCTGGCACCTATGTATATTTATATTAAGCGAATTTCTTATATACCCTCATATAAATTAAGCAAAAAACTTATGATTAACAAGCTTATTTGTAAAAAAAAATTTCTATTTAAAAAAAATTAAAATATATAGTGAATTATATCACCTTTTTACATCAGTTAAGTTAATTAATAATCTTTCTTATTATTTTTTAGATTGTTTAATAAATTGATTTCACAAAAAAATCATTTTATATTTATGTCATCCAATAAAAAGATATTTGGTTGAACTAATAGTTATTCAAAAGCAACCAAAGCAAATCGACACTATATAATTGGAAAAGCAATAATATTAATTCATTGAGTACAAGACTATGCCAAAAAAATTTGAAAACTTTAACGACCCTAGACAGAAAGCTATAGACGGAATGAAAAATAGTATTTCTGAAGAATTATGGAACAAGAATTTGAATTTTCTGAAAGAGTTAAGAGCAGAGATTTCAAATCATCCTGTTTCAACTCATCCAGCTATTCAAATGCTAAATGATGGTGTAATTGACAAAGAAACATTGAAGCACATTCATTTAGAATATCGTCATGCGATTGTTCAGGTGTTTACTGATGCATTGCTCATGGCACAGTTCCAAACGAAGCAATTAGAGCCGCGTTTGCTATCTGGTTCTAAGATGTATCCTCGCTTCTTACTTAATCTCAACATCTTAGATGAGTTTGGTTTCCGTCCAGGTTTTGATCAGGATGGTTACTATGCTGGAAATCCGGAGTATGCCCACTATCCTCTCTTTGAAGATGTACTGGATGACTTTGAGTTAACTCAATCTGAGCGTAATGATTACCAGCCGTCCCTTATTGCTCAACAAGTACGCAACTACTTAGAAAAATCGTTTGACCGTTATCAGGCAGTTTCAGCTCTTCTAGCCGTTGCTGAAGAAGAAGTGATTTTATTTAGCCCAGCTTTACGTCAAGCAACCAATGCTGTTGGATTTGATGTAGATAGTGGATATTACTACGTACACGGTGTATCGCATGATGAAACAGCCGAAGCTGCTGATGATGATCATGAAGATGATTTATGGTTCGTGCTTGCTCAAGCTTGCGTTGAATCTGATTACAGTGCGATTCGCCAAATGTGCTTAGAATATTGTGACTTATGGCAGCAATTTTGGGATGAACAAATTGCTTATCAATATGGTACATATAAAAAGTTGGCTTAAGCATCAGATGATCGGGCTACAAGATATTTTGTCTTTAGCCCGTTTCACTATAAAAACACATTCATTCTCAATAATTTAATTAATACTAATACAGCAAATTAATCATCAATCGTTAAGATAGCGACAATTTACGTTTTTTCTTTTCACCATACATATTCAAATCAGCAACATCAATCAACTGCTGTAACTCTAAACTGTCATGAGGGTATATTGCTAAACCAATACTCGCACCAATTTTTAGATAAATATTCTCAAAACTAAACGGCTGGCTACATGCATCAACCAAACGCACAGTCATTTGTTTAGCTACATCATAATTTTCTACAGAAGGTAGAATAATCGCAAACTCATCTCCACCCAACCGAGCAACTAAATCATTTTTGCGAATGTTCTGTGAAAGTCGTTTGGCAATTTCAATCAGTGCCGTATCACCATACCGATGTCCAAACTGATCATTGATTAATTTCAAACCATCCATATCTACGATCAAAACGGCCAACTGCTCTTTAAATTGTTTTGCTTCTTGCAATTTCAGTCTTAAAGAATCTAAAAATAATGCTCTGTTTGCTAGACCTGTTAAGTGATCTCGTGTTGCAAGCTTATACAACGCTTGGTCGCTGAATTTTGTAGCATGGTACATTGCAGCCGCGATCAAATCTGACATCAATCCTAAAAGAGATAAATCCTTTTCATGAAAAGCATTTATCTGATCAGAATAAATTTTGATTACACCAATCACCTGCTGTTCATAAAATAATGGTACAACTGCCATCGAGCGCAGTCCGACACGTCGACAAGCTTCATGATTAACTCGAGCATCGGTTTCACTATCACGACAATACAAGGTTGTCTTTTGTGAAATACATAAACCTGATAGGCTCTTATTCAATGGCAAACGCAACCCCAATAGATGCTCTGCTTTATTTGAAACAGCTCGATAGACCATTTCATCGCCTTCAGCCAACTCAACAATTGTTCCTGTTGCAGAAATCACCAGTTTTTGAATTTGATTCGCAACTAGCGTCATTACCGCGTGTAAATCGACACCCAATTTTGCAATAGCAGTTTGAGTTTCGATGACAGACATTAATTGTTTGTTCGACAAGGAGGATTGTTTTGGCATTTTTTGAACAAGCGCAGTTGCATGGCTCAATTGTGCGAATTATTTCTCTTAAGTCAAGTTATTGGTTTAATAGACAAAACTGTCTATTAAACCCAAATAAATAAATAATGTTTTTAAACAGTGTAATACAGCGTACGTTTCTGAGAAAATTTTTCTAGCTGTTTGATGAAACCTTCAAAGTAATTCTTCTCCTTATCTTCAGTGCGGTAGCCTGCATATAATGTGCGTCTCAATCCTTGCGGCGACACACAGTCTAAACGACGACTGACAACCCATCCCTTTTGTTCATATTCATTAACGACCCAGTCGGGTAAGGCCCCAATACCCCGCCCACTGGCAACCAACTGGATTAACATCTGCGTTAAATCGGTCGTTCGAATATGCTTAGGTTGAATATTTGCTGGAATGAACAAATGCGCCATGATATCTAAACGATGTTTATCGACCGGATAAGTAATCAACGTTTGTTCAGCCAAATCTTCAACTAAGATTTTTTCTTTGCGTACCAATGGATGTGTCGTAGAGAGTACCAAACGTGACTCATATTCAAAAATCGGAAAGTATTCAATCCCTTTGAGTGCAATTGGATCAGCAGTGATTAATAAATCGAACTCAGCATTTTGCAATAATTCATGCGGATTAGACTCAAAACCCGCTGCAAAATCTAAATCGACATCTGGATATTGCTGACGATATTGATTTAATAAAGGCATCAGCCAGTCAAAACAACTATGACATTCGGATGAAAAAATAATTCTCCCCGTTTGTCCATGCACGATACGAGTAATATCCGTTTGTGCTATCTGAACCTGAGGTAACACATCATCTGCTAGTCGAAGCAAACGCTCGCCGACATTGGAAAAACTTACTGGACGACTACGGCGATTAACAACTTCGACACCATACCAATGATCAAGTTCTTTTAATTGATGAGAAATTGCTGAAGGAGTTAGGCATAAATCTGTCGCAGCCGCAACCAATGAACCATGCTCACGTAGTGCAATTAATGTTTTTAAATGACGAAGTTCTAACACAACGATCACCACAATTGAATTTAATTCATCCTATCACGTTATTCATGAGTGTGTCTCACTATGAATTTTATTTTATTATTGTTTAATGAGATGAAATGTACTCACAATTAGAATCATGACTATATTGATTTAAGCTTATGTTCTTATTTATAAAAATTAGGAAAAGCCAATGACTTAATACAAATGTGGTGAATCTTAAAAGCTTTTTATAAGATAATTCAAATATTTGGTTGCTCATAGATACCCAAGCACTGTATATTTTCCAAACAATAATAATGATGAAGATAAACCATGAGCATGCACAAAGAAATTGAAACCCAACTAAGAATCATTCATGCGTGTGAAAAAGGAGCAACTGGGGTTTACTACGGTCATAGGCTCATTGCAAAACTATTTTTTAAAGACATGGTCAAAGCACTAGATGAAATGCATCAACATGAAACTGAACATTTTAACCTGTTCGGCTATTTTTTTGCTCAATACAAAAATGCTGTTGTCTTACCCTCTATACTCTGGTGTGCAGGCGGAATAATTTATGGATTATTGATTGGATTGCTAGGTAGAAATGCAATTTGGATCAGTACTGCAAGCATTGAAAATATTGTAAACAAAGAACTTGATGAAGCTGCAATTTTCTTCAAAGAAAAAGATATTGAGATTCATCATGCAGTATTAGATATCCAAAAAGATGAAATTCATCATCAAAAGATTGCTTCTGAACATGCAGACTTTGATAATAATTTAGCAAAAATTATCAGTTACTTTGCTCAACAATGTGCATATTTAGCAAAGTTTCTTGCCATTTATCTCAAAATATCTGTTCCAACAAAAAAATAATCTTTACAACTGATAAAGACTATAGAAAATACGATCTCTCAAATTCACTCAATTATTTAAATGTATAGCTGAAAGGCTCTTCGAAATCTGATAAATATGCACAATCAATACGATAAGCTTAAGATCTAAAGTGTCTTGATGGTTATAATTTAGATCTCTCTATGTTCTGATTAAAACAGTTGTTAAATTTATCTCCTCAACCTAATTTCTCTCTTTTTCTGGTTATTTTCTCCTTGGCAGTTGGTAGTTTCTGTATTGGAACGACTGAATTTGTTGCTATGGGATTGATTCAAGAAATCGCTACTGATTTAAATGTCAGTGTTCCACATGCAGGCTATTTCATTAGCGCCTATGCGCTTGGTGTTATGGTTGGCGCACCAATTATTGCAATTTTAGGAGCTAAAGTACCGCGTAAAACGCTATTACTCAGCTTGATGTTATTTTATGGTTTAGCCAATGCCGCAACCGCTTTCGCAACAACATCCGAAGCTATGCTGATATCCCGTTTTATTGCAGGCTTTCCTCATGGTGCTTATTTTGGTGTAGCAGCATTAGTTGCAGCCGAATTGGCAGGAAAACAACGTAGAGCAACTGCGATTGCACAAGTAATGATGGGACTCACCCTTGCCAATGTGATTGGTGTTCCTATTGCAACTTGGCTTGGTCAGCAATTTGGTTGGAAATCTGGTTTTGAGTTTTCTGCCGTGATTGCTTTTATTACTTTAATCGGTGTCAGCCTTTTCGTTCCTAATATTCCACTTCAAAAGACGGCCAGTATTAAAGCGGAATTGGCAGGTCTAAAAAACATCAATATGTGGCTAACACTTGCCGTGGGTGCAGTTGGTTTTGGCGGTATGTTCTCTGTTTATAGTTATGTGTCTCCAATTTTAACTGAATATACACATGCCGATATTCGTATCGTCCCGATTGCACTAGCCATTTGGGGCGTTGGTATGGTGATTGGAGGTCTCGTTTCTGGCTGGCTGGCAGATAAAAGCCTATTTAAAACGATGATTGGAATTTTGGTGAGTTCTGCACTCGCCTTTGTACTTGCAAGTTTTATGATGTCTAATCTCTATACTGCGATTACAGCCTTATTTCTAATTGGTTTCACTGTGATTGGATTAGGTGGCGCATTACAAACACATTTAATGGACATCGCAGGCGATGCACAAACATTAGCGGCATCATTAAATCATTCCGCATTTAATTTAGCCAATGCCTTAGGCGCATTTCTTGGAGGATGGGTACTTAGCCATAATATGGGTTGGTTAGCACCGATCTGGGTTGGGTTTGTACTGAGTTTAGGGGGATTAGCAATCTTATTAATTGCTCTGGCTTATGCTAAATACACTCACAAAAATCAATCTGCCGTAATTTAACGACAGATTGATCAGTTTATCGATATGAACTGATCAATTTATTGAGTTGTTGGTTATGCCATTTAGATAAGAATAACAAGGCTGCGATCGCTCCTATTAAGGCAAAGAACATATCAGATTGAGTGTCCCACTCATATCCTTGTGTACCAAGAAACTCTTGCGCACCTTGTCCAAGTGCTAATGCAGCTGCCCATTCAATCAATTCATAAGTCGCACTAATGGCTAGCACAATACAGATCACAATAAAACTAAGCATTTTCCCTTTGGCTAAAATCTGATATCGAATCAAAATTTCCCGTGCAGCAATGGCAGGCACAAAACCTTGCATAAAATGTCCAATCTTGTCATAAGGATTTCGATCTAAACCAAACCATTGAGCAATCTCAAAACCTAAAGGTACACGTGCATAGGTATATGCCCCACCGACGATTAATACAATTGCATGCAAAAAAATTAGGCTATACAAAAGATGAGTTAGTGGAAATCTAGAATAAGTTGCAAATAAGATAGGTAAAACAACGAGGACAGGGACTACTTCCATCAACCATGTCGCTCTATCATACGGCTGTAAGCCAGATAAAAGCAGCAACAAAATTAAAATAATAGCTGCTAAACATAGAATCTTTGATTGATTCATACCAAACTCTCAAATTAATTTTATTTTTAATTACATTAACATCAAAGCAAAAACATATTCCAGTAGATCGCTTGGTCAGACCAAACATCGAATTAGAAAAAGAAAAATTTTACGGAATCTATACTTGGCTTTATTATTGAAATGACCAAAAGTAAGGCCATAGATCCATTAAAGAGTTGAACTTTTTTCTGATTATTGACAATCTTTTGCAAGCGCTCACCCATGTAAGCCCAAATACCTACGCATGGGATACTCACTACACCAAATACTGTACCAATAAAAATAAACTCAGCGAGATGACTATCTACCGTACTGTAAGTTGCGATTGCACCCATCGCCATAATCCATGCTTTAGGATTGACCCATTGAAACAGAGCTGCTCCGATAAAATTTAATGGTTTTTCTGGACGTTCCTCAGCTTGTACGCTACCCGCACCATAAATTTTATATGCCAAATATAATAAATAGACAATGCCTATTATTTTAAGCATTTCATACATTACAGCAGATTGCCCCAAGGTTGCACCAATACCGAAACCAACTAAACTGACCATGACTCCAAAACCAAAGCCGATGCCCAAAATATGTGGAATACTTTTTTTAAAGCCAAAATTTAGCCCTGAAGCAGCTAACATAATATTATTCGGTCCCGGTGTAATGGAGGTCACAATCGAATAAATCACAAATGATAAAAAAGTCAGTAAACTCATAAATGCAGATAAAAAATATTTTCAAACTTGCAGACAATATAGCAGTCAAAAAGATTATTTTTGATTGATTGTTAAAATAATTCTGCCACCTTACTCCGAAAGCTTCTCACCACAATGTGGACAGAAACGATAAGATTTCTTCTCCTGTTCCTGCTCTTCTAAGAATTTTTCTCTCATCAGTTGCATAATGATTTCATGGGTTTGTTCTTTCGGTAATCCAACCTTTTTACGGATGCGTTCTATTTCATCTTGATTATGTAATAAATCTAAACCTTTCGCTTGCAGAACTTCCCGAAACTCCTGCTCAAGCCGTTGATTACGTTGATTCAATTCATTTGCTAAGCCTGATGCTAAAATACCCGCGGGTAAAGCTGCAATACCGACACCCAAAACAGTAATAAATGCACCAAGTATTCGACCTAAATTGGTCACTGGTGTCACATCACCATAACCCACTGTCGTCAATGTGACTACCGCCCACCACATAGCTTGTGGAATCGAACTAAACGCTTCTGGCTGAGCTTTATTTTCAACGACATAGATTGCTGATGCAGTCATGACAATCATGATCACCAAAATAAAAATAACTGCTTGGAAAGAACCTTTTTCTCGTTGAATTACCCTTAACAATATCTGTAATGAGACAAAATATCGGGTCAGTTTGAGTAAGCGGAATAAACGTAGAACTCGTAAAAAACGTAAATCGATATGAACAAAGAAATTAAGATATGCAGGTAAAATCGCCATTAAATCTATAATTGCCCCGCCACTTTTCATCCAACGAATACGCTGCTTCCATGCAGCCTCGTCTGGATTTTTTTCGACGATACTCCATAATCTTAATAAATACTCTCCACTAAAAATCAGGATTGAGATATTTTCAAACAAATCAAAATAAGGTTGGTACAGCTTATAGATTTCATTAATCGATTCAAGGAGAACAGCAGCAACATTACCAATAATGAGAATAATTAATAAATAGTTAATACAAGCACTTATTGTACTTTTGTAGTCATCATTATGAAGATTATTATAAATAAAAAGTCGCAACCGTTGCCATGAAAGTTGAGTCATACCGTACAGATCATGATGTAAACTAAGCTAAAAATGTAACACGTTGCTTAACGATTTGATAAGTGATTTTGAGCAAAGACAATAATTTTACTTATCAATCAAAATAACGCTCTATACACAAAATTACCTTTGAACTTTTCTCTTTGGCTTTTAATAATCAATCTTTAATGAAAGTTTTTTAAATGCTCATTTATACACAACTATAAATTTTATTAAACCCATGACAACAAGGGGAATTCACGTGGGATTCAAGCCTATTCCAACCCTTATTTCTTTATTCATTTCGCTTCTCATATGGTTCATTATTCCAGTTCCTTCTGGTGTCGATCCGAATGCATGGCATTTATTGGCCATGTTTGTCGGTGTCATTGCCGCGATTATTGGTAAAGCCATGCCAATTGGTGCAATTGCGATTATTGCTATTACCTTAGTCGCCGTGACGGGTGTCACCAATGATAGTCCCAGCGGAGCTATCCAAGATGCACTCAGTAGTTTTGCTAACCCTCTGATTTGGTTGATTGGTATTTCGATCATGATTTCCAAAGGTTTGCAAAAAACTGGATTGGGTGCACGCTTAGGCTATTTATTCATCGCGGTATGGGGCAAGAAAACTATTGGTATTGGTTATAGCATGGTGCTGTCTGAACTGATTCTTGCACCTGTTACCCCAAGTAATACGGCTCGTGGTGGCGGGATTATTCACCCAATTGTCCGTGCAATTTCCACCAGTTATGACTCTGACCCTACCAAAGGCACAGAAGGTCGTATGGGGAAATATTTAGCGTTGGTGAATTATCAAGCGAACCCGATTACCTCTGCCATGTTTATTACCGCGACCGCTCCTAACCCATTGGTGGTTGATCTGGTGGCGAAAGCGACCAATAGCCAGATTTCATTGAGTTGGAGTACTTGGGCACTGGCGATGTTATTACCGGGTTTGATCGCCTTGATCATCATGCCATTGATTATGTACTGGATGTATCCGCCTGAAGTCAAAGAAACCCCGAATGCCGCTCAGTTTGCCAAAACCAAGTTGCAGGAAATGGGGCCTGTCAGTATAAATGAAATCATCATGCTTGGGGTATTTGGGATTTTACTGCTGTTATGGGCAGGCATCCCTGCCATGATCTTTGGTTCAGCTTGGGCGGTTGATCCAACCACAACAGCCTTTATTGGCTTAGGATTACTACTCATTACTGGCGTACTGACTTGGGAAGATATCCTGACGCAAAAAAGCGCATGGGATACCATTACTTGGTTCGCAGCTTTGGTGATGATGGCGACTTATTTAAATAAACTCGGTTTAATCACATGGTTCTCAGGTGTGCTTGAAACTGGTATTGGTCATTTGGGTCTCAGCTGGATGCCTGCCTGTTTATTGTTAATGCTCGCCTATCTGTATGCACATTATATGTTTGCCAGTACCACAGCACATATCACTGCCATGTTTGCGGCTTTCTATACGGCTGGGCTAGCGTTGGGTGCACCACCAATGCTGTTTGCCTTAATGATGGCAGCAGCGTCAAGCATCATGATGACCTTAACCCATTATGCAACGGGTACATCGCCTGTGGTATTTGGTTCAGGTTACACCACACTGGGTGAATGGTGGAAAGCTGGCTTTGTCATGAGTGTCGTCAATATCATCATCTTTGTGGTGATTGGCGGACTATGGTGGAAAGTGTTGGGTTATTGGTAGGATGATTTAGTTTAAAAAAAGCCTCTTACGAAGGGGTTTTTTCATTTAACTAATTTAAACGATACTAGAATTATATCAGCTTCATTAATCAGGTTTGATGTCATAAACCCAATTTCGTGCTTGTTGCTCTGTTGTCGTTTCGCAGACATAGTAATCTTGATGCCACGAGTCTTGATGGAAAATTTCCTTTTTGTGGTAGCTTACTTGTTTGCCATTTTCAATACAGATAAAACTGCCACCTTGATCTTTCACAGCTGAACCGTTAAGAAATCCGCCAATACATAAGAAGTGGGATTGTTTGGGCATTTTACGCTACCCCCTTTTCCACTGAGAATGTGGATTTTTTCAATTTTCTATTTTTAAGCCAATCTTTATATGAATCATAATCCCCATTCAAACTTAACATTTTATCCAGACATGTCTGCATTGTTTCTACACAATATACTCCAGATCTTTCTAAATATCCTTTTAGAACAGCCTCCTCATAATCTAAAACTATAAAACTTGCTTTATCATAGTTGCGTATTTGAGATAAAATTTTAGATATTGGAATAAATCTAATTATTTTATTATTACCACTTAATACCATACCCACTAATCTTGCTTTACTATTAGCTTCAAAGTTATATATAGCTCCACCGCTCATTCCATTATGATCATAATTTTTTCCTTTAAATATATCTGCACACTTTTCATAATCTATATATGGGTGCCCATACTCATCGAAAAAACACACTCCAATAGCATGATGACGCTGTAAGTTAGTTGCATGAGAAAAACCCTCTGGGACTACATCAAATTCAAATAAATTAGCTTCCAATGGATAACCAGAAGCAGCTAAAAATTGACCTTCAAAAATTTTTTTTGAAGATAAAATTTCAGTACACTCTCCTTTTTGTGTTATATCAACATAATTATCTGGTTCAAAATCTTCCTGAGGATTAAATAATTCAATAAAAACTACATCCGTATAATCTTGCCAACCTTTTATTTCAGGAATTAACTCCCCAATAAACCAAACCTTTTTTGGCATTAAAAAATCATTCATACTTTCTACAATTTTTTCTTTAGATCTAATCCAAAAAGGTGAGGTATTTTGTAATGGATTTTCAATTATCTCTTTAATTACATGATAAGCAGTTAAAATAAAATATTTACTTTTATATTTCAAAAGTATTCCACTTCCGCCCCCACTCATATAATCAACATGAAACCCATCATTCCATATATTTGTATTACCCACATAATTAAATAAAAACCTCCTAGATGACATAGCAACTTTTGACTTTGTATTATTTAAAAATTTTACTTTATGATTTTTTTTCACCATTTTAAATCTCAAAAAATAAGGGCTGATTACTCAGCCCTTATTTTTAGCTAAACCAACAAATTAAGTCAATTGAGCAGCTTGGATCTTCTTAGTATCAACTTGATCAGCTTCTTTAGTATATTCGCCCATCTTGTCGAAGTTTAAGTATTTGTAGATGTCAGCAGCAGCGCTGTCGATTTGCGACGCGTACTGTTGATATTCTTCTGGGCTTGGTAATTTACCAAGAACAGCAGCTACGGATGCAAGCTCAGCAGAAGCTAAGTAAACGTTTGCACCTTGACCTAAACGGTTCGGGAAGTTACGAGTAGATGTCGACACACATGTAGTGTTCGGTGCTACACGTGCTTGGTTACCCATACACAATGAACAGCCCGGCATCTCTGTACGTGCACCAGCACGACCATAGATGTTATACAAACCTTCTTCCATCAACTGATGCTCGTCCATACGCGTTGGTGGAGCCAACCATAAACGAGTAGACAATGAACCACCAGGTACTTTGTCAAGTAGCTGACCCGCTGCACGGAAGTGACCGATGTTGGTCATACAAGAACCGATGAATACTTCATCAATCTTGTCGCCTTGAACGTCAGAAAGAAGTTTCGCGTCATCTGGATCGTTCGGGCAGCAAAGAATTGGTTCTTTAATGTCAGCAAGATCGATTTCGTAAACTTTTAAGTATTCTGCATCAGCATCCGCTTTTAACAAGCTTGGGTTGTCTAACCACTTCTGCATGTTTTCAGCACGGCGCGCCATTGTACGAGCATCGCCATAACCTTCTGCGATCATCCACTTTAACATGGTGATGTTAGAACGTAGGTATTCAGCAACTTTCTCTTCAGAAAGTGTGATTGAACAGCCAGCAGCAGAACGCTCAGCAGAAGCGTCAGAAAGTTCAAATGCTTGCTCAACAGTCAAGTCATTTTCCATTTCTGATAAATCGATTTCAAGGATGTTACCAGAGAAAATGTTTTTCTTACCTTTCTTCTCTACAGTTAAGTCACCAGCTTTGATCGCATAGTAAGGAATCGCATGTACAAGGTCACGTAAAGTGATACCAGGCTGCATTTTACCTTTGAACTTAACAAGTACAGATTCAGGCATATCAAGTGGCATAACGCCAGTTGCAGCTGCGAACGCAACAAGACCAGAACCCGCTGGGAATGAAATACCGATTGGGAAACGAGTATGTGAGTCACCACCAGTACCAACAGTATCTGGAAGTAACATACGGTTTAACCAAGAGTGGATAATACCGTCACCTGGACGTAAAGATACACCACCACGGTTCATGATGAAGTCAGGTAATGTATGGTGAGTTGTTACGTCAACTGGTTTTGGATACGCAGCAGTGTGACAGAAAGACTGCATCACTAAGTCAGCTGAGAAGCCCAAGCACGCTAAGTCTTTTAACTCGTCACGAGTCATAGGACCAGTTGTATCTTGAGAACCAACAGTTGTCATCTTAGGTTCACAGTAAGTACCCGGACGGATACCTTGACCTTCAGCTAAACCACATGCACGACCAACCATCTTCTGAGCTTGTGTAAAGCCTTTACCAGTGTCAGCAGGTTGTACTGGTGTACGGAATAAAGTAGAAGGTGCAAGACCTAATTCTTCACGTGCTTTCGCAGTTAAACCACGACCAATGATCAAGTTAATACGACCACCAGCACGTACTTCGTCTAAAAGTACAGGCGTTTTAAGCTCAGCTTCTGCAATTTGTGCACCGTCTTTGAATGCAGTAACTTTTGCAGCAGTATGATCAATTTTCAATACAACTTCGTCGCCCATGTTCATGTTAGCAACGTCGATTTCTACAGGTAATGCACCTGCATCTTCCATTGTATTGAAGAAAATTGGAGCGATCTTAGAACCTAAGCACACACCACCATCTTTTTTGTTTGGAATGTGTGGAAGTTCGTCACCGAAGAACCAAAGTACAGAGTTAGTTGCAGATTTACGGCTTGAACCCGTACCAACAACGTCACCAACGTAAGCAACTTGGTTGCCTTTCGCGATCAATTCTTTGATTTGGTTTAATGGACCAACTTCACCTGGTTTTTCAGGATTGATACCGTCACGCTCGTTTTTCAACATTGCATTTGCGTGTAATGGAATATCTGGACGGCTCCAAGCGTCTTGAGCTGGAGACAAGTCATCAGTATTCGTCTCACCTGTTACTTTGAACACAGTGATTTTGATTTCTTCTGGAACATCAGCACGGCTCGTGAACCATTCTGCTTCAGCCCAAGATTGTAAAACAGCTTTAGCCGCAGCATTGCCTGCTTTTGCTTTGTCTGCTACGTCATGGAATGCATCAAATACAAGAAGAGTTTTCTTCAATGCTTCTGCAGCTAATTCAGCAAGCTCAGCATTGTCAAGAAGTTCAACTAAAGGAGCAACGTTATAACCACCAAGCATCGTACCTAGTAAGTAAACTGCACGCTCTTTAGTTACAAGTGGAGAAGTTGCTTCGCCTTTTGCTAGAGCAGCCAAGAAAGCAGCTTTAACATACGCAGCTTGGTCAACACCTGCTGGAACACGGTTTTCAAGCAAATCTACTAAAAATGCTTCTTCGCCTGCTGGTGGATTTTTTAATAAAGTTACAAGTTCAGCAGTTTGAGCATCATCAAGCGGCTTCGGTGGGACTCCGAGTGCGGCACGTTCTTCAACGTGTTGGCGGTAAGCTTCTAGCACAGTGTTATTCCTCTTTTTTAAAAAATTACTTGTAAGTTCCAGCTTGCTACAAGCTTTACAAGTAATATGGACAGCAAAATTTTACTAGACTTCGCGTTAAAAGTTAATGCAACTACCGTATTTCTACGTGATGCCCATTATTTTATAGCGAAATGTTCGTCTCTTTTGAATACCGCTTTGGTCTTAGATCAAAGCTCAATAAAACAACAAATTACATGCATAAAAAAAGACAACTGATGTTGTCTTTCAAATGAACCTATTAAAATGATTTATACTTTGGTAGCTGGTCATGTGGTGTAGCCAAGCATCGTTCAGTAAATTTCTGTTTCAACTGTTCACGTTCTGCATCGGGGTTCGCCTTCAGTTGATCGATTGGCATTGCATATACCGTTTCAACAATTTCAAAGATAAATTTACGTGTTGTTTCATCTTCAATTTTATCTGCATGTTCTTTTGCTTGCTTTTGTTCAATGCCATTTTGACGATCCAAAGTAATTGAACGCGCTGCATTGCCCACACTGACACAATAACCATGCCACTGTTCTGCTGGAGTTAATTGCTTTTTATCTGCACAACCAACTAACACCAAACCTATTGCAATCAAAAAAACTTTTTTCATCATCGTACTGCGATTAATTTGATGCACACATCATACTGAAAGTTGTTCATTTTGCAAAAAAGAAGCGTTTAAATCAGTATGAGCTGCAATAAAATAATACAAATCATTTACTGCATCGCATGCTATTACCCATTTTCTGACATTTACCGCCTGTAGAAGAAAGATATGTTGTGCCTGCAACTAAATTATAAGGTTTACCTTTCGCATCCCAACATCTTACACCATTACAATTCTTCACAGGGATCAGTGCTTCGCTCGCGGCTGTAATGGTTGCGTTTGATGTTGCAGTAGTTGTACCTGTTGATTTCGCAGTTTGTGTCGTTACCGTTGTAACATTTTTTTGTTCTTTGTTATTAGCCACGGAAACGTTTATCGCACTGGGAGTTGTCACTGTTGCATTTATATTTTTTTTAGTTGGATCAAGTTGAGGATCTTGCTTCTGAGTGGGTGGTGGTGTTGCAGAATAAGTCGTTACCCCTTTCGAATCGACCCATTTATAATACTCTTTTGCATTTGCTTGGATTGTAAAGCTGAGCAATATTAAGCCTATAGTTGCCAAAAGTTGACTTAAAGTGACAGGTTTCATCCACTCTCTCCAAAAAATGTCATTAATCTATATATTTTTCAATAGCTTATTTTTATTTTAGCATATTTTTAAAAATATCCAGTATAAAAAAACCTGCTTTATTTTCATAAAACAGGTTTTCTAAAAAAGCTTTAAAAGCGCCAATTATAGAATACGTCAATTGCACGCTCTAAAGATTGACTTGCTTCTAAGTATAAACGGCGATTCATTTGATAACGCAAGGTCAATTTATTTACAGGTGTAAACACGCCTATGCCATAACGGATAAACAGGTCTGGCGTGATATAGCCCGTTAAACTCACTTGAGTGTCATCACCTGTACCCTGTGCATCAAGTGCTAAACCACTGAGACCAAATGTTCGACCGATCTGATTCGTTAACGCTCGCGTACCGCCCAAGCCCATACTGATGCCTGCGGCTGCAATTGTATTATTTACATCAGATTTAAAGCCTTCTGTATTACTTAGGCCGCTACTTCCTTCATTGATACGACCTATGACCAATGCATTCAATGCTTCTTGTTCAGATAGACCTGCATCATTATAAATTTGAACATTTGGAACCGTTGCTGTCCCAGTAACACGTAAACCAACCATACTACCTTGGACTGATTTATTCGCATCAATATCAAGTGTTGGATTCGCAAGTGGACCATTAAAACGTGCGATTGCTCTGTTTAAATCTAAGCTTTGACCATAAGCTTCAATCTTCACTTTCTGACTTACACCAATAGCACCATTCGCTCGCATTGCAGTTTCTAAACCACGTTGTGATAAGTGCAAGCGACCAACCAATGGAATATTACTTTCAAAACCTTGGAAGATCACTTGATTACCCAATGTCAGTGTCATATCCGCACGAATATCCCATGGTTTAGCTGCTTTCAATGTTGCAAGTAAATCTTGTCCTTGCTGTACGACTCGTACATCTGGTGAAATATTTACAACTGGTGCAGTAGTCTCTGGCATAGAAATACGAGCACGTGGTACATCAATCGTTCCTCTTAAACTCAATTGTTGTTTAAATGGGTAAACATCCAAATTTAAATCTGGTTGCACGATTGCGGTAATCATCGGCGCTTGTCGAATTAAAAGATTATCGCCTTTCAAACTAAGCGCGAGATGAGGATCTTCTTTCCAATCGAAGCTACCTTTTAATCGCCCAACCCCTTGTCCACTGTTGAACGCACCATCAATACTTGCTGAATCTTGTCGAATAGACGAATAAAGCTGGATATTATTTAGATTTACAGGCAGTGAAATCATACTAATTGCACCATTTTTTAAGCGCATTTCACCTGTAAATTGTGGCTGAGTCAGTGTGCCATTAATTTTTCCAGCAAGTGCTAGTGTACCCGCCATTGAACGTACATCTTTAATAAATGGCTTGAAGACTTTGAGTTGTACATCATCAAAAGCAACTTCACCACGCATTGGCATTCCATTTTGAAATGGATTCACGATCACGTTAGCGTAACCTGTACCAATGTCTGGTGTTTTCATATCCACACGGAATAACAAGCCATCATTGACACTTTTCGCAATTAAGCTCAATTCATCATAGGTGACTGTGGTCGCAATATCTTGAGGATCATCAGGTGCAAGACCTATTTCACCTTTACGAGTGACTAAACTTGCATCCAGTTTTGGGCGACTACCTTTAGCCCACGAAGCTCGAGCATAACCATTCAGTTGACCAGTAACTGCTAAACCTTCTGGCATAAATACCGCAAAATCATTTAAATCTAGATTTTTGGTAACAACTGAAAAATTCCCTTTATTTTGACTAATACGTGCCGATTGATCTAAACAAACCTGACTATGCAGACTTTGCCAACAATGCTGTCCAATATAAAGTTCAGACTGGGCTGTAGAATAAATGATAGCTGCACTTTGATTTTGTACTAAATCAATACGGCGTGATTTAAAGTGACCTTTTTGTAATTGTCCTAACCATTCATTGTTCTGATTGAAACCACCTGCAAGCTGTACATAAAAATTAGATTGGCGATTATTACTTTCAACTTTTAATACATGTGCTTTGCGCGTACCACCTAAGTTAATCGTTGCATTTTCTATTTCACGATTACCACTACGTAAATGATCAACTTTGGCAACTAATAATGTAGGTGTTGCTTCAGAAGTTGGCAACTCACCTTGAATACGTAAAGATCGAATACTCGCCAATTCATTAAATGCAAAATTATCCACGGCAATATTGGCTGTTGCTTTTAAACGTGGTTGTGATTGAACGTTTAAAACGCCGTAGGCACGACCTTGCAAACCTGGATAAAGCTCATACAGGGCTGGGGCATTCAGTTTCACTCTTAAACTTTGTGCATTGCCTGTGGCTTGTAACTGGTTCTGAGCATAGGCAAAAAATAAGTTATTGGCTTCAAACTGTTGTGGTAAAAAACCTTTCTGATTGGAGTCTAACAACAAAGTAAGATTGCCACGACCACGAACAGGTTTATTATTGAGAAAACCTGCCGCGTTTAAATCCCGAATATCAATGCGCTTCAACTTTTCGGACCAAACACCTTGTGTTTTAACATGCCCTGAGAGTTCACCTTTAAGAGTTGAAACAAAATACTGTGGTTTGAAGCGTACTAAAGATGCATTGATATCCCAACCAAGTTTATCTTTTAGGTTCACAGCACCTGTAGCAAAAATCTTACCTGCCACACCATCATGTTTTAACTCATTAATTTTTATATATTCTGGTGTTCCTGCCACGTTGATTTTCAACAATCCATTGCCTTGATTTAATGCATTTAATGAACCGTTGTAATCAACTGCAAAACTTTTAAAACCTCCACCAGACTTCTGATCATTAAACATTAAAGCGGCTGTACTTTTGCCTTTTAATGCAACGGTTTCTATACGATCTGACTGAACAATTTGACCTTTTAAATCAATACGATCAAGTTGAATGATTTGTTGATTCGGCTTTGCAAAACCGGTTGCTTTAATATCGCCATTTAATAGATTAACAGGTGCAGTAGCAATGACTGTTTGTGGATTGAAATTCTCAGCTTTAAGTTGAGCCTGCCACGCTAACTGTTGCTTTTCAGTAGGTAATTTAACTTTTGCTTGCCCAGACAAACTACCTTTCGCAGCCTGATAACGAAAGTTTTCAACATTCAGGAGGTTTGATTTTATATCAAGACGGGCATCATATTTACCTGTTGGTAATAATGCTTTCTCATGAGGTTTCACTGTTGTAGAAACATAGATATCTTGTTGACCTTGTTTTAAAGCGATATCGGTATGACCGTCTTCGCTACTTAACCAACCAATATAAGGGACTGCCCGATCTATATTTTTCCATGCCACATTTAATAGCATCGGCTGCGGTTTGTGATCTTTCGATGCAGCTTGATTGAGTTTAACAGCCCAAGTTTCATATTTATCAAAAGCAAGCTCTGCACTTAAAGCCAAACCTTTTTCCAAAGATCCGGATGAACTTAAATTAGCATCTAAATTAGGTGGTAAAAAATCCTGTGCGATTTGCGGAACAGTTTTATCTTTAGGATTTAAATGATCTAAACGACCTTTAATATCCCATGAAACATGCTCATGCCAATTGACTAAACCTTTGAGCGCAATAGATCCACCCATTAATTGACCATTAAAGTCTTGAATATTCAATTGATTCTTTAGATCTGTCTCCATTATAGCATTGTATTTACCTTCGGGGATTTGCTCACCTTTCAAATCGGTATCTAGATTTAGAACCAATTTTTGAATATCACCGCTAAATCTTGCAACACCATCTTTGGCAAATAATTTCTGTTCTTGTAACAAAGGTAAATGATAATTTTTAAAAAGCAGTTCGCCTTGCATCGGTACGTGATCGCGTACTGGGTGTATAACAGCCCAACCCGTTAATAAATCTGGGGTCTGGGTTGCGATACCTGCTTTTATTGTATCTAAAGATCCCGCTGCAACAACTTTAATAGTATGAATATTTAAACTTTTTAACGATGGAATAATTAGATCTGCTTTCGCATTAATTGGATATTTACCACTAAAATCCATTTTCCCTGTTGCATGTTGGACTGCCAAATATCCCATATCCATTTTAGAGTCCTTAAACTCTAATTTGGTTCCAGACCATAGGGCATCTTTCAAGTAAATATCATTAAAACCAACTTTCGATGTTTGAGTTTTAATCTCAAGATGATCAAGTGTTGCTTCATCTACACGCAATACGAATGGAAGTTTGATTGCATCAAAGGCAAATGGTTTACCTGAAGGCGGTTTTTTGTTGATCACTTTCAGATTACGTACATCAGCATGACTTAAATGTATTTCTTTATTTAAGATTGCGCGCCAACCAAGAGAAACATCAGCGCGATCCAAAGAAACATCTACAGCTTTTAATTGTACTAAAACATTCTTAAGGATGATTCCTCTAAGTAAATTTCCACCCTCATATTCATAACGAATCATTTTTTGGCTTTGCAGTACCCGATCTAATAAAAAACGACTGCCTTTGTCGGTAGAAATCATAACGATTAAAGAGCTAACCAATAACAAAAGTATGATCGACAAAATTAACGCAACACTTCTCATGATGCGTCGTTCTGGTCTTGGTCCAACTGGTGGCGTTAGTTGCGGTTCTACTTCCGTCATAATCAACCTAAAATTGTTTGAGCTTTTCTAAAGGATGTTTTTAAATTATTAAAGCTGTGAGCCGATGAAAAAATGTAATCGGATCGGATTATTGTCATTGGAAATACCAGATGCCACATCAAGCCGTATTGGTCCTATTGGTGATTTCCAACGAATACCAACACCAATACTATATTCGGTTGGATTACTAAACTGTTTGTCATATGCATTACCAAAGTCAGAGAAAATTGCTGCTCGCCAACCGTCTTTAAACTGATAATTGTACTCTAAAGATCCTACGCCTAAAGCTTGTCCACCGATTTTAAAACCGTTCTCCTCTGGCGAAAGACTTTTGTAATCGAAACCGCGTAAGGACTGGTCTCCACCCGTAAAGAAACGGAGGTTATAAGGCACTTTATTAAAATCATCTGTGAAAATATAACTTGTGTCAGCTCGACCTACAAATTGGTGATTTTCATTTTCACCCAATGAATAAATAAAACGCCATCCACCTGTCAAAATTGCCATATTTGCATTTGACAATAATGACTCTGTTCCTAATTCTAGCTTGTAAGTTTGCTTAAAACCTTTGGTGGGATTCAAGCGAGAATTACTATTAGTCTTAGAAAGTTCATATCCAAATAACAAGGATTCTTGTTCCGAATCAATCCCTGAAACTTTAAAAGCGTCAGGTAATTCATTGATATCAATATCACCTTTTTTAGTTAGACGATCTAAACGGTAACGTAAACCAATGATATGTTGCCAATCACCCAAAGGATTTTTAATAACACGTTCACCACCTAAAACAGCGGACTCAACCAATAAATTAATATCTGGACCAATGTCATTGCGCTCTTCGCGCTCGTAACCACCGACAACATTAAAATAATCATTTAACGGATGTTTATAAGGAATGCTATATCGCCCATCTATAGATTGACGAATTTGTGACACTTCAATGTTGGCATCAAATGCATGACCATATTTATTCACAATAGCTCGTCTGTATTGACTACGCACACGAGCACCCGTGTCTGTACCATAACCAATACCAGTTTCTAAACTATTCAAACGATCTGCATTAAGCGTTACTACAACTGGAATTTTTTTCTCAATTCTCGTTTGCTCTTCTAATTTCTGGCGTTCCTCTTCGTCATCATCATGTTCATGTGATAAGGGCATAGAGCGTGCTAGAGCATAGGCTTGAGGGGGTTGACCTCCAGAAAATTGCGTTTCATCAACGACATCTTGTGTTACTTCTTGCGCAGATGTTACTTTTTGTCTTGCCAATTCTGCTTTCTGTTGACTATTTAGCAATTGAGATTGTTGGATTTTCTGTTGATCGACTAAAGCTTGAAGATCTGGCGCTAATTCTAAAGTAGACTGAACTGGGTCAGGTTTAATCGTATCTACCAATGTATAATTAAAATAACGTGTATTCGTTAAGTTATTTGCTAAGGCATTTACACGCCAAAATGCATAGTCATCACCCTCTTTCCAAGGTGCCAAACTATCTAAAACTTTTTGAGTTAAAGGCAATGGCTTAGTTGGATCGCTCATACGATACTCAACTTGTTTAAGTTTATATCGCTCACCCGTCTCATATTTTAGATTAATTTCAGCTACTTTTTCTGGCTGGCTAATTTTGACATCATGCAAACGCCAATAACTATCAAAAAAACCGTTATCTGATGCGGCATTCACTATCTTTGTTTTTGTTGTTTCATATTTACCGTGATTAAAGATGTCCCCTTTGTCTTGTTCTGGGATCAAGCGTAAAACTTGGAATTGAGGCAAATTTTCACCCGCACCAGAAAATTCAATATTTTGCTCTTTAATACGGACGGGTTCATTCGGTGTGACAATGACTTTAACTTTATTATCACTTACCCGTTCAAATTTATACGTGGCATTATAATAGCCTACAGCTTGTGCAGCCTGATTGGTCAACACTCTTAATTGAGGTAAAGCGACGTTAAAGTCTTCAAAAGATTCTTGAGTAAAACTTGATAGTTTTGCTTTTATATTTGCAGCCAACGCAGGAGGTGCGCCAGTTACATCAGCGGTAATGCGCGGAATTTTCTCTGCACCCATCAAGTTATCTGGGTGAAAGCGATTCCATATTTTTCGGAAGAACCCGACTTTTTCTTTAGGCTGATCACTTTGTGTTTGAAACTCTGGTAATGTTCTACCCGTTTCATTTGCTTCAACGACAATCTTACTGTCGGTTTGAATGTCTTGCATCAGCCGATTAATATCCACTGGAGCCTTAGTAATTTCTATCAGTTCAGGCTGTGAAATGTCATTAACAACTGTTGGTGGGTTTTTTGACGTACTTTCTCGATAAGCTTGGGCCTCATTTTTTGCACTCTCAGCCTCACGAAAAATTTCATTCGCCATTGTTTGATCAACAGGGATAACTGGCAAATTTTCTAAATTATCATCAAGCTGAATCGGCTTTAATTCATTAATCTGATTATTAGACTGCTCTTGCTGCTTCAATGCCAACAAGCTGTCTTGTTCGGCTTGATTAGCAAGAGACTGATTTGTACTGCTTGATAAAAGAGTTGATGTGTCCTCAGTACTTTGATCAAATTTAACTTGATTCAAAGACTGTTGGTCTACGGTTTTATTATTTGATGTATCTGTTAATTGTTCTTGCGCACAAGCAGCTGATATACAAGAAGTAATTAAAAAAGTGCTACAAATAAGTTTAGGAAAGCTCTGCATTTTAAATATTAAATGCATAGAATGAACCAACGTTAACTGTTTAAAATTAGCTTTAGATGACATGTAGAACTCTAAACTTATTTTTAATTTATCATTTGTGACTGGTGAAAATACTTCAAATCTTTGATTTTCATCCAATCAAATATGAAAGTATCATACATGCATTTTGTAGCATTTTTACAGTACGTCACATTTTTTTATAAAACACAATGAAGTGAACACACGATGAAACAAGATGAGCGCTTAATGACATCACGTCGGTTTGCACCGATGTTTTTCACTCAGTTTTTTGGAGCCTTAAATGACAATGTTTTTAAGCAAGCTCTACTTTTAGTGATCACTTATGGTTGGATTCAGCAACAAAGTGCTCCCGTCAGTACACTCAATAATCTAGCTGCCTTATTATTTATCTTGCCTTACTTTTTCTTTTCTGCAACTGCTGGGCAAATTGCTGATAAATATGAAAGATCTCAACTAATTCGCTTTATAAAAATATTAGAAATTATCATTATGTTGATTGGAACCGCAGGGTTCTTGCTTGGAAATTTATGGTTACTACTTTTTGCATTATTTCTGATGGGGACGCATTCAACTTGTTTTGGTCCAATCAAATATGCGATTTTACCAGAAATTCTAAAACAAGAAGAATTGATGTCTGGTAATGCACTTTTCCAATCAGGTACATCGATCGCAATATTATTAGGAATGATTCTTGGAGGTGCAGTCATTGCATCATCGGAAGGAAATTTATTGTGGATTAGTGTCACTGTTGTCATCATAGCTTGCTTAGGCTATTTATGTAGCCGATTTATTTTACCTCAAAAGGTTGCAGCGCCAGATTTACAAATTGACTGGAATTTTTTTCGTACAAGTTTTCAAACTTTAAAATATGCTAAAAGCCTTCCAATCATATTTATTGTTTTGCTCGGTAATTCTTGGTATTGGTTTTATGGCGCAACCTATTTAACTCAAATTCCTCAATTGACCCAACAAAACCTGCATGCTTCTGAAAACGTTGTCAGTCTACTTCTCACCTTTTTCTCTGTTGGCATTGGTGTCGGTTCTTTGCTGTGCAGACGTATCGGTGGTACAGATATCAATATTAAAATGGTACCTTATGGTGCGATTGGGTTAACGATCTTTGCTTTGTATTTAGCAGCGAGCCTCTCTTTTGTTCCTGAACGAACTGGCGATTTACTGAGTTTAAAAGATATTTTTACCCAAGGTGCCGTGTACTATCATGTCATGCTTGCCGTGACTTTATTAGGTATTAGTGGTGGATTTTATATTGTGCCGCTATATGCAATGATGCAAGCGTACTCACCACGTTCTCACCGTGCGCGTGTGGTGGCCGCAAATAATATTCTAAATGCTGTATTTATGGTTTCTTCTGCAGTTTTCTCAATTTTAATCTTAAGCATTTTAAAAATTGATATTAAAATATTATTTACGATTACTGCAGTTTTAAGTGCAATTTTCTCATTTTGGTTATTAAAGCGTCTAAAACCTTTGTTGGAAAATGCACCCAATACTTTAGAGGATTAATATATGCGTCATTTTACAGGTATCGATAAACTTATTAATTCTTTTGATCAGGCTTTGCGTAGCTTAGTGCCAGGGGCAACTGCTGCTCAGCGATCTAATCCAGCAAATTCAGAACCTTCACAATTATGTGTTAGCGATGCTCGCCATGTAGCAGGTTTAATGCGTGTCAATCATAGTGGCGAAGTCTGTGCGCAAGCGCTTTATCACGGTCAGGCGCTCACTGCAAAGCTGCCTCATGTTAGAGAAGAAATGCAACAAGCTGCGATAGAAGAACAAGATCATCTCGCTTGGTGTGAAGATCGTTTAAAAGAATTAGACAGTCATACGAGCGTACTCAATCCAATTTGGTATGGTTTATCTTATGGCATGGGTGCAATAGCAGGTATTGCTGGCGATAAATATAGCTTAGGGTTTGTCGCTGAAACTGAACGTCAAGTCAGCCAACATCTACAGGAACATATTCAACAACTTCCATCTCATGATGATCGTTCACGTAAAATTTTAGAACAAATGAATGAAGATGAATTACACCACCGCGAAACAGCCTTAAAGGCTGGAGGTGTTGATTTACCTGTACCTGTGCGTATTACCATGACAGCTATATCAAAATTAATGACTAAAACCAGTTATTATTTATAAATAAAAAAAGGGGAAATTGTAATTTCATAATTCCCCTTTTTTATTACTTCAATCAATTTAAATAATTCTATTTAAAAATTAACGTAACCCACGTTCAGCTTTAAAACGTTCCAAATTTCGAACTGCATCTTGATAACGGGATTGGACTCTGCTGCTATTAATACGCAAATCATATAAACGTTTTCTATAATCATCACGATCCTTAACAGATAAGTCTTTACGCTCTAACTCTTTTAAATAATAGTTAATGTCATTTTGTGAGCGATCAAATTCAGAATTTGCTTGATAGTAGTCATTTGCAACTTGATAATATATTCGCAACGATTCACGTTTATCTAACGGACAAATACGAAAATCACCACGCCCTTCTAATGCTTCATTGAAAATGGTTTCTGGTCGGCAGTAATAACCCAAACCTTTTTGGTAACCTTGTTCATAAAGCTTTTGATTTGGCACGATATTGGCTTTTTGGCAAGAAGAATAATATTTATCTAATCGAGATTCCTGTCCTGCTGCACCGTCTTTTTCTCCAACATTAAACCAATTTGCAGTTTTACATTGTTCAACACTCATGGCAGCACAGCCTGAAAGTAAAATTGTAAAGCCTACTAAAAATGAAATTCTCTTCATGGAATATTGTTCCTATTATTATAGTGTTACAGATAAAAAGCGTTACATAGAAATAACTGGATAAGAATTTTTCCTATCATAATCTAAGTCTGGAATCTGCCATAAATCATAAAGTGGAATTTTAACATCTAATGCTAATGGTAACTTTTTTGGATTAAATTGCATATCGTCTAAAGTCTCCCCCCAAGCAATCACATCAATATCTAAGCTAATATTATGTGATGGGCGAACTCGACCAGATTGTGCTTCTAAGTTTTTCAGGATTTCAGTGATCTCATCAACACTCAGTCGACTTTTTAATAAACAAGCTGAATTCCAATAGTCGGCACCAACACGATCCCTACATGGGATTCTATAAATTGAAGAAAATTCCACTATACCTAAGCTTAATATCTGTTGATAAGCAAAAGTGAAATTTTGTTTTTGTTTGAGGTTACTCGCCAATGCGAGCGCAAAAATTGTTTCTGTTGCGTTCAAGGCGAATTCCTACTGCATTGGCTTGTGCAATGATGGCGGGTTTACGAATAGTGATAACGATCGATTCAATTGAAGAAAATGTCGTAAATAGACATTCAAGCACCAATTGTGCAGCATGCTCAATCAATTTGGGTTTGGCTTTTTGAATCACCTGAGCTGCAAGTTCGCAGATTTGTGCATAGTTCAGCGTATCTTCTAGCTCATCTGATTGCGCAGCTTGAGTGAGATCATTATGAATGGTGAGATCTAGCATCAAAGGTTGAATAATTTGGCGTTCCCAGTTGAAACAACCAATCACTGTATCCACCTTCAATCCTTCAATTATAATGGCATCCATAATGACCTAATGAACCGATAAATAAATTAATGCTTTAAAAACGAAGCAGGTTCAATATTGTGAACCATTTTTAAACGTTGGTCAGCATAAATATCGGTATATGGTGCGAGAACACGCATGAAACGATCAAAATATAGCATTTGCTTGAATAACAAAGCGAAGTCACGTGGAAATTTAATGCCGTGACGTTCACCTACAGCCACCATATCCATCATGATGTCATTCAAATCTGCTGGATTGGAACTGAGAATTTCTTGTGGGTCTGCCAATAAAACACCACTAAACAAACGCTCTAAATCATCAGCAAGCACTTGTGTATCAATTTTCTGATGGGTCATCCCCATCTTAAGCATGTTCTCAGCCATAGCAGTGTAATTGGTATGCTGTAATGCATCCATAAATGCCATACATGCTGTCCAAACCTCAGGATTCAATTGCCCGACAATCCCGAAATCAATAAAACCAATACGACCATCTTCAAGTAACATCAGATTTCCAGCGTGTAAATCAGCATGGAAACTCTTACATAGCATGAGACTACCAAACCAAGTATTCATGGCCGTAATCAGAACTTGTGTTGGATCTTTGGCATATTTTTTAACAACATCAAAATCAGTTAATGACACCCCGTACAAGCGCTGCATGGTAAGTACACGACGCGTTGAAAATTGATGATAAACTTTTGGTGCAGTGGCAGCCTGATTGCCAGAAATGTTCAGATATTGAATAAAGTCATCCAGATTCTGTGCTTCTTCAATAAAATCAACTTCACGTACCATACGTGTTTTGATCTCATCCACGATTTCAGAAAGTGAAGCAAATTTAATTTTAGGAACTGCTCTTTCTAACAGTTTAGTTGCCCAATGTACGACATTTAAATCAGTATATAAAATCGTCTCTACACCAGGTTTTTGCACCTTTAATACCACATCTTCACCCGTAACTAGTCGAGCGGCATGGACTTGTGCAATTGAGGCTGAAGCCAAAGGTTTTTCATCAATAAAACTGAAAATTTCATTGAGATTGCGGCCTTCGAACTCTTCTGCCAATACTTTTTGAATATAGCTAAATGGTAAGGTCGGGGTTTGATCTAAACAACCTTGGAATTCCTGAACGTATTCACGCGGGAATAAAGACGGCGTACTGGCAATAAATTGCCCCAGTTTGATATAAGTCGAACCAAGCGACTCAAAGGTCTCACGCATCAGTTTGGCGTTGCTTGGTTTTTCAGTTGCATACTTCACGCCTGCTTGTGCTGCAACCACCACTGTTTCACCAATACGTGCAACAGATCGTAATCCATCGAATAAAATATTTCTTTTCATAATCTTTCTTGCCTCACAGATGGCTTTAGTTTAGCAAATTTTGCTCAATTTACCGATCAAGTTGCCTGACAAACTGGACAATTTACATCTTTTTCAAATTTAAGAATACGTTGCGTTAAATTTAAGCCATTCCAAAGCAATAGTTTTTGCTTGAGTGGCGTCAAGCCTAAGCCTAAAAATAGCAATGTGTGATGTGCTTGTAATGACGCTATCATTACAGGTGTGGTGGCCAGTACACCTGAATCCGCACAACGCTGCCCTTCATTGACATGATCCTCTCTCGGAAACAGGCATTCATAACAGGCTGAATCAGCATCCACCATAAACATCTGCCCTTCAAAACCAATGGCTGATGCACTGATTAGGGGTACTTGATGTTTTTTACACACTGTATTGACCAGATAACGGGTGGTAAAATTATCACAACCATCTAAGACTACATCTTGATGCTGTACGAGTTCATCAGCATTCGTTTCATCGAATCGTATATTTTGATAGCTGACCTGTATATGCGGATTGATGTCTTTTAGATGTTTAGTCAATATTTCGGCTTTGTATCGACCTAAATCTTTTGTCGTAAAGGCAATTTGTCTTTGAAGATTACTTATTTCAATCGTATCGGCATCGACAATGGTAATTTTCCCTACACCTGCACGTGCCAACAGCTCGGCACTGGTACAGCCGATTCCACCTGCACCGATAATCAACACATTGGCGAGTTTTAGTTTTTCTTGTGCTTCGATATCCCAACCATCTAATAAAATCTGACGACTATAGAGATGCATTTCCTCATTGCTTAGCTCAAATTCGTTTTCTAAATGGTCTGACACGTGACTTGCTTCTTTATCATCAAGGGTATTGCTGATTTTAAGTCGATGTAGGGTTTGAGGAAAGTAATAAATTGGAACGAACACTGTTTTCTTTTGACAAAAAGCTATTTTTACCCCAATATTTTTCTTACTCTTTAACAGCTTAATAAAATCAATAAGTTACTATATCAGTTAAAAACTTTGGGTATTTCTGCCTTTT